>OGDU01000888.1_pt1 | contig 27098 bp, 20 predicted proteins | sample 1570371 | NCBI WGS metagenome assembly OGDU01 (sample SAMEA2581977, study PRJEB24529) | metagenome | biome: Human gut stool | place: China | collected 2011
GGGAGAGGGTTACAGAGCCGACTTTGGGACCGTCCGGTATGCAGGAGCGCTTAAACTGCTGCGAGAAAAAGCGGCGTATAAATGTTTTAAGCCAGTGCATAATTATATCGCCGCTGTAAACGCCGTCAAATGCGATAATCGCTAAGCGGTAGATTTTAGCGGGCGTTTCGCCGAAACGCAGCATATGATAAAGAAAGAAGTCGTGCAGCTCGTAGGGACCTACTAAATCCTCGGTCTTTTGCGCTATTTCACCGTTTTTATCCGCCGGTAAAAGCTCGGGGGAAACGGGCGTGGCAAGAATATCTTCAAGCACTTTTTGGGTATCGCCGCCGGCGCACTCTGCCTCGTAACGCACCAAATACCGCACAAGCGTTTTGGGCACTGATGAATTTACGGCGTACATAGACATATGGTCGCCGTTATAGGTCGCCCAGCCGAGAGCCAGCTCAGATAAATCGCCCGTGCCTATAACCATTCCGCCCGATTTATTAGCAATATCCATAAGCACCTGCGTGCGCTCGCGCGCCTGCGAATTTTCGTAGGTTACGTCAAGGCACTCGGGGTCTTGCTCAATATCCTTAAAATGCTGATTAACTGCGGCGGTTATATTCACCTCTTTAAAGGTAACGCCCAAAAGCGAGCAGAGGGTTTCGGAATTTGAGTGGGTGCGCTTGGTTGTGCCGAAGCCCGGCATTGTAACGGCGCAAATGTCCGAAAGCGGGCGGTTTAATAATTTCATAGCCCGCACCGCCACGAGCAGCGCAAGGGTGCTGTCAAGCCCGCCCGAAGCGCCTATAACCGCGGTTTTGGCACGTGTGTGCTCAAGGCGCTTTTTAAGCCCGTAGGACTGTATGCGCAAAATTGCCTCGGCGCGGGAGCTTAATGCCGCTTTATCAGACGGCACAAAGGGCGCTTTATCAATTTGCCGCGTAATTTCGGTTTTTTGAATTTCCTGCCCGAATTTTATAAACGTAACGTCTGTCAAAGGCTCAAAGCTTGTGTTTTTATGCCTTTCGTAAGCCAACTTTTTAACGTCAATTTCGGTAACGGTAAGCTCCTTTTCCTCAAAGGGCTTGTTTTCGGCGAGCGAAGTGCCGTTTTCGGCAATAATGCAGTGACCCGAATAGACTAAGTCCTGCGTTGACTCGCCGCTGCCCGACGACACATAAATATACCCGCACAAAAGCCTTGCCGAAGTGGAAAGCACAAGGGTGCGGCGGTATGCGGCTTTGCCTATAATCTCGTTTGAGGCTGAGGGGTTTATCATTATATGCGCGCCGCCGCGGCAGAGCCTTTCGGCAGGCTGCGCCGCCGCCCAAATATCCTCGCATATTTCAACGCCGAATGTGTACCCGGGCATTTCGGAATGTGCAAATACAAGACCTGTGCCGAACGGAGCAGAAACGCCGCAAATATTTATTTCGGCGTTTTTTTCAACCTCTCTGCCCGAAGAAAACTGCCGCTGCTCGTAAAACTCGGCATAATTCGGCATATAGGTTTTGGGAACAATGCCGAGAATTTTGCCGCCCTGCAAAACGGCGGCGCAGTTGTAAAGTTTTGAGCGGTACAAAAGAGGAACGCCGACTATTATAATAGGGTATTTCCCTGCGGTGTATTCGCAAATTTCGGCAAGCGCACTTTCAGCGGCTGCAAGCAGAGCCTGCGAAAAGAAAAGGTCGCCGCAGGTGTATGCCGTAATGCAAAGCTCCGGCAGAGCCAAAAGATTTATTTTTTGCGCGTTTGCTTTATCGATAAGCGCCTTTATTCCGGCAGTGTTGGCAGCTACGTCCGCCACGGTGCAGCGCGGAACGCCCGCCGCAACTTTTATAAAACCGTCTTTCATATGCTTCATTCCTTAAAATCGTTTGTAATTATTTTAAAGCTTTTTTTACTTTATGTCAATATTATTTACATATACGGCGGGGTTTAAATGCAAAAATCAGGTGAAAAATTAAAATATTGTTAATTTTTTTACAATCTTATTGAATTTGGAAAAATAATCGCTTATAATATAGGCTGACGAAAGTTTTACTTTACGAAAAGGGGATATAATTATGACCAACAACAAAACGGTTTTGAAATGGCTTGACGAAGTCAAAGAGCTTGTCAGCCCCGACAAGGTCGTCTGGATAGACGGCAGCGAGGAGCAGCTCGAGGGCATCCGTAAGGAAGCTGTTGAGAGCGGCGAAATGATAAAGCTCAATGAGGAAAAGCTTCCGGGATGCTACCTGCACAGGACCCGCCCGAACGACGTTGCCCGCGTTGAGGACAGAACCTTCATCTGCTCCAAGACAAAGGAAAATGCAGGTCCCACCAACAACTGGTGCGACCCGCAGGAAATGTACGACCGTCTTTATAATATTGCCCGCGGCTCTTATAAGGGCAGAACAATGTATATAATCCCGTTCTCAATGGGACCGATAGGCTCTCCGCTTGCTAAGGTGGGCATTGAGGTTACCGATTCTAAGTATGTTGTTCTCAATATGGCTATTATGACCCGCGTAGGTCAGAAGGTGCTTGATGTTTTGGGCGACTCAAACGACTGGGTTCGCGGTCTCCACGCATCCTGCGATATCGACCCCGAAAAGCGCTATATCTGCCAGTTCCCCGAGGATAACACCATTATCTCGGTTAACTCCGCTTACGGCGGAAACGTTCTTCTCGGCAAAAAGTGCTTTGCGCTCCGCATAGCTTCTTACCAGGGCTGGAAAGAGGGCTGGATGGCTGAGCATATGCTTATCTTAGGTCTCCAGAATCCTAAGGGCGAAATTAAATATGTTGCCGCCGCTTTCCCGTCGGCTTGCGGTAAAACCAACCTTGCAATGCTTATCCCGCCGAAATATCTGCGCGATAAGGGCTACAAGATCTGGACCGTCGGCGACGATATTTCCTGGATGAAGATAGGCGAGGACGGACGTCTTTACGCTATCAACCCCGAAAACGGCTTCTTCGGCGTAGCGCCCGGCACCAACGCTCACTCAAACTTCAATGCGCTTGAAAGCACAAAGAAGAACACCATTTTCACAAACGTTGCTTTGAACCTTGATGATAACACAGTTTGGTGGGAGGGTCTTAATAAGGATCTTCCGCAGAACTGCATTGACTGGAAGGGCAACAAGTGGGACGCTTCTAAGTTCGATAAGCATGACAAGAGCACCTATGCTGCTCACCCGAACTCAAGATTTACGGCTCCGGCTAAAAACTGCCCCTGCATTTCCGATGAATTCGATAAGGGTGCAGGCGTTCCGATTTCCGCTATTATATTCGGCGGCCGCCGCGCTAAGTGCGCTCCGCTGGTATATCAATCAAAGGATTGGGTTAACGGCGTGTTCGTAGGCTCCACCATGGCGTCAGAAACCACAGCTGCCGCTGCGGGTGCCGTAGGCGTTGTTCGCCGCGACCCGATGGCTATGCTGCCGTTCTGCGGCTACAATATGGGCGACTACTTCCAGCACTGGCTTGATATGGGCGCTAAGCTCGGCGATAAGGCACCTAAGATCTTCAACGTCAACTGGTTCCGCACCGATGATGAGGGCAACTTTGTATGGCCGGGCTTCGGCGACAATATGCGCGTTCTCAACTGGATAATCGACCGCTGCGAGGGCAAGGCTGACGCTACCGAAACCGCTATCGGCTATGTTCCGAAGCCGGAAGACATTGACCTTACCGACCTTGACATGGATATGGATACCTTAAAGAGCATATTAAAGGTTGACAAGGATATTTGGGAGAAAGAAGCTGCCGAAATCGAAGAGCACTACAAGAAGTTCGGCGATAAGCTGCCGCACGAGCTGAAAGAACAGCTTGAAAACCTTAAAGCTAACCTTGCTAAAATGTAATATATAGCTTGACATTCGCCCCTCAAAGCAGCCGCAATGAGGGGCGTTTTGCACAAAATAACGAAAAACTCAAAAAATTGCTTGACAAATGCTCAGGTATGTATTATAATCATAGCGTTGCAATCCAAAGACAGCAGGTGACCGCATAGGTCGTAAGTTTTCGCCTGCCGAGGTGTGCGCTTAAATAATTATGCTTATTTATGCCCGTCCTATCGTCTTTGGACGGGCATTATTTATACTTTCGGAGGTGAAAATTAAATGCCAAACGCTTCAGTTCTTGCACAAAAGCAGCAGCAGGTGGCAGAGCTTGCCGAAAAAATAAGCGGCGCAGTTACCGGCGTTATCGTTGATTATAAGGGTATTACCGTTGCCGACGATACAGCGCTCCGTAAAGAGCTCCGTGAAAACGGGGTTGAATACTTCGTTGTTAAAAACACTATTTTAAGCCGCGCTATTGAGGGTACTTCCGTTGAGGGTATGAAGTCTGTTCTTGAGGGAACAACCGCTATTGCCCTTTCTAAGGAGGATTACACCGCAGCAGCACGCATACTCTGCAAATTCGCCGAGGGCCACGAAAACTTTAAGGTTAAATCGGGCTTCCTTGACGGTCAGGTAGTAGATATTGCTACTATTGAATCTCTTGCAAAGCTCCCCACAAAGGAAGTTCTTCTTGCAACCGTTTGCAGCGCGTTCCAGGCTCCTATCGCAGCCTTTGCACGTGCTTTGCAGGCAATCGTCGATAAAGACGGAACCGCAGACGCGGAATAATTTTTAAAAAACTAATTATAAATCGGAGGAAAATAAAATGGCATCTGAGAAAATTGCAGCTATGATTGAAGAAATCAAAGCTCTTACCGTTCTTGAGCTTTCTGAGCTCGTTAAAGCAGTAGAAGAGGAATTCGGCGTATCCGCAGCAGCGGCAGTAGCAGTAGCAGCTCCGGCAGCAGGCGGCGCAGCAGCAGCTGAAGAAAAGACCGAGTTTGACGTTGTTCTTAAGGAAGTTGGCGCTGAGAAGATTAAGGTTATTAAGGCTGTTCGCGAGATAACCGGTCTCGGTCTTGCTGAGGCTAAGGCTATTGTTGACGGCGCTCCGAAGACCCTCAAAGAGGCTGTAGCTAAGGATGAGGCTGAAGCTATGAAGGCTAAGCTCACCGAGGTTGGCGCTACTGTTGAGCTTGCTTAATCGGCAAACCTTATAAAACATAAAAAATCAGTCCGTAAGGGCTGATTTTTTTATGCCTAATCATTTTCAGTGTAATTTTCGTCAAAAATCTGCACGGCGTATAAAAGCGCTAACAAAACGTAATCGTCGGTCTCATTTGCCTGTTTAATTCTTTTTCTCATTTCTTCGGGAGTCATAGACAATACAATCAGGTTACAATGCTTCCCATAGCGGAAAATTTGTCCGTTTATATTGTCTCGTCATTTGAAATACGACAGTATTCCTGCACTCCTCGACTTCATAAGCGAAAAAATTTTCTAGCTATGGGTCAAAGATTTTGTAAGAAAACGGCGCTGCTTAGCGGCGCGGCGCGACGCGCGAAGAATACTGACGTATTGTGAGCGGAGGGCAACAATGCCGATAACAGCGTCGTTTCTTCAAAAAAGCATTGTACCCTGATTGTATTGTCTAAGGAGTTAAAAATGCTGCAAAAATTTGAATTTCATAAAACCGAGCGCAAAATTCTTGTTAAATCAATTATAACCGCGATTGACGCGGTACGCCCGCGGGATTTTTATTTTCCCGGAGAAATGCATAACTTTTGGGAGATAGTATGCGTTGCCGAGGGCGCGGCTATGGCTACCGCCGACGAACGGGTTTATAATCTAAAAAAGGGCGATTTGCTTTTTCACAAGCCAATGGAATTTCACAGAGTATGGTCGGCAGAGGGCACCGCGCCGCGGCTTTTTATAATTTCCTTTGAAGCCGACAGCGACGGAACGGAATATTTTTGCGACAGGCTTTTTACGCTTAACGACCTTATGCTGGAGGAATTTGCGGAAATTAACGCCGCCTGCCGCAGGGCTATTGAGCTTTATGACAATAATAAAATGAAGGAGTACGCTTGGCAAAGCAACTTAGCGGCGGTAATGCTTGAAGCTTTTTTGCTGAGACTCCGCGGTGAAAAGGAAACGGCATATTATGATGATTCTCGCTATGCCGCAATTTACAGGCAAATTGTAAATTATCTTGAAAACGCCTGCTGCCGCAGCATTACGGTTGAGGAAACGGCGCGCGCCTGTAATTTAAGCGTTAGCAGCCTTAAACGTATTTTTAAAATGTTTTGCGATAAAGGGGTAATAGAATACCACAATTCAATACGTATGCGTATGGCGGTAAAGCTGTTGGGTGACGGCAAAAGCATTGCAGAGGTAAGCGAAGACCTCGGCTTTTCAAGCACTTCATATTTTCACGTCGCCTTTAAGCGAGCTGCCGGGGTATCGCCGGGGAAGCTTTTTAAGTCTTAATATTGAAAAACGAACAAAAGTTTTGTATAATGTAGATACAGTGTTCAGGGGGTGGCGGAATGTCAAAGGCGGACGAGCTTATAAAGGCGGTGCTTGAAAGCAAAAAGCTATCGGGCGAAAAGGTTTACAGCGACCAGCCCCTTATATTCACAGCCGCGCAAATGAAAAGCTACACGCCGCCCGAATATATCGAAATGCGTAAAATCGCGCTGCAAAGAAATTCCATTTTCGCACCCGCGTCCGAAATATTTTACCGCCAGGCTGAGTTTATGGAAAAATTCACCGATGATTTTGAATATCACGGTCAGTTCCTGCGCTCGTTCCCGACCTACCGCGAAATGAGCAATTTGCAGCTGCGGGGCTACTTTTCGTGGCGTGCCGCCGTGCGAAAAGGCAAAATTGAAAAAACCTGCATTTCCTTTGTGTATGTGTATCTTTATGAGCTTTTAAACCTGATAGGCGCAGAAAGCCCCGAGGACGCGTTTTTAAGGCTTAAAAATTTCGCCGTTGCTTATTCGGAATACGATAAGCGGGTGCAAAGCACGGTTTCAAAGTGGCTTATTGATTTTGCGGCGTATTATAACCTTGACCCGCGGCTTTTAAAGGATTCTGAATTTTTAAAAAATGACGGCGCGCTGCTGCGCCTTATGGATTATGAAAAAAACACGCCCGAAGAAGCGCTTAGCGCCGTTGAGTGCTTTTCTTCCTATAAAATAAGCGGCGCGGCGTTTTATAAAAGGTTCCCCGAAAGAACGTCGGCGGCAGTTTACAATGTTTTCAAAATGTTGCTCGAATACTATAATACTTCTGAAAACGGCAATATTTACGAAAAGCTTTTCGGCAAAGGGCTTCACGAGCCGCACTTTATATTTGACCAGGCCGTGTTTTATGAAAAAGCGCCGCACCCCGATTGCGTTTACGAAATAAACGGAATTTACCGCTATATATGCCGTGATAATAAATGGAGCATTGAACGCTTTTACCCGCAAAAGGATAAGGCGGGTAAGGTCGGTTCGATTTTAAAGGGGATAGACAGCGCCCTGCGGCTGAAATTCGGGTTTAAGCCGCTGATAAAGTCCCCCGAGCTTTCACGCGATACAGAACGAATTATAAAAGAAACGGTAGATACGGTTTTCACCGAAGAACGCAAGGCGGCTGCGCCGAAAATTGAAATTGATGTTTCAAAGCTGCAAAGCATACGCGATACCGCCGATATTACCCGCGTTAAGCTGATTGTGGACGAAGAAGAACCGACAGAGCAAATTATACCCGAAGCAGAGCCGCCGTTAGTGGAAAAAACCGCAGACGAACCGTATTTAAAGGTTTTAAAGGCATTGCTTAATGGTGCAGACCCCGAAAAGGCGGCGCGCGGCAGCGGAATAATGCTGACGGTGGCAATAGACGAAATAAACGAACGGCTGTTTGACGATTTCGGCGATACGGTAATAATTTTTGACGGCGATACCCCCGAAATAATTGAGGATTACAAGGAAGAGTTGAAAGGAATGTTCAATATATGAAAATACCCAAGCGCATAGCCTCGGTAATAATAAATTCGCTTAAAGGCGGCGTTGTTCCGAGAATAGGGCTGCCATACATTACCGTGGGCAGAGAAAGCGAGATTGACGCCTTTTTAAACGATATTGAAATTATAGGCGATGGCGGCGCCGCTTTCCGATTTATTGTGGGAAAATACGGCAGCGGCAAGAGCTTTCTTTTGCAGACCGTGCGCAACTACGCTATGGATAAAAATATGGTGGTGGCTGACGCGGATTTATCCCCCGAGCGCAGGCTCCAAGGAACGCGCGGTCAGGGGCTTGCGACATATAAAGAGCTTATACGCAATATGTCCACCAAGACCCGCCCCGAGGGCGGCGCGCTTACCCTTATTTTAGACCGCTGGATAAGCGGGCTGCAAACCGAGGTAATGAACGAAAACTCCCTAACGATTGAAGACGACCGTATACCCGCGCTTACCGAAAGAAAGATAAGCGAAGTAATATCTTCCCTAAGTGAGATGGTGCACGGCTTTGATTTTGCGCGGCTTTTAACGGTTTATTACAAGGCGTATTTAAACGGCGACGACGAAAGCAAGGCGCGCGTTGTTAAATGGTTCAGGGGCGAGTACACCACCAAAACCGAGGCTAAAGCGGAGCTTGGCGTAAACATTATTATAACCGACGACGACTGGTACGAGTACATAAAGCTTTTTGCGCTTTTCCTTAAAAAGGCGGGCTATTCTGGGCTTTTGATACTTATAGACGAGCTTGTTAATATTTACAAGATACCCAACAGCATAACGCGGCAGTACAACTACGAAAAAATACTTACAATGTATAACGACACAATGCAGGGCAAGGCGCAGTATATGGGCATTATAATGAGCGGCACGCCGCAGTGCATTGAAGATACGCGGCGCGGCGTTTACAGCTACGAGGCGCTGAAATCCCGCCTGACAGAGGGGCGTTTCGGCAAGGGCGAGCTTCGCGATATGTCCGCCCCCGTTATAAAGCTGGCACCGCTTACATATGAAGAGCTGCTTGTGCTTATAGAAAAGCTGACCGAAATACACGCTGTGCTTTATGAATACGCGCCTAACGTTACCGAAAACGATATGATAGAGTTTATAAAGCTGGAATTTTCCCGCATCGGGGCGGACAGCGCCATAACCCCGCGCGAGGTAATACGCGATTATATTGAGCTTTTAAATATTATCCACCAAAACCCGGGAACGGATATAAAAACGCTTTTGTCTTCAGACGGGTTCAGCTTTGCAAAGCCCGAGCCGCAGGGAGAGGTAGCCGCCGAATTTGCCGAATTTGAGCTTTGAGGGATAACGCAATGAACGTTTTTGAAAGATACGCGCCCTTTATTCAGGACTTTATTTACCGCAACGGCTGGGAAACGCTGCGCGGCGTGCAGGTGGCGGCGGGCGAGGCAATTTTCGGAACGGACTGCAACGTTCTGCTTTCCGCCTCAACCGCGTCGGGCAAAACAGAGGCGGCATTTTTCCCCATACTCACCCTGTTTTCCGAAGACCCGCCGACCTCTGTGGGTGCTATATACATAGGACCATTAAAGGCGCTTATAAACGACCAGTTTTCGCGCCTTAACGAGCTTTGCGCCGACGCGGAAATACCCGTCTGGCACTGGCACGGGGATGTTGCGCAATCGCACAAGGAAAAGCTTTTAAAGCACCCCTCGGGAATTTTGCAGATAACCCCCGAATCGCTTGAGGCGCTGCTTTTGCACAAGCACGCCTATATTCCGAAATTGTTCGGCGATTTGCGGTTTATTGTAATTGACGAGGTTCATTCGCTTTTGCGGGGCGACCGCGGCGGGCAGACACTGTGCCTTATTGAACGGCTTTCGCGTATGGCGGGGGGGAACCCGCGCCGAATAGGGCTTTCAGCCACAATAGGCGACCCCGAGGGCACGGGCAAATATTTAGCGGCAGGCACGGGCAGAGAAACCGTGATACCGAAAGTGGAACAGGGCAAGGTAAAGTGGCGATTATCGGTTGAACATTTTTTCACAACCCCGGGAGTAGAAGAATCCCCCGCAGACGAAAAAGCGGCGCTGCCCGCCCTTGATATGAAGACCGACACCGCACCCGAAAACTCAGATCCCGGCTTTGCCTATGTTTTTGAGCACACAAGGGGCAAAAAGTGCCTTATTTTCGTTAATTCCCGCGAAGAGTGCGAGGCGGTAACCACCACGCTGCGCGGCTATTGCGAGGCAAGGGGCGAGCCTGACAGATTTTTAATTCACCACGGCAATCTTTCGGCATCCTTCCGCGAGACCGCAGAATCGGTAATGAAAGACGACGAGCAATGTATGACCACCGTAACCACGGCTACGCTGGAGCTGGGCATTGATATAGGCAGGCTGGAGCGCGCCTTTCAGATAGACGCGCCTTTTACCGTATCGTCATTTTTGCAGCGCATGGGGCGCACGGGCAGGCGGGGGCTGCCGCCCGAAATGTGGTTTGTAATGCGTGAGGAGCAGCCCGAGGCGCGGGCAATGCTGCCCGAAACCGTGCCGTGGTCACTGCTTCAAGGCATAGCGCTTATTCAGCTTTACACAGAGGAACGGTGGGTAGAGCCGCCCAAGACCGACAGACTGCCTTTCAGCCTTTTATATCACCAAACTATGAGTACATTGGCATCGTCAGGCGAGCTATCTCCTGCGGCGCTGGCTTCGCGTGTGCTGACCCTTAAAAGCTTTGAAAGAATAGACAAGGAAGACTACAAGACCCTTTTGCGCCATTTAATTGAGACAGACCACATTGAGCGCACCGAAACGGGCGGGCTTATAGTTGGGCTTGCAGGCGAGCGGCAGGGAAACTCCTTTAAATTTTACGCGGTGTTTAAAGAGAACGAGGAATACACCGTGCGCAGCAATTCCGAAGAGCTTGGCACCATAGTAATGCCGCCGCCCGTGGGCGAGAAAATAGCCATTGCGGGGCATGTGTGGATAGTGGAGGAGGTAGACCACAAGCGGCACTTGGTATATTGCGAGCAGGTGCGGGGCAAAGTGCCTGCCTATTTCGGGCAGTGCCCGGGGGATATTAATACAAAAGTGCTTGGACGTATGCGAAAAGTGCTGTCGGAAGATAAAATCTACCCCTACCTTATGAAAAACGCGCTTGGCAGGCTTTACGAGGCACGCAGTCTTGCCAGGCTCGGCGGAGTAACAACCGAGCCGCTTATAAACCTTGGCGGGGATATGTGGTGCCTGTTTCCTTGGCTCGGCACTTATGCCTTTCTTGCCATGGAGCGATTTTTAAAGCTTAAATGCGCAAAGGATTTAGGGCTTACAGCCCTTGACCCCGCAAGACCTTATTTTATTCAGTTTAAAATGAAAGCCACGCGCGAGCAGTTTTTCAAGGTTTTAAAGGAAAAAGAAAAGCAGCCGCTTGACCCTATGGAGCTTGTATACCCCGGTGAAGTGCCGCTTTTTGAAAAGTATGATGAATTTGTGCCGCCCGAGCTTGTGCGCAAGGGCTTTGCCTACGGTATACTTGCGACCGACGAAATGAAAGCGCGAATACGCGGCTGGGAGCTTTAATTGAATAGCTTTAAGCCAAACCGGACAGCCGCTGACTGCGGCTGTTTTTTTATTTTATCTGCCAAAAGCACATATTTTTTGACCGCCGATTTTTGAGTTAAAAAAGTATAAGCAAATTCAAGGTGGATAATAATTCCAAAATATGCTAAAATATTTCCATAATAAAGAGGAGGGCGCATATGTTTGAAATTGAAAAAGATAATGCTAAAATCGGCAAGCACCTTGAAAAGTTGATTTTATCAAAACACAAGAGTATTCGGCAGTTTTGCGAAAAATACCTCAAATGTGTAAATGAGAATGATAATTATCAAGTTGAAGTAAAAGAATTGGATAATATGGCAACCAGAATGTCGGCGATTATAAAGGGTAAAAAATCAATCCAATTTTACGATCTGCCTATATTCTGCAAGCTTTTGGAGGTCTCCTGCGAAGAAATAATAACCGCAGGTCGGCACTATGAGCCTATAAGCGGCCATGTCACCAATTATGAAATTGCCTTTTCAAAGGACAGGGATAAGTGGGAAAAATACATAAACCGCCCCGATAAGCTGATACTGAACTCCGATGAATACTGTAAAACCGTTATAGATTACGCGCTTGAATTTAAGAATTACGATTTTTTAAAGTATCTTATGGATAAGAATTACATATGGTTTGTTGATAACAGTAAGGATGACGGCAAAAAGTATATCTTAAACCGTGCGTACCGTTTCGGTGCCGGAACAAGCATTGAAAAGCGCAAATTCAGCGACACGCTTGATGCCGAGCTGATGAACCCTATCAAAGAAAACAAACTGCGGCAAAGCCTGATTGCTCTTGCAATTGAAAATAGGGATATTCCTATGCTGGATACGCTCAGGGCACGCGAAATCCCGGCATTATATGAAACTACTATCGGCTTCAGTACGCAAACAAGCTGTGAAGATTATTACGATGATACGGTAATTGAAGAAATAGTGACGCATAACGAGGTTTTGGATTACTTTACCGACAGTATTGAGATTAAGAATCAATTTGGTAATCCGCAAATGTTTATTTATCCGTATATCGGCAAGGTGCTTGAGCGTTTAATAGAAATTAAAAGCAAAAATGCGGAATATGTTATCCGACGAATTACAGAGCACAACCAAGCGGTTTACGAAAAATTACAATCATTGATAAATATTGCCGTTGAAATAACAAATTTAGATCCGATGTTTCATTTTGATTTTAACGATGATGAGGGTTTTCTATCATATATGGTTCCGGGTTCTAATGAACATTTTGCAAATTTTTGCGCAAATGTGATCCGCACGGATATAAAATCCAACGATCCGACAATTGAAATCCTGTTAAATAAATTAAACGAAATCTATGATTCGGTAAGAGATATCAAACCGAATTTATAAAAACAATGGGAGGAGAAATATGTATTGTCAAAACTGCGGGAAAATGCAAGAAAACGGTTCTGCTGTCTGCGCTGATTGCGGAGCGGAGCTGATTGGGAAAAATGATTACGGGCGCAATAACAAAAAAAGCTTTTGGTTTGCTTTATTAAGCTTTGTATTTCCTATTGCGGGGTTTATACTCTATCTTATATATGAGGACAGAAAGCCTGCACGCGCCCATTCGCTTATAGTAGGATTTGTTACGGGCATTATAATAAAACTGCTATTGATTGTTATTTTGCTGGTTTTGTGGGGAGTTGCCATAAATCAGCTGCTTAACAGCAGCGACCTTTTGTTTGACAGCCTTTTGTAAAAATGTCATTTTAACAAACAGAGAATATTTAATTCTTGTAAATCAGCCGTCGGTATTGTATAATATTCTACGGTGATTATAATGACATTGCAACAGCTTCATTATGTAATAGTAATAGCGGAAACCGGCTCAATGAATAAGGCGGCGGAAAAGCTTTATATTACCCAGCCGTCGCTTACGGCTATGGTGAAAGAGCTTGAAAGCGAGCTTGGAATAATTATTTTTCACCGCAGCGGCAGGGGAGTATCGCTCACAGGCGACGGGCAGGAATTTATAACCTATGCGCGGCAGCTTTACCACCAGTATGAGGAGCTGGCTGAAAAATACGGTCCTGCCGGCACGCTTAAAAAGAAGTTCGGCGTATCAACCCAGCATTATTCCTTTGCGGTAAAGGCTTTTGTTGAAACGGTGAAAAATTTTGATACGGCAAAATATGAGTTTGCAATCCGTGAAACAAAAACCAAAGAGGTAATTGAAGATGTGCGGTCGCTGCGAAGTGAAATAGGCATAATTTATTTAAGCGATTTTAACCGAAACTTCATTAACAAAATACTCAAAGCCGGTGAATTGGAATTTCACCGCCTTATAGACTGTCGGGTTTTTGTGTACCTTTGGAAAAATCACCCGCTGGCAAATAAAACCGGCATAACCGCGGCGGAGCTTAACGATTACCCCTGCCTTTCGTTTGAACAGGGGGCGGACAGCTCGCTGTATCTCGCAGAGGAAATTTTTGTGGGAAATGAATTTCCGCAGACGATAAAGGCTAATGACCGCGCCACAATGCTTAACCTTATGGTGGGGCTTAACGGCTTTACGCTTTGCTCGGGAATAATTTGCGAGGAGCTAAACGGCGATGAATACCGCGCCGTGCCGTTTTTAAACACAGAGGAAAACAATCAATCAATGGAGATAGGGTACATTACAAGAAAAAATCAGCTTATCAGTAAAATCGGCAATATGTATATTGATAATATAAAGCGGTACCTTACGGTGAGCTATAAAGATTAAGCGCGTCGAAGAAATTCGACGCGCTTAATCTTTATAGTACTTATTTTATCTCATAACCGCCTACCGGACGGATATTGAGAACACAGCAGCTGCCACACCCGAAAACAGACTCAATCATTTTCTTGTAATCCGCTAAAATTTCAGTGGGAATATAGCACTGTATTGTTCCCGCAAAGCCGCCGCCGTGAACGCGGCAGGCGCCCCTGCCGTTTAAAAATCTTTTGGTAAACGCAATAGCAAGCGGCAAGCCCTGCTCGGCAACGTCCGAATTGGAGTACAGGTTTTGCAGATAATCGTAGGAGGAATTGCCCGATTCGTTTACAAGCCTTAAAAAGCTTTCAAAATCGCCGGCTTTCAGCGCGGCTTTTTGCTCTTCTACGCGGCTTTGCTCGTTAAAGAAATGGAAAGCGCGCAGCACGGCACGGTCGCCGCAGGAGCGCCGCAGCTCGGGAATACTCTTATAAAAACGGTCGGAATCGGCGTCGCGCAGGAAATCAACCCCCAGCGCGTTGCTGATTTTTTTACATTCTATTGTTATATCGGCGTAATCCTGAGTTAAATTTGCGTGGTTGCCGCCGGTATCCACAACGCAAAGGGTATAGCCGAAGGAGTGAATATCAAGGTTTATCTTTTCGGTTATCGGCTCTGAGGGGTCAAAGAAATCGGCATAGGTAAAGCCGCCCAGCGAGCTTGCCATTTGGTCAAGCAAACCGCAGGGCTTGCCGAAATATTCGCGCTCGGCATACTGCCCGATTTTTGCAATGGTTATTTCATCAGCCTTGTTTTCAAAAAACATACCGTTTACAATATTGCCCACCAAAACCTCAAACGCGGCGGAAGAGGAAAGCCCCGAGCCTTTTAAAACATTTGAAGTGGTGTATGCGTTAAAGCCAGAAAGCGCGCAGCCAAGCTCCTTAAAGCGGGAAAGCACGCCGCGTATAAGCGCAGACGCGCGGCCGTGCTCGGCTTCGTTCTTTTCAAGCTCCGCAATATCTATAACGTCCATATCGTAGCCCTCGGATTTAATGCGGACCTTGCCGTCGTTGTTCGGGGCGACTACGGCTATAACGTCAAGATTCACACCGCCCGCAAGCACGCAGCCGTGCTGGTGGTCGGTGTGGTTTCCGCCTACCTCAGTTCTGCCGGGGGCAGAGAAAAGGCGTATGCCGTCTCTTTCGGGGAAAATACCGCAAAAGCTGTCGCACGCGGCGCTGTAACGCGCGCAGGCGGCGCTTACATCGCCGTAAAGCATTGTAAAATCTTTATCAAAAGCGCCGTTTTCTATTTTCTGTTTAATTTCGGTGATATTCATAAAGCCCTCCGATTATGATTATTTTGAAATTATGGCAAGTGTGTCTCTTGCTATGGCAAGCTCCTCGTTCGTCGGAATAACGTAAACGTTTACGCGGCTGTTATCGGTGGAAATTTTAACTTCCTTACCGCGGAGCTTATTTTGCGCGTCGTCAATTTCAACGCCTACAAAGCTTAAATTATCGCAAACCGATTTGCGCAGCTCGGGGTCGTTCTCGCCTATGCCGCCTGTGAAGGCTATGGCGTCAACGCCGTTCATAGCGGCAATGTAAGAGCCTACGAATTTGAGAATTTCATATCTCTGCATTTCTATTGCAAGCTGCGCGCGTTTGTTGCCCGCCTCTGCCGCGGCGCAAATATCGCGGTTATCGTTTGAAATACCCGAAATTCCGAGCATACCCGATTTTTTATTGCAGATGGTATTTACATCCTCGGGGGATAAATGCTCTTTCTCGGCTATGTAGGTCAGCGCAGAGGGGTCGATGGTTCCCGAGCGGGTGCCCATCATAAAGCCGTCAAGCGGGGTAAAGCCCATTGAGGTATCTACGCACACGCCGTCCTTAATAGCGGTAATAGAGCAGCCGTTGCCGAGGTGGCAGGTTATTATTTTAAGGTCTTTTTTCGGCTTGCCCTCAATTGCGGCTACTCTGTCGCTTACAAAGCGGTGAGATGTGCCGTGCGCGCCGTATTTGCGAACGCCGTATTTTTCATAATACTCATAGGGCAGGGGGTACATATAGGCTTTGGGCGGCATTGTCTGGTGGAATGAGGTATCAAACACAACCACCTGCGGAATTTTATCACCGAAGGTCTTTATGCAGGCGCGGATTGCCAGCACATGCGCGGGATTGTGCAGAGGTGCCAATGCGCCGAGTTTTTCTATTTTATCAATAACATCGGGCGTTACAAGGCAGCTGTTCGGGAAAATGCTGCCGCCCTGCACTATGCGGTGACCGATAGCCGAAATTTCATCAAACCTTAGCGTCGCTCTTTGTAAGGGCGTAAACCACCGCCTCAAAAGCCTCGCTGTGGGTGGGCATGGGGGTCTCGGCAGAGTATTCTCTGCCGTCGGCGGTTTTATGGGAAATAGCGCCCGTAACGCCTATTCTTTCGCAAAGACCCTTTGCGAGTACCTGCTCGTTATCCATATCAATAAGCTGATATTTCAAAGATGAGCTGCCCGCGTTTACAACAAAAATTTTCATACTTATAACTTCCTTTGACAAAAAATTAATTTATCCTTGAAAAGTATTACCTAACTAATATATAATACTGTATATAGGGCATTTTTTCAAGTTTTTTTTGCAAAGAAGTGATATTTTGTCAGCAATCGGCGTTATAGCGGAGTTCAACCCCCTGCACACGGGGCATAAATATCTTTTAACCGAGGCGCGCCGCCACGGCACGGTTATTGCCGCTATAAGCGGGAATTTTGTGCAGCGCGGCGATATTGCGATTTTTGATAAAAGAAAGCGAGCCGCCGCCGCGCTTGCCTGCGGTGCGGATATTGTGCTTGAAATTCCCGTAAGCTATGCTATGTCAACCGCGCAGAACTTTGCGCTTGGCGGGGTTTCGGTATTATCGGCTTTCGGGTGCGAAAGCCTTATCTTCGGCAGCGAGTGCGGTGATACGGAAAAACTTGAAAACGCGGCAGACGTGCTTTCGGCGGTCGAATATAAAGAACGGCTGAAAAAATACCTCGATTCGGGGCTTACCTTTGCGGCGGCGCGTGAAAAGGCGGCGGGGCTTGGCGGCGATTTGCTCTGCGGCGCTAACAATAACCTTGCAATAGAATATATTTCGGCGGCAAGGGCTATAAACGCCGATATGAAATTTTTAACCGTTCGGCGACTGGGCGCAGGGCACGATGCCGAAACAGCCGAAAACGGCTATGCTGCGGCTTCGCTTCTGCGCGAAAAAATGCGGGCGGGGGATTTGGATTTTTGCAAAAAATATATACCGCCCGAGGCTTATAAGTTTTTCACGCCCGAAGATGCGGCGGATATTAAAAGGCTCGACCGCGCAATACTTGCGGTTTTAAGGCAAAAAACGCCAGAGGACCTGAAAAAGCTGCCCGATATAAGCGAGGGAATAGAAAATAAGCTTTTTTCCGCAATAAGGCTTGCAAACAGCACGGAAGAACTGTATAATACAGTTAAGGTCAAGCGGTATACCCACGCGAGAATAAGGCGGCTTGCGCTGTCGGCTTTTTTAGGGCTTGATAACGAGTTCTTTATGAAGCCGCCGCCGTATGTAAGGGTGCTCGGCTTTAACAAAAGGGGAGAAGAGCACTTAAAACAGGCGGCAGAAAGGTCTCCCATACCGGTTATAACCCGCGTATCGGATATTGAAAGGCTGTCCTGCGGCGCAAAACGGCTTTTTGCCGCGGAGTGCTGCGCAACGGATATGTTCTCACTTGCCTTACCCGTGCCGCAGCCTTGCGGGGCGGAGTATACCGCAAAAATTATAAAAACGGAGTGAATTTTTATGGTAAGCATAAAGGAAATTGAAAACTTTAAGGATTACGGGCGCTGTATCTGCGTTACAAACGGCGTTATTGAGGCGTATGTAACGGTGGATATAGGACCGAGAATAATACGTTTCGGCTATGTTGACGGGCAGAACATAATGTGCTCAAACCGCAAGGCGTTCGGACCGAAGGACGATAAGGAATTTACCGATTATTTCGGCGAGGGCAAGCGCTGGGAAAACCTCGGCGGGCACAGAATTTGGCTGTCACCCGAAAGCTACCCCGAAACATATTACCCCGATTTAGAACCCGTAAGCTATGAAATTACCGAAAACGGCGCGGTGTTCACACCGAATCCCGAAAAGGAAAACGGCGCGGCTAAAAGCCTTGAAATTAAAATGGACGCGGACGACGCGAATATGCAGGTTATAATGCGCGTTAAAAATATTTCGGAAAAGGATAAGGATTTCGCCGTTTGGGGTCTTTCGGTTTCCGAAAAGGGCGGAACGCTTATTATACCTATGAACACTAACGATACGGGGCTGCTTTCAAACAGAATTGTTTCGGTTTGGCCCTATACCGATATGAGCAACGACCGCATTTACTGGGGCAACAAGTATGTAACCCTAAGGCAGGATTCAAAATACGATAAGCCCATAAAGCTTGGCTTTGACCTTAACTGCGGCACGGTTTATTACTGCCTTAACGATGATATTTTCTGCAAGAGCTATGATACAAACCACCCGAACGGAAATTACCCCGACGGTGGCTGCTCATTTGAAACATACACAAACGACAGTATGATTGAAGTGGAGTCACTCAGCGAGCTTAAAACCGTAAAGCCGGGCGAGACCGTTACCCACACCGAAAGCTGGGCGCTTTGCAAAAAGCCGTGTGATATTGATTTTAAGAACGATAAATCAATTGAAAATATGCTTGAAAAGCTGTAATAAAAAAATTAATTTTACATTTTTAACGCGTTGCAAAGCTTTTGCAGCGCGTTAATTTCTTCCTGCGCGGTTTCGGGCGTTTCTTTAAGGGAAAAGTCAAGCCCCAGCTTTTCATACTTTGAAACGCAAAGCTTTCTGAACGGCAAAAGCTCAATTTCACTAACGCATTTAAAAGGGGAGACCAGTTCTTTTAGTCTTTTAATGCTTTCGGGGGTATCGTTTAAGCCTTTTATTATAACCTGCCTTATTCTTGTGGGAATATTGCGGTCATTAAGCTGTTTTAAAAAATATGTCGGTTGTGCAAGGCTGCAGCCGACATATTTTTTATATTGTTCATCGGTCGTGTATTTTATATCGAGCAGGCAGTAATCGGTATAATCCAAAACAAAATCGGCTAAGGGTTCACACCCGCTTGTATCAAGGCAGGTGTTTATTCCGTTTTCGCGGCAAAGCTTAAATATTTCAGCCGTAAATTCGGGTTGCAAAAGAGGCTCGCCACCTGATATTGTTATACCGCCGGTTTCGCCGAAATACTCCTTATATTTCAGCGCGCGGTTTACGACCTCATCCGCCGTATATACCGTGCCGCCGTTTACACTCCATGTTTCGGGGTTGTGACAGCAGGCACACCTGAGCGGACACCCCTGCGTAAACGCTACAAAGCGAACGCCGGGGCCGTCAAGCGTGCCCATACTCTGAAAGGAGCTTATATTTCCCTTGATTTCAGCCATTTATTACATTGCCTCGTGGAAGGTGCGGCTTATAACCTCGCGCTGCTGCTCGCGGGAGAGCTTGTGGAAGTTCACCGCATAGCCCGAAACGCGTATTGTAAGGTTGGGGTAAGCTGTGGGGTCGTTATACGCCTCAATAAGGGTCTGCCTGTTTAAAACATTTACGTTAATATGGTGCGCCTTTTTGGCGAAGTAGCCGTCCAGCACCGAAACAAGGTTTTTAACGCGCTCATCGCCCGTTCTGCCTAAGGTTTCGGGGGTTATTGAAAATGTGTTGGAAATGCCGTCGCGGCAATCGTCATACGAAAGCTTGGCAACCGAGTTAAGCGATGCTAAAGCGCCGTTTTCTTCGCGGTTGTGCATGGGGTTAGCGCCCGGGGCGAACGGTGCGCCCGCTTTTCTGCCGTCGGGCGTGGCGCCCGTGTGCTTGCCGTACATAACGTTTGAGGTAATGGTAAGCACCGAGAGGGTATGCTCTGCGTTGCGGTAGGTGGGGGTTTTGCGCAGCTCGGTTATAACAAGGTGGGTAAGGTCCTTTGCTATCATATCCACACGGTCGTCGTCATTGCCGAATTTCGGGAAATCACCATCGGTCTTAAAATCGGTTATATAGCCGTTTTCATCCCTTACGGGCGTTACACGGGCGTATTTTATTGCCGAAAGGGAGTCGGTTATAACCGAAAGCCCTGCAATTCCGAACGCCATAAAACGGTGCACGTCGGTATCGTGCAAAGCCATTTGCGCCTTTTCATAGGCGTATTTATCGTGCATATAGTGAATAACGTTCATTGTATTCACATAGAGCCTTAAAAGCCACGCCGCGTATTCGGTGAAACGCTCGTAAACCTTATCGTAGGAGAGCACGTCGTCTTCAAACGGCTTCATTTGCGGACCTGCGTTTATACCGCTTGAGGTATCGTAACCGCCGTTGAGCGATAAAAGCAGCAGCTTTGCAAGGTTGCAGCGCGCGCCGAAAAACTGCATTTGCTTACCTATTTTCATAGCCGAAACGCAGCAGGCTATGGCGTAGTCGTCGCCGTATATCGGGCGCATTACGTCGTCGTTTTCGTACTGTATAGAATCGGTATCGCACGAAACTTTAGCGCAAAAGCGCTTAAAGCTTTCGGGCAGCTTATTTGACCAAAGCACGGTGAGGTTCGGCTCGGGGGAGGAGCCGAGAGTATACAGTGTGTTTAGCATGCGGTAGCTGTTTTTGGTGACGAGCGTTCTGCCGTCCTCGCCCATGCCGCCTACGCTTTCGGTTATCCACATAGGGTCGCCGCCGAAAAGCTCATTATACTCGGGCGTGCGCAAATGGCGTGCAATGCGCAGCTTCATTACAAAATCATCCATAAGCTCCTGTGCCTGGCGCTCGGTAAGCGCCCCATTTTCAAGGTCGCGTTCAATATAAACATCAAGGAACGTGCTTACTCTGCCCAGCGACATTGCCGCGCCGTTTTGCTCTTTAATTGCGGCAAGGTAGGCAAAATAAGTCCACTGCACCGCCTCGCGCGCGTTGGCAGCGGGCGCGCTTATATCGTAGCCGTAAGATTCCGCCATTTTCTTAATATCGGTAAGCGCGGCTATCTGGTTTGAAAGCTCCTCTGATAAACGGATATGCTCCTCATCAAAATTAACGCCCGAAAGAGCCGCTTTGTCCTTTTTCTTTTCTTCTATCAGCCTGTCAATTCCGTAAAGCGCCGCGCGGCGGTAATCGCCTATAATTCTGCCCCTGCCGTAAGCGTCGGGCAAGCCTGTTATAAGGTGGCTGTGGCGCGCCTTGCGCATTTCACCGGTATAAGCTTTAAAAACACCGTCGTTATGGGTAGTTCTGTATTTAAACTGCTTTTCAATGCTGTCGGATAACTTATAGCCGTAAGCCTCGCACGCCTGGCGCGCCATACGAATACCGCCGAAGGGATTAACGCCCCTTTTAAGCGGACGGTTGGTCTGCATACCTACGATTATTTCCTTATCCTTTTCAATATACCCGGGAGCATACGCGGTAACGGTGGATATTGTTTCGGTATCTATATCCAGCACGCCGCCGAACTGCTTTTCAACCTCAAAAAGTGTATTAACCCTTTTCATAAGCTCCTTTGTGCGCTTTGTGGCACCGCTTAAAAAGCTGTCGTCGCCTGTGTATTCGCGGTAGTTTTTTTGAATAAAATCGCGCACATTTATTTCTTCCTGCCATTTGCCGCCTGTAAATCCGTCCCAGTTTTTGTGAATCATTTATATTGAACCGCCTTTGCATTATACTGGTATAATAATACAATATGTTGTGCTGTATGTCAATACAAAGTTCTATATTTTGTTATTATGAGTAAAAGCCCACAGATTATATTCATTCTTGGGTTTTATAATTGGCTATACAATATAATTCACAATATTTAAAGGCGCAAAAAATCCTCCCTTTAATTCGGGAGGATTTTTTGCGCCCTTGGCGTTATTTGGATTTTACTTCATCGGTTTTGTAGATGAACTTAACGCTGCCGTCGGTACCGTCGGCAATTCCGGCGAATGATTTATAATTCTTGGAAACGTCAACCGTTGCCTTTACTCTGTCAACAAGGTTTTGGAGGTCGTCGCCCGCAAGACCTGTCAGCTTGCTTATGCCTTTATCGTTAAGCTGTTTTATGCCGTCGGCTAACTGCTTTGAGCCGTCAGCGAGCTTTTCTTCGCCGGGTACTAACTGTGCAGCGCCCGCTTTAAGCTCTGCCGCGCCGTCCTTCAGCTGCTTAGCACCTGCGTTTACCTTAGCGCTGCCGTCAGCTGCCGCTGAAACGCCTGCGGTGTAGGCGAGCACGCCCTGATAGAATGTGTTGTAGCTGTCAAGCGAGGTTACCGCCGTATCAATTGCGGTTTTAACAGTAGCGGTTACGGTAGGTGTGGCAAGTGTGGTGTAAAGCGCGGTAATCTTGGTTGCTGCGTTTTTATCGGCTGCAGCTGCCTGTAATGCCGCCTGACCCGCTTGCGCTGCCGTTATAAGCTCGGTTGCTTTTCCGCTTTGCAAAATCTGAACGGGCGTAGCCTTACCGCCGCTTTGCTGGCTTAATGCATTGCAAACCTTAGCTATAAGCGCTGCGGTTTCTTCGCCTTTGCTTGCTTTAAGTATATTGTAAACGGTTTCGTCCGCTTCTACGGTTTTGGATATTGTTTCAACCGTTACCGCGGGGGTGAGCAGGTCGTTAATTTCTTTCATTGCCGCTTCCCTGGTCTTGCCCTTGCTTAAGCGGTCGAAAAGCATTACCTTAACAGGGGTATAATATTCTGCGGGAACCTTTGCCTTTTCAAGCTCTGCGTCAACTGCCGTTTCGGCGGTTTTAAGCACCTCGGCTTTTTTAGCGGTGCTTAAATATTTCATTGGGTCTTTGGTTAATCCGTTTAATACTGTCTTGTAGTTATCTACCGTGAGTGCGTCAAAGTTTTGTATGCCGCCCTCGTTCAATTGCTTTGTGACTGTGGCAAGCAGTGTATCAAATACCTGTTTAGCACCTGATGTTAAATCGCCGTTGTTTGAAACCAAGGTGTTAAGCCCCGCGTTAAGCGCTGCGGCACCGCTTGAAAGCTCGTCGGTACCGGCGGATAATTTATCAACCCCCGCAACTAACTCTTTAGACTTTGAAAGCAGGGTATTAAGCCCGCCGTACAGCTCGGAGGAGCCGTCTATCAGCTTTTTCATACCGCTTGTAAGCTCGTTCAGCTGCGCCTGTAAATCGTCGGCGGAGTTAAGCTTTGAAGTATCAAATTCATTAAAGAGGCTGTTTGTTGCAAGGGTGAGGGTAGTGGTAAGGGCAAAGTTTTTAACATCTGCCGTTACTTCAATGTAATCGGGAATTTCAAATTTATCTTTGCTTAAATTAGGGTTTTCCTGCAAACCCGGCAGCGCAAAGCCCGCAACTATTGTACGGTCGCCGTCGTTTATGATTTTGCCGTTTGTAACCGATACGTTTGAGAAAACGTCGTTATCAAGCATTAAGCCAGTCAGCATTGCAAAGGGAACATAAATCTTTTCGGTCTTGCCGCCTATGTTTACTTCGCTGTACTGCTTGTTTGTGTAGTCAAAGCGGATTGTAGCCTTGCCGCTCTTTCCCGCAATTTCATCGGCGGAAACGGTCTTGCCGTCTAATTTATAGCTTACCTTTAAATCAACGGGCAGTTCCTTGCTTATTGTGCCCTGGTAATAAATATCGGCGCCGTCGGCGTTCCATACGCGCATATTGTCGGTGTCCATTACATAGGATTCATCGCCCTTGACGTTTTTAACGTCCTCAAGTTCTGTTTTATCCTTTAAGGATTTTTCGTTAAGCCCGTTTTTAATCCAATCGCTTACGATTATCTTTTTAACCGAGCCGTCGGCATTTGCAAGCACATAAACGGTTTCGTCCTTTGCGGTCTTTGTATCGGTTTTGTCGCTTTCCGATGAAACGGACGTAGAGGTGCTTGCGGTATCCTTTTTATTGTTTGCGGCATTTATAGCCGCCGCGGTAACGCCCGTGCCGGCAATAACGCCGGCAGCGGCAACTGCAATAAGTTTTATTAAATCATTCTTAACAGTTTTCATTTCATTTAGCCTCCGTTTGTTTTTTAGGCTTAAAGCCTATACTTGTATTGCATATGACCTTATCGAACAGCATAAACATTGCAGGCAGTATGAATATTACCGCAAGCATACTGATTATAGCGCCGCGCGCCATAAGGTTGCATATTGAGCTGATAATATCAACGTCGGAGTAAAGCCCCACGCCGAAGGTTGCTGCGAAGAAGCCGAGCGCGCTTACCACAACCGAGGGGATAGAGGTTTTAAGCGCTATGCTGACTGATGTTTTCTTGTCTCCGCCCAAAGACCGCTCTCTCTTGTAACGGGTGGTCATAAGTATTGCATAGTCAACCGTTGAACCTAACTGAATTGTACTTATGCATATAGGCGCTATAAACGGCATTGACGTGCCGAGCAGGTGGCAGAAACCGAGGTTTATGAATATTGCAAGCTCTATAACCGCAACCAAAATTATCGGCAGTGAAACGCTCTTTAAAACAAGCAGTATTATAACGAATATAGCCGCTATTGAAATTGCGTCAACCACCTTAAAGTCGTGGTCGGTAATATCTATCATATCCTTGGTGCAGGGCGCCTCGCCTATGAGCATACCGTTTTTATCGTACTTTTTAAGTATATCGTTAAGTTTTGTTATCTGCTCATTTACTTCGTCGGACGCGGTTGCGTACTCGGAGTTTATAACCATCAACTTCCAGTTATCGCTTTGTAAGGTGGACTTTGCCTCGTCGGGTATTATTTCATCCGGTATTCTGCTGCCCACTACCGATTCAAGCCCTAATACAAACTTAACGCCGTCTATCTTTTCCATTTCGCTTGACATCTCGCGTATTGTCTTGCCGTCGGTATCGGCAGATATAAGCACCATATGCGTTGAACCTACGTTGAACTCTTCTTCAAGCTTGGTATTTGCTATCGAACACTCCATGGTCTTAGGCAGTGTTTCGGTCATATTGTAATAAACCTCGCTGTTTGCCTTGGTGTAGCACCAGAAAGCAGGACCTACAAGCACTAAGAAGACTATAAGGAATATCCACGAGCGCTTAACTACAAAGTTTGTAAGCCTGTTCATCGGGGGGATAAGCGCTCTGTGCTTTGTTTTTTCAAGCAGCTTATCGCATACAAGTATTAAAGAGGGGAGAACGGTTACGCAGGAAATAAGCCCGAACAAAACGCCCTTTGCCATTACTATGCCGAGGTCGCGGCCCAGCGTGTAGCTCATAAAGCAAAGCGCTATAAAGCCTGCGACGGTGGTTATCGAGCTGCCGACAACCGAGGTAATGGTAGCTTTAATTGCGTGCGCCATTGCTCTGTGCTTATCACCCGAGTAGCGCTCCTTTTGCTCCTCATAGCTGTGCCAAAGGAATATTGAGTAGTCCATTGTAACGGCTAACTGCAGCACAGCCGCCAGCGCCTTTGTTACATATGAAATCTCGCCCATAAAGTAGTTTGAGCCGAGGTTTACCACAATCGCCATACCGATATTTGCAAGGAACAGGAACGGGATAATCCAGTTATCCATAAATATCATCATTGTAAGCGTGCAAAGCAAAACCGCAATGCCTACATATATCGGCTCTTCATGCTCGCACAGGTCTTTAAGATCGGTAACGACCGCCGACATACCCGTTACATAGCAGTTTTTATCGGCAATCTTTCTTACCTCTTTAATGGCGTCCATTGTTTCGTCCGCCGAGGTGGAGGTTTTAAAGAAGACCGCTATTATGGTTGAGTCGCCAGAATTAAAGGCATTGTAAATATCATCGGGCAGCATTTCCTTCGGTACGGATAAATCCATAACGCTGTCGTACCAGATAGCGCTGTCAACATTGTCTACCTTTTCGATCTTTTCGCGCAAAGCGGATACCTGCTTATCCTCCATACCGTCAACGATTATAAAGGAGAACGCGCCCTTGCCGAAATCATCGAGCAGTATGTTTTGCCCTTTCATTGTTTCAATGTCGTCGGGCAGGTAGGTCAGCATATCGTAATTGATACGCGTTTTAAGTATTCCGAAAACCGACGGCACCATTAAGGCTACCGCGATTATCAGAATAAGCACGCGGTGCTTTACCACGCCTTTTCCGAATTTTATCATTTATCTCCCAGCTTTCATTTGTTTTTCAGTATTTTAACGGTGTAAAACGCATTGAATAGGTTTTGCAGCCCGTCGATAGCGAGCGACAGACCCACAAAGGTCATAAGCACGTTGTTGCCGCTGAACGGGTCAATTATAAGCAGCAGCCCGAAAAGCGCGCAGATAAGCGAGCCTAAAAGTATCAGCCACCAATTTGAAAGCCCGAAGCGCTTTGCGTCAACCGCTGTTTGCAGCTTGAACACGCCGTCCACCAAAACAAACACACCGAGTATTGCCGGCATAAAGGCTACGACCCTCGCAGAGCGCAGCAGAAGTATCAAACCGAAGATAAGTGTGAAAACTCCGAGCGCCAAATCAAACTGAAATGCAAGGTTGTAAAGGTCGTGCGAAAAATAGCCGAGTATTTTTGAAACGCCGTAGAAAAGCGACACAGCGCCTATAACCCTGCAAAAAATAATTGCCGAGGCATACGGTCTTACCATTATATAAACGCCTGCGGCTATAAGCAGCACCGAGCAGATTATATAACACCATTTTGCCTGTTTAATTGTTTTCATTGTTTTTTCCTCCCTTCATTTTCTCAACGCAATATATTATATACATAATAATTTCCGTTTCCAATAAACATAAAAAGGCTTATGTGTGAATTTCACACATAAGCCTTAAAGTGTTGTATTTTCAGACATTTACCCCTGTTTGTCTGTATTATTCAAAAAGCAGTAGCGCACCGTTCCGTCCAAAAGCTCGCTAATTCTTATAACAAAATCGTGCGGATCGCCCTTCATGCCGCCGCTCAGCCACTCAAGCGTCATACCTACAAGCGCGTGGGAATAAAACGAGGCTACAAGCTC
>OGDU01000892.1_pt1 | contig 26971 bp, 20 predicted proteins | sample 1570371 | NCBI WGS metagenome assembly OGDU01 (sample SAMEA2581977, study PRJEB24529) | metagenome | biome: Human gut stool | place: China | collected 2011
TGGAAAATCAATAGACTTTTGTTAAAAAATACAGCTAACAGAGCGGGAATTTAGGATAACAATAATCCTGTCAGCAACCTCCTGAAGTCCCTTCAGATACGTCAGAACATATTTTCTGACAATTCCATTTTTTTCCCAAAAGGTATAAAAAGCTAATCGCTTCATAACGGGCTCTAAGATATTTTCAGTTTTCTGACTTTCCGTTGACAAATAAAAAACGGATTCACAGGCAGGTGAATGGATTTTACCGCAGATGAATCAGGTCATTAGTCCGGAGAAATCACTTAATTAGTGTAAATATTTAAATTGTTGATTAAAAATATATTTTTCCCTTATTATTTACCAAAATTAAATATTTACTTTAACACCGAATAGATATTAAAAAAACCGCCGTTCAGCGCGGCGGTTTTCATCTGAATTAAATGTCTGATGTCACTCAGGCATCTTCTCTCAGTCTGTTCTCAGCCTCCCGCGACAGCTTCTTACCAAACTCAACACCCGGCTGATCAAACGGATTGAGACCAAAAAGCGTTCCCAACATCGTGATCTTATGCTCATACATCGCCATCAGGGCTCCCAGCGTCTTAGGTGTAAGGTCACTGATGCTGATCGTCGTGACGCCGTTAAACCACGGCATAGAGGGATCACGGGTCACAAGAGCTTCCGCCTGAGCCCTGGCATTCGCGATCATGACACGATGAAGCTCTTCATGGCTATGCCCCGGCTTCTCGCAGGAAATCAGGTCAATACTCGTTCTTCCGGTCCCTTCACGCAGCCACTGATAGAAAGAATGCTGAGACTCGTCACCGTGACCGCCCCAGACAGCCTGTCCCGTATTGCCAACAATCACTGTACCGTCCGCCCGGGTAGTCTTGCCGAGACTCTCCATCTCAAGCTGCTGCTCCCAGGAAACAAAGATTCTCAGGCGCTCGTCATACGGCAGCACACACTGAAGGGTGATATTGAGTCTCGTGGCGTTCCAAAAAGCAATCAGGGCAAGCAGTGCGGAAATGTTTTCGGCCACCGGGGCATCGTAGACATAGCGATCCATCTCATAGGCACCCGACAGGAACTGATTAAAAACATCGGTGCCAAGAGCAATCATATCGGGGATACCGATGCTACCCCACACAGAAAACCGACCGCCAACCCAGTCCCACAGCGGATATAAGTTCTCCACCGGAATCCGAAGATCCTTATACGCATCAGGATTAGCGGAGACCGCGATAACGTGTCTATCCCGGGAGCTTCCGGTAATTCCTGCAGCCGCAAGCCACTCATCAACGACCGACGCGTTGACCAGTGTCTCCCTTGTGTGAAAACTCTTGCTGGATACAACGACGAGCGTGCGGAAAGGATCAAGACCATAAAGAATCCGGTCCAGCTGGACTCCGTCAACACCTGACAGGAAATGGACCTTGATTGGCTGCGGTAGCCCCATCAAAGCATGATAGACCGCGCGAGGACCAACTTCCGAGCCGCCGATACCAATATTGATGACATCCGTGATCGTGTCTCCGCGGCATCCTGTCCATTTGCCGGATCTCACAGACTCCGCGAAAGCATAGGCCCGATCCCGCGCCTCTTTGACCTCATCAAAATGAGGCGACGCCGGATCCTGTGAGCGAAGCGATGTGTGAAGAGCGGCCCGGTTCTCTGACTTGTTCACGATTTCGCCCTGAACCATAGCGTGATGGGCTTCCATCAGACCAAGGCCATTTGCAAAATCAACCAGTCTGGCGAGATCGTCCTGCGTCAGCCTCTGGCGACTGTAATCCACCCGCAGTCCGCACGCTTCAAAAGCAGTGACTCCATCCCCGTCACGAAGGAACGGTAGGAGCGGCTGAGCAAATTTTCTTGGGCTATTCATCTTTTTCTCTGAACAGTTTCATCAATATGAATCACGTAACGGTCATTGTACCGGGTTGGCATATGGTTTTCACCTAAATAAGCCTACCTGTCCGATAGAGAAAAAGCTAATTGTTCAGCCTGTTTTATTTCTTCAAAAGTATTGCAGTTATCAAAGGCAGAGATATCAGGAAAAACAGCTGTCGCTGCGCCGATTTCCTTAAACCACTGACGTACCCGATGATTGCCGGCCGCGTTGTAAGCCTCCAGCTCAGGAAAGAGATCTGCTCTGACACAGGCAAACGTGGGCTGGAGTTCTCCGCAGGCTTCCGCTATTGCAGATCTGGCACCCGCAGCATTTGCAGCGAAAATCAGCTTCTCAGTGAGATCCGACGGGAAAAAGGGACAGTCACAGGGAACCGTGAAAAGCCAGGTTTCTTTCCTGGATTCCTCAGGAAGACTCGCAATCGCCGCCTCAAGCCCTGCCAGAGGCCCCGGAAAAGAGTCCGTACGGTCCGGAATGAGTTCAGTATCAGGAGGCAGAACCTTCCGGTATTCGTCAAACGACCGATTGGCGCTCACCAGAATCCTGTCGACCTGAGGTGAAAGACGACGATAGGCACGAAGCGCCAGCGGCTCTCCCTGAAAAGGAACAAGCCCCTTATCAGCCCCGCCCAGCCGTGTGGCGCGGCCCCCCGCAAGAATCAATCCAATCCGCATCATTTCTTGTGGAGCTTCTTCTTCAGCTTATTTTTGGCTTTCTTAAGTTTGGACTTCTTTTTTCTATTGGCTTTCTTCCGTCTCCAGGCCTTGATCGCCGTTTCCGGAACACCATCCTTCACTTCACCGCCAATCGGATCCGTCCACAGAATCTCAATCGGAGAATTAAGCGCCTTAGCGATGCTTTTCGCCATCCGCTCGAGGCAGTCCCGTTCAATTGGGCTTGGAGAATCGGATTCGACCCGGACAGTCAAGCCCTTCTCGCTTCTCTGAAGCGTAACCCCGGTAACCGCCGACCGATGGCTCTTATCAAGACCTACCGCCAGACGAAGGAAAATGCCGGCCTGGGCTGCCTTTTTCCAGTCGTCATCTGAAAGACGGATGAAAAAAGGATGCGATTTGCCGTAATACTTGCTGCTATAGATGATCGCCGCGAGAAGATGCGTTTCGCGCTGCGTAAAGCCGAGGAGATCAGAATTCGCGACGATATAGGCGCTGTGCTGCCGCTGCCTGAGATAAGAAATGGAAATGCCGGTTTCCTGAAGCCAGGAGGCGTATCCCAGCAGTGCCCCCCACTCTTTTGGCAGATCAGTGAGTCCGAGCTCCCGCGCCTGAGAAAACAGACTGCGGGAAAGGAACGAGACCTGCTTCGCGTGACGCACATCGATCTGGAAAGTCTTGGCAAGGCTCTTCACAGCATGGCCTCGCTGCTTCGACTCCACAGCCCGCCCCGGAATCAGTCCTTCTGTCTCAAGATACTGAATGAGAACCCCATCCCGGAGTCCGCGATCAGTGATCGAAATCTGATTGAATCCGAGCTCCTCCATCGCCGTGAGGAAAATCGCGGCACCTGGAATAATGACGCCAACCCGCTTCTGATTCATGCCAGGAAGCGCCGCGCGCTCGGCGGCTGTTGAACTGCAGATCTTATCGACAACAGCCCGGACTTCATCAATTGTGATAACCGTGGTGTCGGATGACACAGAGGTCTGTTCCGCGGTACGCATGGATAAAGCGAGACTCGCGATCGCGCCGGCCGTTCCGGAACTTGCGATCAGCTCACGGGGCTTCTTTGCCAGAAGCCGTTTGAACGGCATCACAGACTTATCGCGGACATAGTCCTGGACTTCACGGAACTTCGCCTTCGGCACGGCATCGGGAAAATCTCTGAAAAAGAGATCCGCGAGACGCACACAGCCAACACGGAGTGACTCTGCCGCGAGCAGCTCCCCTTCCCGCGACACAGAGAACTCCGTGCTGCCGCCGCCGATATCCATATAAGCGCGCGGATAGTCGGCTCTGGGAAGAGAGGCTTCAACCCCCATCGTGATCAGACGGGCTTCTTCCGGTCCTGAAATCACACTGAAATCGATTCCGGTCTCAGCCTTGACCCGTTCCGTGAATTCTTTTCCGTTTTCCGCCTCACGGACAGAGGCTGTAGCGACCGCCACCACCTTGCTCACACCGTAGGAGCGGCACGTTCTCGCAAAGGTCTTCAGTACCGAAATCGTGCGCTCAATTGCCTGCGGCTGCAGCGCCTGATTTTCGAACGCCCCCTCGCCAAGCCTCACCATCGACTTGACGCAGTTCAGAACCTGAATCCTCCCATCTCCGCCAACCTGACTCACCAGAAGTCTGAGCGAGTTGCTTCCCAGATCGATCACCGCAACACGCCGGGCACCTTCAGGAAGTGGTACCTGTGAATCTTGTTCAGACGCATCAGCCGCGTCCGGCAGCTCCAGATAGGAGGATGGTTTCATACTTTTTTTCCTTTTTTCAGGACCCGTACTTTTCGCTCATCAGCGCCTGGGCATCAACGAGAGGCTTGCCTTCGGCGGGGAGGATGCGTTCATACTCATCCCCTTCAAGCTTCCAGGTACGGGCGTTATCCGCGAGCTGAAGCTTCAGCACTTCGTTCGCGATACGCTCCTTCAGGGCTTCATCGAGCACCGGTGTCACTACTTCGATACGGCGATCGAGGTTGCGGCCCATAAGGTCAGCCGATCCCATGTAGCATAAGCTCTTCTCGGTATCCTCAAGAGGTCCGAACCAGTACACACGGGCATGCTCAAGGAACTTGCCGAGAATCGCGCGCACGGTGATGTTGTCGGAAATCCCCTTGATGCCGGTCTTGAGGCAGCAGATACCGCGCACGAGGCAGTCCACCTTGACGCCCGCGATCGAGGCTTCATAAAGCAGCCGGATCATATCGGGGTCAACAAGCTGATTGCACTTCAGCACAATGCGGCCGTTCCCTTCACGCTTATGACGTTCAATCTCAGCGCGGATAGCGCGCTCGATTCCGCTTCGCATGCAGGTCGGGGAAACGAAGAGCCGGCGGTAGTTATCACGGACAGCGTATCCGGTCATCACGTTGAAGAGGTCCGTCACATCGGAGCAGATATCCTGCGCGGACGTAAGAAGGCCAAGGTCGGTGTAGTTCTTCGCGGAGCCGGGGTTGTAGTTGCCGGTACCGATATGAACATAGGAGCGGATGCCGCTCGCTTCCTTACGGATCACCAGGCAAAGCTTGGCATGCACTTTGAGCCCCACGAAGCCGTAAACCACGTTCACGCCCTGGCGCTCCATTTCTTCTGCCCAGTTGATGTTCCGCTCTTCGTCGAAACGGGCCTTCAGTTCCACCACAGCGGTAACCTGCTTCCCGCGCTGACGCGCTTCCATCAGCGCCTTCACGATCGGGGAGTTATTGCCGACGCGGTAAAGCGTCATCTTGATACCCAGCACAGCCGGATCCTTGGCTGCCTGCTGCACCAGATCCACGACTGAAGTGAATGTCTGGTAGGGGTGGTAAAGCAGAATGTCACGCTTCGCGATGTTTTCAAAAAGCTTATCAACCGGCTGAGTATCCGGGTTGAAGCTCGCGAAGTACGGCGTGTCCTTCAGCTTCGGATAATCCAGATCATTCAGAGCCATGTAGCCCGCAAAGGCCATCGGCCCCTTGACGCTGTAAACTTGGAAGGGCTTCAGCTTCATCTTCTGAATGATGAATTCCGTGAGGTTCGAGGGCATACCGTGTTCGGTTTCGAGGCGAACCACACCGCCCCACTGACGGCGGGTCACGGAGTCACGAACAGCCTCAAGCAGGTCGTCCGCCTCGTCCTCTTCAATCTCCACGTCCGTATTACGGGTGATGCGGAACATACCCTTGCTCACCACCTGGTACCCCGGGAAGAGAAGCGGAAGGAATTCACCGATGATTTCTTCTGTCGGCACCACATCGATGCGGCGGTTTCCGAGCGGATCATCCGCCTCCATTTCATCCCCCTCGCTCGTCACGAAGAAGAAGCGGGGAATGTTATGCGGCACGCGGAGACGCGCGTAGTGATGCGTGCCGTCACGGCTCTGCAGTTCGATCAGGAAATTGATAGAGACATTCGAGATTCTCGGGAAAGGATGTCCCGGGTCGATCGCCTGAGGCGTGAGAATCGGATAAATCTCCGTCTGGAACCGCGCGAGAAGCGTTCTCTGAGCATCAGGAGAAAGCTGATCATAAGAAGCGACCCGAACACCTGCCTCAGCAAGAGCGGGCTGCAGTTTCTCGGTCCAGTGAGCAGCCGCTACATCAATAAGAGCAAGCGCCTTTTTGCGGATTTCCGTCAGCTGACGGGCGGGCGTCATCTTATCGGGGCCGGAAGAACCGGAACCCGTCTTGTACTGCTTAAAGATGTTCGCCACACGGACCATGAAAAATTCATCAAGATTCGTATAGAAAATCGAGAGGAACTTCACCTGATCGAGCAGCGGGCGGTTCGGCTCAATCGCCGTTTCGAGAACGCGCTTATTGAAGTCGAGCCAGGAAAGCTCGCGGTTCGTATAGAGAGCAGGAGAAGTGAGCGAAGTCACCTTGCGCTGAGCACGCTTCGGGCGGGCTGACGCGGCGGTCTTCGCGGCGCGGGAAGCAACGGCCTTGACCGGGCGGGATGTGGCAGCTGCAGCAGGCTTCGCGGCTCGGCGGGTGCGCGGACGGCGTGCCGCCGGCTTGGCACTCTTCTCTGCTGTAACAGGGGACTCAGTAACCTGAGCAGGTGCATTCTGATCGGAAGTTTTCTTGGAAACTGGCATATGACCCTCGCGCTGACTCTCTTCAGCTCAAAAAGCCGTTATGGGAATCTGTCTATTTTTCGGAGCTTCTTATAGGCTAAAAGAAGCCGTAAAGATAACCTTAGCACCAGAAAGTGACAAATGCATTACAAGCCGCAAAGTTGCGGGGAAAGCTCTTTCAGGAGGGGGTAAAAACCGATCGGAAAGCGATTGATAAATCAGAGGAATCAGGCGGAGGAAGAAACGGGAAAGAAATTTTCCGGATTCCAGAACGGAAAAAGGCCAGCTATCATTAGCCGGCCTCTCTTCATCACATCAGAAATTCTGGAGCGGGAGACGAGTCTCGAACTCGCGACCTCAACCTTGGCAAGGTTGCGCTCTACCAACTGAGCTACTCCCGCAGAACGAGGATGCATTTTACACAGTCTTATACAAAAAGCAAATGCCGTCACAAAAATACGGTATAAACTATTTTATTCAGTCTGTATTGGTCTTCCTGATGCGGCGGCCTGTCAGACTACAATAGGCGCACCACTCACTCAGTTTTACAAAGCAGGCTCAACACTATGAATTCCAGGCTTCTCTGCACCGTTTCCACCGCCCTGATCGCGCTCTTTTCTGCCGCCGCCGGGGCCGCGGTTCCTGATCATTCAGCAGCCTTCTGCCCCGCGAAGGGAAAGATCTCAATCGTGGACTTTGAAGCCAGCTGGTGCACGCCCTGCAAGATGATGAAACCCGCATGGAAGGCCGTCGAAAAAGAATACAAGGGGAAAATTTCCTTTGTTCATATTGATATCGATGAGCATCCGGATATCTCAAAGGCCATGCAGATCAGCGCTGTGCCTACCCAGATACTGTTCGACCGGCAGTGCAAATTTATTGACGCGCATTCGGGCTATCTGTCCGAATCCGATCTCCGTGCCACGTTTAATAATGTTCTGAAGAAGTACTGAGTGGTATCCTTTCAATAAGGTCTGGTAATCTGTAGAATAAATCGTTACTAGCAATCTGTAACGAACGGATAACCTTTTATACCTTTTCTTAGCAGTCAGCCATCAATCGGCGCCGCTAGAATGAAAGAAATAAAGCAGGGATCCGGCCCTGACGCTGCAGATCCCGCTGCGGAGCTTTGCTTTGTGAGGTCTCCGCCTGTTCACACAGAAGGAATACATATGAATCTCAGATTTCTTGCCCTTCCGGCTGCGCTCGCTGCCGTTCTTGCCCTCTCCGGCTGCGCTAACGACAACGCGCGCTACCGCGCGGATGTCTACGGTCCGGGTTCCCTTAACCAAGCGCAGGCTGTGAAAACCGTTGAAATTCTGTCGGTTCAGACGGCCCGCATCGCGCTCCCGAATGAAACCAAGAACTCTGCGGCACAGCTTGCCGGTACCGTCGCCGGTGCCGCGGCCGGCATGATTCTTGGCAATCAATTCGGTCATGGTCCGGGCTCCCGTCAGGATGCCCGCATCTTCGGCGGTATCGCGGGCGGCATTCTTGGTAACCGCGCCTCCAACCTCGCGGCTGGTGAAACCGACTACCAGCAGGGTGTACAGATCACCTTCCGGGACGGAAACCAGATGTTTACTTCTGTTCAGGTCGGCAATCCGTGTGAGTATCAGCTCGGGACCGCTGTGATGATTCAGGAAACAGCCCGCGGCTCCCGTATTCAGCCGAATAATCCGGGCGGCTGCGGATCTGCAACAACGTCTGTCGCTCACTAAGCAAGAGGTCTGGACTCCCATGGCGTCTCACACGTGAGACGCCATCCAGTCTTTTCAGTGAAATTCCGGGCTTCGGAAGGATAAAAGCATGAAAGAATCTCTGGTTCTCGCGATCTTTACAGTTGGTCTTGCCGCAAGCGGCGCGGCTTCGGCTGCCGGCGCGGTTCCTCCGGATTACGTTCCGCCGTCCGCTTCTTCTGCGGGTGTTCCTCCTGACTACAATCCGAACACGGCGACGACTGTGACTGCTCCCCGCGGATTCACTCCGCCCTCTGCCGTGAGCCAGGTTCCTCCGGATACGCAGAATTCGCGGACCACCACGGCTACGGACGGTCGGGTTACGACAACAACGACCTATCCGCCGACCCCGATTATCAAGACAGAATCCGGCGTGCTGAATAGTCTGAAGCCCCGCGCGCCCCAGCTGCCGCTTTCCGAGCAGATTGATCTCGTCCGCCGGAATCAGGCTGATATCGCAGCAAGGCGGGCGGCTGACGCGGCCGCCGCGGCTCAGGGTCAGACGTCATCAGACTATTACTACGGACGCTAAAACACTGTCTTTTTGCCTTCTCTGTTCTTAAGGCAGGATGTCAGAGACACAGAAGCTCCGGAATAGCTGATTCCGGAGCTTCTTTTTTACTACAGTCGCAGATATTTACCAGCTCATAATCTGGCCATCTGTCCGTTTCTCAGTACCGCCCACCAGGACTCCTGTCTGGCTGTCCCTCAGAATGGCCTGTCCGCGTCCCATCAGCACCTTATCTGCTATCAGAGTGACATCGTGTCCTCGTCTCTGGAGCTGCCGCACGATATGGTTCGGCGTATCCTGCTCAACCTGAACCTTCTTCCCGCCGACCCACTGCCAGCGCGGCGCGTCGAGCGCCTGCTGCGGGTTCAGACCCCAGTCAACCATATTCATGACGAACTGCACGTGGGCCTGAGGCTGCATATAGCCGCCCATAATCCCGAAGGGACCCAGGGCTTCACCGTTCTGGGTGAGGAAACCCGGAATAATGGTGTGATACGGACGCTTCATGCCGGCAAGCCCATTCGGGTGCTCGGGATCAAACCGGAAATTGAAGCCGCGGTCATTACACGAAATCCCGGTTGACGGGTCGACGATTCCGGATCCAAATCCATAGAAATTGCTCTGAATCATCGAGACCATGTTCCCCTCGCCGTCCGCCGCGCAGAAGTACACGGTCGAGCTGTACCGGGGGTCACCCACCTTGGGATCAATCGCTTCTTCACCGATCAGCGCCCGGCGGTCTGCCGCATAGCGTTCCGAAAGTAGCTGCTCAGGCGTTACCCGCATGAAGGAGGGTTCCGCCACATATTCCTTCGTATCGGTAAAGGCGAGTTTGAGAGCCTCAATCTGGCGGTGGATCGTTGCCGGATCCTCACGGTCACCGAGCTCCATTCCCTTCAGAATTTGAAGCGCCATGAGAACCGTAATGCCGTGTCCGTTAGGCGGCAGCTCCCAGACATCCACTCCGCGGTAGTTGACTGAAATTGGGTTTACCCATTCTGGAGCATAAGCGGCAAGATCGTCGCCCGTGAGGAAACCGTTATGAGCCTTCATAAAGGCGTCAGTCCGCTCCGCGATCTCACCCGTATAGAAAGAGCGGCCGTTCGTTTTCGCGATGCTCCGGATGGTGTCCGCCATTGCCTGGCTGCGGAAAATTTCTCCCGCGCGAAGCGGGTGACCCTGAGGAGCAAAAGTCTTCATCCAGCCCTCAAACTCAGGGCGTTCTTTCGCGAGCGGCGCGAAGCGCTTAAACGCGTCATCCCAGAGGCGGCTGATGTTAGGTGACACCGGATAACCGTCTTCAGCGTAGCGCGCGGCTGGCTCCGCCACGGTTTCAAGATCAAGTGAGCCGAATTTCTCATGCAGCGCGCACCACGTTGCGACCGCTCCCGGCACATCAATCGGTTCTACCCCCAGCATCGGGATCTTATCGAAACCGCGTGCTTTCAGAGCGTCAATCGACGCAGCTCTGGGAGCCGGGCCGGACCCGTTGATCCCATACATCTTTCCCTTGTACCAGACGATCGCGAAACATTCGCACCCGAGACCGTTACCGGAAGGCTCCACCACGGGCTGCGCAAGCGCCATCGCGACCGCCGCATCAATCGCGTTGCCTCCTTTCAGGAGTGTCTGCAGACCGGCAGAGGCCGCACTCGGGTTTCCAGCGCAGCACATGCCGTTTTTGGCATAGACCACATTGCGGGTCGACGCGTACGGATAGTGAAGCGGATCAAATTCAATCATTTCTTTGCCCCTCTAAAGTTAATCGCTGAGACCGGCCGTGAAAAAACGGCGGCGGACAGGCGCATCCGTTATTTTTGCGCCTTCCGTACGCCGTTGCGTTATTCATTCAGGACGGAAACCTTTTATCCGACGAACGGAACGAGGATACCGGCAATCAGAACCGAGACCGACGACACGGTCGCAAAGCCAGCCACCAGGTACTTCGGGAGAATCGCGTCAAGAATCACCTCGCGCTCCGTTTCAGTCTCACCGACCGCTTTGGCGACTTCGTTCGCGATCAGATAAGTCGCCGGGAAGCCGAGCAGCTGGCAGACAGAAACCGCAAGCGCCATATTCTTCGACCCCAGAATCTTCCAGAACGGAAGAAGCCAGAAAGCGAGATAGAGCACGACAAAGACGGCCGCGAAAATGATGAGCGTATTGACGCCAAGCCCCAGGAGCTGCGAAGGCTTGATCGTTGCGAGACTCGGAATAATCGTCGCGAAGCAGGCCACATTGAAAATACCAAGCGACTTCGCGTGAAGCAGGATGTTCTTCGGCACGAGCCCCAGAGAAGTCACGATGACACCGAGAAGCAAAGCCCAGATCGGAGCAGAGATGTGAGTCATCTTGCCGATCACAAAGGAGAGCCAGGCGAAGAGCGCCGTAATCGCGAGGGACACGAAGACACCGTAGTACTTCTTGTTGCGTTCGAAGAAGTTGGGATTCGACAGCGTCCCGTCCTCCTTCTTCGGCGCTTCTTTCTTGTATTTATTCACGCCGGTCTTACGGAAATCTGCGACCACTGTTTCCGCTTCCTTGATGCCGAAGTGGGAGGCAAAAGGCGTGCCAAAGAATTTCTGCACAGCGTACACGATCGTACCGAGGGCCGCGGCCAGAGCAAAGCCATGCTCAAGAGCAGCAGTCGTCATGATCTGGGTCGCCACAATGCCGCCATTCACGATCGGGATCGTGACAAGCGCTTCATTCTTGCCGATCACCGGGATCAGAGCGAACCCGGTCACGACAACGAGCGCCATCGCGATGAAGGACACGGCGAGCGTCCGCCACTCATCAATCAGCTCACGGAGATTGATGGTGGTGCCAAGCGAAAACACAATGAAGAGAATGGCCCACTTGCCGAAATCCGCTAGCCCCGCCTGCTTGATGATGTCAGGCGGGATGATCCCCGTAATAAAGGCAATCAGGAAAAGAAGGAGGCTCACGAAAACGGAGGAAACCTTCGCCTTGGTAAGCACTGAGAGAAAATCTCCGATGCCGAAGAAGAGCAGGCATATAAAGAGATAGAAGAACATATTGTTGAACATGACAGCCTCTTATTACAGGGTTCGGGACCCTTTTTTCGTAGACGCACGGAGATTGGGCTCCATTCGTCCGGGGGATCGTTATAAAGATGTCCTTCAAATATCTTACGTATTCCCAAAAAGAAACCCGGCCTGAAGTTACTCAGTAGTCCCTAGGCGATACGGTACTAGATCATGTTTTCTGTAGTCTCTGACCGTTTTTTCTGTTCCGGATTTCTCCCATTCCCAAAACTAGGTACGGCTGAACTGCGGTATTCTTCTCCTTTCGGATGACCAAACAACCTTGGATCAAGAAGGCAAAATAATTCCATGTCCAAACGCTTGACTGAAAACAAACCGTCTGACACTCCCGTTACCGCGGCCCGCCCTGTCAAAAACACTGATACCCTGCCCCGCCGGATCGCGTCCTGGCTGGGTCTGCTGCTTCTTATTGCCTTCCCCGGAGTCACGTATTTCATTGAGCCGCGGTTCGGTGTCGCGGCCTCTGCCTGCCTTCTGATTCTCGCGACGCTGCTTCGGATTCTCTATAAGCCGAACGCCCTTACCGGAATCATGGCGATGGTCACGGCGATTCTTGGGATTCTTGTCGCCCTGTCGCAGAGCCTTCTGATGCTGAAGTTCTGGCCGGTTCTCGCGGTGATTCTCGTGATCCTCGCGCTCTTTATCGGGCTTGGAAAGGATGACGGCATGGTCGCCAAGGCGGTTGCGGGCCCGGAAGGCGCGAAGACGGATCCCCAGCGGGTCTACGCCCGGAGTCTCTCCTACGTCTGGATCGTGCTCTTTGTGTTGCTCGGCGCGGTTGCCGCGCTGACCTGCTTCTGGGGCAATCTCAAGTCATGGGCTTTCTGGAATGGCGGTGTCGCCTGGTTTGTCATCCTGATTTTCTATGGCACGGAGCGAGCCGCCCGGGGCTTTATTCTTCGGGATCTCGAGCGCCAGGCGGAAAAGAACCGCGAGACGCTGCGGCAGATGCAGCAGAAGTAAAACGCTTCAGCTCTGACGGCCGGATGCCGCCAGAGTTTCGAGCATCTCAGGCTCCGGACGCCACAGCGCGACCGGAGCCTTTCTTGAAAGCGCGGTCACCCGCATCCAGCCGTCCGTGAGGTCCGTACTGACCACCATGCCGCGGATCCGCGGCTCGTGATCTTCCCAGTAAAACTCTCTCGGGCAGTCCGCCTTGACAGCGCACTCGTACGCCCCCCAGGCCCTGAAAAACGCGGTCCCGATATCCGGCTCCGCTTTGACACGCGCCGCTGTCTCGTGATTAAAGGCTACGTCCGCGTAGCGAAGGAGAGGGCGCGAGAGATCTATTTTCTCGAGATCCGCCGCGCAGATTTCTGAGTCAACGAGGCACGCCACGCGGTTTCCGCTATGCGTGATCGATGTCCGAAGCACACCGTCCGGAAGCACGATCCGGGGAGCGCGGGGCGGATCCTCAACAATCTGAATCGAATGACGCGGAATATCGGGGTACAGCTTCTCAGCGAGCAGCCGGATCAGAACCCGGGCCCAGATATGCTGGTTACGGCGGAGAGGCTTTGTGAAACGCGCTGCCCGCGTGAGCTGCTCATCCGAAAGAAGCCCGAGACACTCAGGTGTCACAGGTCTCTCAGTGATCTCAATCTCCGCGTAAACGGGAAGTGTTAGACGGCTTTCCATCTGCCCTGCTTAGTGGGTCGTATCAAGCCTTGCGGTACCCGTGAAGCGGCTCGCACCGGAATTCACTTCAGCGATATCTCCTGTTCCCTTCTTCCAGAAGAAAATCCGCCCCTCGTCAGACGTGAGGAGCCGGTCGCCGACCTTAAGCAGGATCGGACCCACGCCCTGAACCTTGGCGCCGCCCGTCACCTCAATCCACTCCCGGCCGTCTCCGGGCGCGGCGGCTTCAGCTGTCGCTGTCAGCGCACCGGGCTTTACAGCGCAGACCGGAACCGCGGTTCCAGGTGTCATCGAGCAGCGGCGGACCGGATAAGTCTTCCCATCCGGAGCCTGCAGCGTACCATCACCCGCGAGTCCCTCCGGGAAGAGCGTAATGCGGAGATCCGGGATCAGATCCTTTGCCTTCGCCTCACCGATTCCGCCGTCTGTCCGGAGGTTATCAATCGACGTGTAAGCCTGCCAGGTTTCTGAGGCCTCCGGGATCAGCGGCATCGGCTTTGCTTCGGGCACCCGGAATTCGTACCCGGCATGCGTTTCAATCCACTGCCGGAGCGTCTGATGAAGCGTTGCTCCGCCGCTCGGTTCCGTGACATTGATGAACGCCGCGTCCACCTCGCGGATCGCGATCAGGAAGTCCCGCTTACCGGGCTCTGCCATATTGCCGATATCGAGCGCGATCCCGGGGACATCTCCCGGGAAAGCCACACTCTTCACGCGAAGCTGAATTTCGTCCGTTCCGGATCCGACAGCACCCGGGGCTGAAACCATCGTGCTTTTCGCCTCTTCAAGCCACTTCGAGACCGGTTCAACGCCGGACGGTGTTTCGATACCCACGCGGGTTGCCATCGCTTCTGGAATCCGAAGGACCAGCCTGCGGCTCAGAATCGAGGAGTCTTTGTTCCGGGCGTCGAGCGTAATCAGAATCGCAGGGCTCCCGTCATCGATGCCCTGACCCGTGATCACGAATCCAGGCTGCATCGGCACAGGAGCCGCGGCCGCCGCATCGAATTCTGTCGAAAAGGATGTCGTGGGATCAGGTGACTGCGCCTGGACAACCGGGGCCGGCTGCTTTACGTCAGAGGTCGAAAGATCCGTCACCGGGGCGGTTCCGGGAGTTACGGTCTGAGAACCCGCCCCCGAAGTCTCACCACTCCCAAGAGGGGGCTGCCAGATCGGCACCGGAGTCTCGCAGCCTGAAAGGAGAAGCAGAGCAGCAGCTGCCGCGGCTGCGGTACGAGAGACACAGGAAACTTTCTTCATCGTTTTCTCCTTAAATAGACTGTTCACGGACGTTCTGAATCGGGATGGAAACCTTTCGGGCTATTTCGCGGCGGAAGCGCTCTGAGAGGCTGCCGGGCTCTGAGAAGCCGCGGCGGCCGACGCGGGAGCTGACTGCGTCAGAGGCACCCCGAACCGGGGACCGTCCTCCTGGAAATAAAGCACCTGCGTCTTCACGACCTGCCAGATGCAATAAAGCACCACGATCGCTGCGATGACCCGAAGCACCTCGAAAAAGATCCGCTTCAGTTTTTCGTCGTCCAAAATTCCTCTCCCTCTTGATTCCGGGCTCTCAACGGCCCCTATCAGAATAATCCCTTATTCTACCTGCTCACGCCTCAGGACTTCCCGAGACTGATCGGCGCTTTTGCTTTTGGCAACACAATTGTCATCACGCAGCCGTGACCGATCGCGGTGTTCGGGGCCGCCATGGCGTGGCCTTTATGGCGCTCGGCGATATTCGCCACAATGGAGAGCCCAAGCCCCATGCCGGACATTTTCCCCGTGTGAAGCGGCTCAAAGAAAAGATCCGCCTTTTCCTGCGTGAGTTCGAGCCCGTTATCCGCGACTGACAGATGCCACATGCCGTCAACATCCTTAAGCGAGATATGGATCTGCGGATCCGGGCAGCCATGAAGCGCTTCTGACGCGTTTTTCAGAAGATTCAGAACCGCGAGCTGGATTTCCCAGGCATCCACCTCAGCCCAGGAGTACGGCAGGCAGGCGAGCGTAATCGGCGGCGCGTCAGGATAGATATGGTGGAATTCCTTCGCGGCCTTTTCGAGCACCGGCTTCATATCGAGTACCTGCATCACAGGATCCGGGTGTTTCGCGTAGCCGCGGACGCGGTCAACAATCTCTGACGCCCTTGTGCCCTGCCCGACGATTTCCTCCAGCGCCCCTTCAAGCACCTTGGGATCCACGGGACCGCGGTGAAGGCGCCGCAGAAGACCGTTACCGAAATTATTAATGGCTCCGAGCGGCTGCTTCAGCTCATGCGCGATCATGGAGGACATCTGACCGATGATACCGGTGCGCTCAATCGCGGCGATATGCTCGCGCGACGCCGCGATTTCCTGCTCGTAACGCTGCCGCTCCTGCATTGACTTCCGAAGCGCGAGGGTCTTCCGGCGCACCATCATCTGAAGCACTGCGGCGTATGACACCACCATCAGGATAAAAATCAGGGCGACCGCCACCTCAGCCGCGTTTTCCTTCACAAACCGCTGAATGCTCCACTGCGCGAGATACTGATACGGTCCGATCTTCAGGCGATAAAAAACGTCAAGAACGCTCTGCATGGAAGCAGGCAGCGCCCACTGCGCCTCTTTCCCGGTATGCGGCATCAGGTAGAGCGCGGTCGCCATCGTTTTCTGGGTATTCCCGTCTGTCTTCTGCAGCGACGCCACGGTGAGAGACGGGAAAACGTCTGTTGAGTGAGAGCACTGAAGCTCAGTTTCACGCCTGGGATTGATGATCCGGAAGTCCGAGAGACTGATCTTCTTCTGACGGTCTAGCGCTTCAAGAACACAGGCCGGAAGAATTCCGGCCGCGGCTTTCCCGGACAGCACGTCGCGCGTCACATTTTCGTACGGGGGGCCCGTGAAGTAGAGCTCCTGCAGGTAGCCCGGCGCGTAGCCGCGGCGCGAGAGCTCATAAAGCGGCACCAGATACCCCGGGAAAGAATCCGGACTGATCGCCGCGACCGCGTGATCACCGAGCTGCGCGAGCGACTGCACATCAAGACTCTGCGCCTTCGTAAAGAAAACCGCGGAGGCCACACTATTCACGTCACGCGCTTCGACAGGCCAGAAAGACGCAATCAGACGGAGATTGTTTTCCATCTGCGCCTGGGCAATGAAGTCTGACTGCCCGATCACGAAATCCACATCACCGTTCCGGATCGCCTCGGCGAGTTCCCCTCGGGTGAGTGTCATGAATTCCACCCGTCGGGAACCGAAAGCCTCGCGGATACGGTCTTTTGTGCGATCGAGGAACCCGCCGTCGCCTGGCTGCAGCACGTTCACCGCGGTGGTCTGCTGGATTCCGATCCTCACCGTGGCGTTGGCATCCGCGGGGGACGCCGAGACGTCCGAAAACGGCCCGGGGCTCATCATCTGGGGCGCATAGTCCGGATCCAGCACCGAGCGGCTCGGCATCGGAACCGCGGTTTTTCCAGCGGGCTGTGACCGGGGAGCCACAAGTTCGGCCGCGATCGGTTCCGCGACCGCCGGAAACGCGATCGCCGCCGCCATGAGGACCGCAACGGCCTTCCTCAGAGAAACCCCCGCAAGACACGAAAAGGCATGCCGCGGAGTGAATCCGCGGCATGCCTCAGATAAAGTCGGTCGATCAGATCGCATCAGCGAAACGCCGCTCCGGAAATCAGACTCCAGGGATCGGAATGTGCTTTCCGGGCTTACGGTGATCCAGAACGCGGATAACTTCGTAGTCACTCACGAGACCGGCAGGAGTCTGCACCGTCTTCACGTGAAGATTCACGATCAGGATGTCATCCGCATTCAGGCGGAAGACGCCGTTATCGATGATACGGAGGAAGTCCTTATCCGCCATGCGAGCGCGGATCGTCTGTTCACCATCGAAGAAGGTCCAGATCTGATCATCGCGGAAGTTGGAGGTCGGGAGCATCAGAGCGCGGGTGTGAATGTCATCCACGAGCACCACTTCCTCTTCCTTCGGAACCGCGTAGAAATCCGCATCCTCACGCGCGAGCTTCACGGTCACATTGCCGGTCGCGCGGTTACGGATCTCAATCGCCTGCACTTCCGGATTCTTGAAGACTCCGGCGAGCTGCTCAACCGCCTCACGCACACCGAGGTGGCGGAAAAGCTTGTAGGTATGGGTCGATACCTCGTAGGTATCGCGGCCGCAGGTGATCAGAACGGTTTCATCCTTCAGCGTGACCGCGTCAATACGGCGTCCGGCAATCTGCTTCAGCAGCTGAAAGAGTCCCAGCAGAGACGTGTTTTCCGTCTCCAACCAGCCCAGAGCCTCGCCGACAGAAGATTCCGGCGGATTGATGAACTCAGCGACGCCAGCCAGCTGAGCGCGGCGCGCCATACCGAAATTCTTCCTGAACCCGAGATCAACGCTATAGGCCGTAAGCGACGGATCGCGGCGCACGTCCACTTCCGGATCAATCAGATAGCCGTAGAGCGCCCGGGACCCCATCGTCAGCAGCTGGTCCACGCCGATAATCGCCTGCGCGAGCGGCTGATTGGTAGTAGTCGTTTCAACCTTCTGCGCACCGGCAAAGGCAATATCAAAAGCGGCAATCATGGCTTTAAAAAAACCTCAGTTCAGGTTTCCACGGAGAACGAAAGAAATCTTTCGCTCGTGTACGGGTAACAAAACCCGGCGCATAAAGGACCGCCGGGCGGAAAATTCATACAATGATAAAACGGAATGCGGGAGGCTGCACCTCGCGGCGTTCCGCTTCATACAGATTCTTTTATTGAGCCGGGGGGATCAGAGGCCGGATGTCCGCCAAATCAGCCGCCAATCCAGAAATTGAAGGAAGCGCAGTGATCCTCTCCGCGGAGAGGACCGCTCCTGGCATCGCGCCTCTCGAGTCACTCGGCCTCCCGTCGCTTCTCGATGGGTCCCAGGGACGAAACCGGGGACCGGAAGAGAAATCCGCGCTCGACGCTTCAAACGACCTCGAAGCGATCCACGCCTGGCTCGCCTCGCGCGCCTCAAACCCCAACACCCGAAGCGCGTATCAGAAAGAGGCTGAGCGATTTCTCCTCTGGTGCATCATGGAGAAAAACACGGCGCTCAGCTCGGTAACCGTTCCTCAGGCCTCTCAGTATCTCCGGTGGCTTGAGGATCTCGCGCGCCTCACGCCGGAAGCCTGGAGCCGGAAGTGGCGGGTTCCTGCCGCGCAGTGGATTGGAAAGAAGAGCGAAAGACGGGATTCCCCCGCTTGGCGCCCTTTCAACGGCCCGCTTTCCCACACAAGCCGGCGTCAGGCTTTGACTGTGGTGAGGCTCCTCTTCAGTTTTCTCACGAAAACCGGCTACCTCCGCACCAATCCTTTTGATCAGGTCCCGCAGCGCATCCGTTTTCTCCCCGGGGAAGGCGCGCCGAAAGAGTTTTCTGACCGCTCGCTTACGCCAGAGCAGTGGGGTGACGTCCTCCGGTGCCTTGACGCCATGGAGGATGGGATCGAAAAGTCGAGGCTTGAAACCATTCTCATGATGGGAAAGGGACTCGGCATGCGGGCAAGCGAAATGCTCTCCTCCACCGCGGGCTGGATCACGCAGCGCCGGATCGGGAATGAATCCGTCACCATTATTGAGGTGATCGGAAAAGGGGACAAAGTCCGCCGCCTGCCCTTGCAGCAGGAGCATCTCGACGCCTTCAACGCCTATCTGAAGATCCGGGGGCTTCCCCCGATCGGAAGCTGCCCCAAGGGAACCCCGCTTCTCGCGAGTCTCGGAAAGGGAAAGCGTCCGAAAAACGCGACAGACGCCCTCTCCCGCTCCGGGCTTCACCGCATACTGAAAAAGTTTCTCGAGGAAGCGGCGCTTCTCGCGGATCAGAAGAATCCGATCGACGGCGCGAAGCTCCGCACAGCATCCGCTCACTGGCTGCGGCACACCTTTGCTGAAACCGCTCTTGAATCCATGCCGGTGAATGTCGTGCAGACGGCACTCGGTCACTCCTCTCTCTCCACCACGTCGCTCTACCTCGTACCGGCGGACGCCCGGGTGATCCAGGAATTCAAGAAGGTAAAACCGATCTGAGTCAGCCGCTCAGGACCGGAAAGCCGAGCGGTAGCTTTCCAGAATCTTTTCAAGCGCGAGCTTGTTATTGAGGGGCACCGTGGAGGCCCGTTTCAGGGACTCAGTCTCATCGAGCCAGTGAAAGAGCGCCTGAAGATCCGCGCGCGGCGCGATCGACTGCAGTTCGGGGGTCTCGCCGACAAAGTAGGACGGCTGAAGACCGGACTTCACGCGGATCAGATCCGTGCCCCAGCGGGAAAGAAAATCCGCGCAGGCGTCGAGCTTCCAGCCGGTGCCGACACCCGGCGCGACCTGAGTGATATCCAGCCGTTTCCCCGCCTTAAGCAGGTTCAGGAAAAGCGTTCTCGCCTCATCCGGCACGATCTTATGACCTCGGACCACGGCAAGCGGATTCCCGCCCGCTTCGGCAAGCTGCTCATCAAAGTCCTTCAGCCCTTTGGATTCAAGCCAGGAGGAGGCTGCCTCCGGATCCGGCTTTCTCGCGTGAAGCAGAACGCAGCGCGAGCGGAGGGTTGGGAGAATGGCGTCGAGATCCTCCGCGATCATGATGAAACTGAGATCAGGCGGCGGCTCCTCCACCATCTTGAGAAGAACTGACGCGGCGTCCGGCCGGATACGGTCCGCCGGCGAAATGAGAATGACGCGTCTCGGGCTCCGGTGAGGCTTCAGCGCCACGTAGTCCCGGAGCTCACGGACAGCCGCAATGGAGATTTCGTCTGAGAGTTTCTTCCCGGCGCTTTCAGGGATGGGCAGATCGTGCCTCGCTGCCTCCTCTTCCGAAAGCAGAAAACGGATATCCGGGTGAGTTCCCGCTTCCGCGAGCCGGCATCCCGGGCATTTCCCGCAGGGCGTGCCGTCCTCTGCCGGATTCTCACACATCAGGCTCTTCGTAAAAGCGAGCACGAGCTCAAAGGTGCCGATATCCCGGGGCCCGCTCACGATGATGCCGCTCGGCATCCGGTGTCTGAAGATTTCCAGATCCCGGCTGAGTGCTTCCTGCCAGGGGTAAATCGCGAGCGGCATAGGTTTTTCCTTCGCTGATGTGAAGAAACGGGTGAAACAGAAAGGGGCGGCAACGCCGCCTCCTTCAGAATCCCCTCCGTTATTTCTTCAGAATGTACTGATTCACGGCGGCATTATGTTCGCCGAGCGTTTCCGAAAACTTGGAGCGGCCGGAACCGGACGCGACAAAGTAAAGATACTTTGTGTCCGCCGGATGCATCGCGGCGTGAATCGCCTCACGTGACGGACACGCGATCGGCGTGGGCGGAAGGCCGCGCTGGCGGTACGTATTATAAATATTGTCTTTCAGCAGATCGTCTTTCGTGATGTTCTTCGGGTCAGAGCGGGTTTCCAGGCCCTTCGCGTAGAGCACCGTAGGATCGGTCTGAAGCGGCATTCCGATTTTCAGACGGTTATAGAAGACACTCGAAACAAGGTATTTCTCCTGCCCCTGACCCGCTTCCTTATCGATAAGGGACGCGAGAATCAGCGCCTCATACGGTGTCCGGATGAGAGCGGTGGCCGCCGTATCGCGGTTCTGCCACTCAGAATCCAGAATCTGTTTCTGATGACGCACCATCTTCGCGAGAAGCGCGGCATCAGACTGCCCCGGCTTGTAGTAATACGTGTCGGGCGCTGCGAGCCCTTCGTAATAACTGACAGAAGCGGATTCCCTGAATTTTTTGCGGACCGAATCAATATCCTGATCAAATCCGCGGAAAACCTCCGGATCCGATTTCAGGGTGGCATCCGAAAAATCAGTGAGCTTGCGATCGAGATCCGGGCTCTCCTTAAAGAGTTTTTCAACGCCCCAGATATTCGCTCCGTCCGGAATCCGGATAACGAGGTAACTCACGCGTCCCGAGGCAAGTTTGAAGAAAAGTGAAATCAGAGGCGACTTCGGGGAAAGCTGATAGCAGCCCTTCTTCAGACCCGAAGAGGAAAACGCGCTCGCCGCCGACACCACGGGGTACAGGATCGCTTCCGGCGTCTGAACGCCGGAGAGACGGAGTTTTTTCACCGCATCCGCCGTCGTTGTGTCTGTCCGGTCAATGATCACGGAGAGCACACCGTTTTTCGGGACAGTGGTCCAGGATATCGGCTGGAAAATAAAAATCAGGGCCAGAAGAATGACCACCACGACGGTGGCTCTCCGGTCAAATCGGATCCGTTTCATGAAATAACGCAAAAATCAGCAAATACGGCAGGCGGTCCCGTGTTTTTCTCCGGACCGCTGCGGAACCAAAACTTTTCTGATGATAAAAGATTTCCGGGACCGGTTCGGGCGGAAAAAGCCCCGGAGCCGTTTCGAAAAGTTTCCAAGAGAGGAGCGGAGCCCCGGGCTCCGCACCGGGCAAAAGAAACCGGCTTCCCCGGTGTAACAGGAAAGCCGGCAAGTCCCGCGATTCCCGGACGAATCCGGGATCAGCGAAACACTCAGGCGCGGTTCATCGCGTGAAGTTCCTGCAGGCTGCGGACCTCGACATCCTTCGCGTGCTTCTGGCCTTCAACCGCGGCGGCAGCGCCCGAAATCGTCGTGTAGTACACAACGCCGAGCTGCGCAAGCGCCGTCTGGCGGATCTGGCGCGCGTCGCTGATCTGAGTACGGGATTCGTCAGCCGTCGCGATCACGAGCTGCACGTCACCGTTCTTGATCATATCGACCACGTTCGGACGGCCTTCAGAAACCTTATTCACCACACGGCAGGGAATCGCCGCATGCTGCAGAAGAGCCGCTGTGCCGCGCGTCGCGACGATATTGAAGCCCTGGTCACGGAGGTGCGTGGCAACCGACACCGCGCGGGCCTTATCGACATCGCGGACCGAAATAAACGCCGTACCCTTTTCGGGGAGCCGGTCACCGGCGCCGAGTTCAGCCTTATAAAGCGCTTCGCCGAACGACGCGCCGACACCCATCACTTCGCCGGTCGACCGCATTTCAGGTCCAAGGACCGGGTCCACACCGAGGAACTTGGTGAACGGGAACACGGCTTCCTTCACGCACATGTACTTCGGCGTTACCTCAACCTTGACCCCCTGCTGCTTCATCGTCTGCCCGACCATCACGCGGGCCGCGATCTTCGCGAGCGGCTCACCCGTCGCCTTGCAGACAAACGGCACGGTGCGCGAGGCACGCGGATTCACTTCGAGAATGTAGACCTTCGGGTTCTCGGAGTAGGCGTGCTGCACGGCGAGCTGCACATTCATGAGCCCCTTCACCTTAAGCGCCTCAGCGAGGAGTCTCGTCTCACGCTTGATCTCTTCAACGAGCTCAGGGCGGAGGCTGTAAGGCGGGAGCGAGCACGCCGCGTCGCCCGAGTGGACGCCGGCCTGCTCAATATGCTGCATGATGCCGCCGATCCGGACTTCGTCCCCGTCACTCACGGCGTCAACGTCCATTTCCACCGCGTCGTCGAGGAACCGATCGAGGAGCACCGGGCTGTCGTTGCTCACCTTAATCGCCTCACGCATGTAGGCCTCGAGATCCTTCCGGCTGTGGACGATATCCATCGCGCGGCCGCCAAGCACGTAGGACGGGCGGACAACGAGCGGGTACCCGATTTCGTCTGCCATCACGATGGCGTCTTCTTCGGACCGGGCCGCACGGTTCGGCGGCTGCAGGATGCCAAGGTCTGACGCAAGCTTCTGGAAGCGGCCTCGGTCTTCCGCGATATCGATCGAATCCGGAGTCGTACCGAGAATCGGCACACCTTCCTTCTCAAGCTTCCGGCAGAGATTGATTGGGGTCTGACCGCCGTACTGCACGATGACACCGAACGGCTTCTCAATGCGGCAGATCTCGAGCACGTCTTCGAGCGTCACCGGTTCAAAGAACAGGCGATCCGACGTGTCATAGTCAGTCGACACCGTTTCCGGATTGCAGTTCACCATGATGGTCTCGTAGCCATCTTCGCGGAGCGCGTGAGCGGCGTGGACGCAGCAATAGTCGAACTCGATACCCTGGCCGATACGGTTCGGACCGCCGCCCAGCACCACCACCTTCTTCCGGTCATCCGGATCGGCCTCACTCGCGCCGTGGTAGGTGGAGTAGAGGTAAGCGGACGTGGTCTTGAATTCCGCGGCGCACGTATCAACGCGCTTATAGGAGGGGTGCAGCTTCATCATCCAGCGGTCAGAACGCACTTCGTCCTCAGACACGTGGAGAAGCTTCGCAAGACGGCGGTCGGAGAAGCCCTTCTGCTTGAGGAAGAGGAGCTCTTCACGCGTGAGCGAGGAAAGCGTCCGGCCCTCAAGCCGCTTCTCGATATCGATGATTTCCTGAATCTGGATAAGGAACCAGGGGTCGATATTCGTCGCTTCCTGGACTTCCTTCAGCGTCATGCCGATACGGAACGCGTCACCGACATAGAAGATACGCTCGGGGCCCGCGTCGGAAATCTCATAGACGATCTGTTCGCGGTCGGATGTCTTGCTGTCAAGACCGTCCTTACCGGTTTCAAGACCGCGGAGCGCCTTCTGGAAGGATTCCTGGAACGTGCGGCCGATCGCCATCACTTCGCCCACAGCCTTCATCTGGGTGGTCAGACGGTCATCCGCCTGCGGGAACTTCTCAAAGGCGAAACGCGGCATCTTCGTGACGACGTAGTCAATCGTCGGCTCGAAGGAAATCGGGGTCTTGCCGCCGGTGATGTCGTTCCGGAGTTCGTCAAGCGTGTAGCCCACGGCGAGCTTGGCCGCGACCTTCGCGATCGGGAAACCGGTTGCCTTGGAGGCGAGAGCGGACGAACGCGACACGCGCGGGTTCATTTCGATCACGATCAGGCGGCCGTTCTTCGGGTTCACGGCGAACTGCACGTTTGATCCGCCCGTATCCACGCCGATCTCGCGGAGAATCGCGATCGAGGCGTTACGCATGATCTGATACTCTTTGTCGGTCAGCGTCTGGGCCGGAGCGACGGTAATCGAGTCGCCCGTGTGAATACCCATCGGATCGAGGTTCTCAATCGAGCAGACGATGATGCAGTTATCCGCGTGATCGCGGACCACTTCCATCTCGTACTCTTTCCAGCCGAGAAGCGACTCTTCAATCAGAAGCTCGTGCGTCGGGGAAAGCTTGAGACCGCGCTGGCAGATCCGCACGAACTCTTCCATGTTGTAGGCGATGCCGCCGCCTGAGCCGCCAAGCGTGAAGCTCGGGCGGATGATCGTGGGGAATCCCACGGTCTGCTGCACTTCGAGCGCTTCCTGCATGTTGTAGGCGATACCGGACTTCGCGCATTCAAGGCCGATTTTCTCCATCGCTTCCTTGAAGAGCTTGCGGTCCTCAGCCTTTTCAATCGCTTTCGGCGAGGCGCCGATCAGTTCGATCCCGTACTTATCGAGCACGCCGTGATTCTTCAGATCGAGCGCGCAGTTGAGCGCTGTCTGACCGCCCATCGTCGGCAGAATCACATCGGGCCGTTCCTTCGCGATGATCCGCTCAACCACCTCCCAGGTGATCGGCTCAATGTAGGTCGCGTCCACGAGCCCCGGATCCGTCATGATCGTGGCGGGGTTCGAGTTCACGAGAATGACGCGGTACCCTTCTTCCTTCAGCGCCTTGCAGGCCTGAGCACCGGAGTAGTCAAACTCACAGGCCTGGCCGATGATGATCGGGCCGGCGCCGATGATGAGAATGGATTTTATGTCCTGACGTTTTGGCATTTTGCTATCCTGTCTGCCGCCTTTCCCCGAGTGGCCGGAGCGCTCCCCGGGCAAAGGCCAATATTAAGAATTACCGGAAAATTACCTGGCCGCCTTGCTTTCAGCGTACGTACGGACCATCTGTCCGAAACGCTCGAAAAGCGGGGAAATGTCCTGAGGTCCCGGGCTCGCTTCAGGGTGACCCTGGAAGCTGAAGGCCGGAGCGTCGGTAAGCTCCATACCCTGGAGCGTGCCGTCAAAGAGCGACTCGTGCGTCACACGGACATTCGCGGGAAGCGTGGAGGCGTCGACCGCAAACCCGTGGTTCTGGCTCGTGATGTAGACATGCTTCGTCTTCACATCGATCACCGGGTGATTGGCGCCGTGGTGACCGGTCTTCATCTTTACGGTCTTTCCGCCCACCGCGAGACCGAGGATCTGGTGCCCGAGGCAGATACCGAAGAACGGAATGCCGGACTTCAGAATCTTTTTCGCGGTTTCAATCGCGTACGTGCAGGATTCCGGATCTCCCGGGCCGTTCGAGAAGAAGAAGCCATCCGGGGAATACTTCATCGCGTCTTCAAAGGAAGTCTTCGCGGGCAGCACGGTAACGCGCAGTCCCTGATTCACGAGAAGGCGGAGAATGTTCTGCTTCACGCCGAAGTCGTAAGCCACGATGTGGAAGGGAAGCTCAGGCTTCGTGTAGGAGGTAGCGCCCGTGTCGTTATCGATCTGCCAGGTGCCTTCGGTCCACTCGTACGGAGCCTTGGTGGTCACAACCTGAGCGAGATCCTGACCCACCATGCCGGTGTAGCTCTTCGCGGCTTCCACAGCGGCATTCAGTTCCTCGTCAGTCAGCGTGCCGTTCGCGGCCGTCAGAATACAGGCTGCCTGCGCGCCGCGGTCACGGATGATCTGGGTAAGGAGACGGTTATCGACTTCGGCAATGCCAACCACGCCGGAACGGGTGAGGTATTCGGAAAGCGTTTCCTTCGCACGGAAGTTCGAGACGATGGGAGAAAGGGTTTCGATGACGAGGCCCGCCGCGTAAATGCGGCCCGATTCGGTATCTTCGTTATTCACGCCCACGTTGCCGATATGCGGATACGTGAGATTGACGATCTGACCGGTGTAGGACGGATCTGTCAGGATTTCCTGATAGCCCGTCATGGACGTATTGAAAACGACTTCAGCGATGGTACGACCGGGCGCGCCGATGGAACGGCCGCGGAACAGCGTTCCGTCGGCCAGGGCCAGTACAGCCTCAGGCCGGTTGTCCTGAATGAGTGAGCTCACGTGCTTCTCCCGTTACGTTAAACAGTGTGCCCGGCGGGCAACCGACGGGTTCCTCGCTTTCGGGGCGCACGAGCCGGAACCAGCTTTGAAGGGAAAAGAAGGCACCGGCTTACAGATTGTGTTGCTCGAGACCTCCGAAACCGAAAGTCTGTTGCGGTTAACTGATTATTATACTGTGAGACGAACGTCTCTGGAAATGCCTGGTACCCGGGACGGGACTCGAACCCGTATGCCGAAGCGAGGGATTTTAAGTCCCCTGCGTCTACCAATTCCGCCACCCGGGCACTCGCTGATGCAGATATGAAAAAAGGAAGCCCTTGAAAGCTTCCTCTTCTCGAAAATGGAGCGGGAGACGAGTCTCGAACTCGCGACCTCAACCTTGGCAAGGTTGCGCTC
>OGDU01000901.1_pt1 | contig 26787 bp, 21 predicted proteins | sample 1570371 | NCBI WGS metagenome assembly OGDU01 (sample SAMEA2581977, study PRJEB24529) | metagenome | biome: Human gut stool | place: China | collected 2011
ATGAAGTTCTGAAAACTTGCTCAGCGGGGAGAAAAGACTTTTTCGACACGCTGAAACCGGGAAGCCGTCAGGCTTCCCGGTTTTTTGTCGGAACGAGACTGTTCTCAAAGCAAAAAACAGCTTTCCAAGGAGCGGGGGCGGTGGGGAACCGGAAAAATTTCCCGGGAAAAACTTTGAAAGGAATCTGCAAGGAAACGTTGCAATGTCCCGAAAAGCCGTATATAATGTGACTATATGTAGTATTATGTCGACCTGATCCCATGGGGACAGGCCGATTGGACAAAGAATAAGGAGACTGCTTGATGATCCGCCTGAAAGACGTGGAAATGGAATATCCCAACGGGACCCGTGCCATCCGGGGTATCAGCGCCGCCATTGAGGACGGCGAGTTTGTGTTTTTAGTGGGTCCCTCTGGGTCCGGAAAATCTACCATTATCAAAATGCTCACCGGGGAGGAGGTCCCCACCGCAGGCCGTATCATGATCAACGGCTTTTCCGTCAGCAACATTGCGGAGCGGCAAGTCCCCATGATGCGCCGGACGCTGGGCGTCATCTTTCAGGATTTCCGCCTGATCGAGAAAAAAACGGTCTATGAAAATCTGGAATTTGTCATGCGGGCTGTTGGTATGCCGAAAAAAGAGATCAAACAGCGCATTACATACGTTTTGCAGCTGGTGGGTCTGGAAAAGAAGGCGGAGAATTTCCCCAGCGAGCTTTCCGGCGGCGAGCAGCAGCGCGTGGCCATCGCCCGGGCACTGGTGAACAACCCTGCTACCATCATTGCCGACGAGCCTACCGGCAATCTGGACCCGGAGCGCTCCATGGAGATCATGACGCTGCTGGTGAAGATCAACCAGCTGGGCACCACCGTGCTGGTAGTGACCCACGAAAAGGATCTGGTAAACAAATTCGGCAAGCGGGTCATTACCATTGACCAGGGCCGCATCATCAATGACAGCGTAGGCGGCTATGTGGGAGGGCATATCCATGAGTAAACACGATTTCGGATATTTCTTCCACGAGGGTCTATCCAATATGTTCAGCCACGGCTTCATGTCCTTCGCCGCCATCGGCATTACCGTGGCGTGCCTGCTGATCATGGGAACCTTTACACTGGTGGCCGTCAACGCGGACGCCAACTTGAAGCAGGCGGAGCAGGACAATGAGATTTTAGCATTTGTGGATGACAGCTATACGGAGGCACAGGCCAAGGCCCTGCAAAAGAAACTGGAAGCGGTGGACAATGTGGCGTCCGTCACCTTTATCTCCCGTGAGGAGGCCATGCAGTCCTTCATCAGCGAACACCCGGATGAGGAATATTTTCAGGATCTGGACCCCAACATCCTCCGGGACCGATTCGCCATCAAGGTCAAGGAGCTGAAGCTCCAGAGCCAGACAGTGGAACTCATCAAGGCCATTCCCGGCATCGGCGGCATCAACGCCTATGCGGAGCTGACCAACGGCTTCATCACAGTCCGGAATATCGCCACGGTCATCTGCCTGACGCTGATCGCAGTGCTGTTCGTTGTGTCCATGTTCATTATTTCCAACACCATCAAGCTCACCACCTTTGACCGGCGGGATGAGATCGCCATTATGAAAATGGTGGGCGCGACCAACGGCTTTATCCGCTGGCCCTTTGTGTATGAGGGCTTCATGCTGGGCCTTACCGGTGCGATCCTTGCCTTTTTGCTGCAATGGGGCTTGTATGAAGCCATTGCGCAGGGCGTTGCCAACAATGACACCTTACAGCTCCTTTCCATCGTGCCCTTCCAGCAGCTCTGGAAGCCGGTGGGCGGTGTATTTCTGGGGGCCGGCATCCTCATTGGCGTAGGCGGCAGCCTTTCCGCCATCCGGCGGTTCCTTCAGGTGTAAAGGAGGGCGGGCATGAAGAAAAACAAGCGCTATGTCCGCATCTGCGCCGCGCTGCTCTGCGCGGTGCTGTGCCTGTCGGTGAATGTGGCCCCGGCCATGGCCGCCAAGGTCACCCAGGCGGATATCGACGCCCTGAAGGGGAACGCCGCCAGCTTGGATAAAAAGCAAAAGGAGATCCAGAGCAAGCTCAACAGTCTGAAGAACGATAAGGCGGCGGCGGTGCAGAAAAAGACTCTTCTGGATGACCAGATCGCCAACACCAACGCCAAGATCAGCAATACGGAGGCTCAGATCTCCGATTACAACGCCCTTATTTCTCAGGCGGAAACCGAACTGGCGGACGCCCAGCAGCGGGAGGAGGCTCAATACGAGCTGTTCTGCAAGCGGGTCCGGGAAATGGAGGAGCGGGGCACCATCAGCTATTGGTCGGTGCTGTTCAAGGCCAACAGCTTTTCCGACCTGCTGGGCAGTCTGGACTTTATCAACGAGGTCATGGACTATGACCGGCGGGTGATTCAGGACCTTCAGACCCTGCAGGCGGAGATTGCGGAGAAGAAGGCCGGTCTGGAAGCCAATAAGGCGGCGCTGGAAGCCGCCAAAGCAGAACTGGAGACCCAGAAAAAGCAGCTCAGCGCCCAGCGGGACGAGGCCAACAAGCTGGTCAAGGAGATCGACGACAACGCCGCCGAGTATCAGGCCACGCTGAAGGAGCTGGAGGCTGAGGAGCGCCGCATCGAGCAGCAGGTCAAGCAAATGCAGAAGAAGCTGGAAGAACAGATGGCGGCGGAGGGAAAGAAATACAACACTAACCCCGGCGGCTATATCTGGCCGGTGGACAGCCGGTATATCACTTCCACCGTAGGCGGGCGCAGTTCTCCCGGCGGCGTTGGCTCCACCAACCACAAGGGCACCGACATCGGCCGGGTGGGTTACACCAGCCCAGTGTACGCAGCCAAGGCGGGTACGGTCATCATCGCCCAGCGGTCCAGCTCCTACGGCAACTATGTGGTCATTTCTCACGGCGTGGGCAACACCACCCTGTACGCCCACATGAGCAGCATCAAAGTCAGCGTGGGAACCTATGTTAAGCAGGGGCAGACCATCGGCATTACCGGCTCCACCGGACACTCCACTGGGCCCCACCTCCACTTTGAGGTGGTGGAAAACAATGTGCGGATCAATCCCCTGAGCCACGGCGCGGCGCCGAAGAAGGGGTATCTGACGGGCTACACCCTCTCCGGCACCTCGGTGGGCAAATAAAAGGAGGAAGTGCGAATGTATCTGAAAGCGATCAACGCCACGCTGGCCGCGTGGGTTGTGGGACTGTTTGCCGATGCTAATATCCGCTTAGGCGATCCGCAGGGCTTTCTGTGTCTGCGGGGACTGCTGCCTGTGCTGGCCATGGGGCTTTGTATCCTCAGCGAACTGAAAAAGAAGTAAGGAACGGCGAACCGTTCTGAATCGACCTCCTGTCCCATACCATGGGGCAGGAGGTTGATCGTTATGGTAGGAATGATGCTTTGGGAACCAAGCGGGCACTGGACCCGTCCTGTTACGTTAAAAGAGGTCAGCGTTCTGCATATCCGGTTTCTCTGCGCCCGGATGGCTCAGGACCGGCGTAGGAACCCCTTAACGGAGCGGCGGAGGCTCCGTACCGCCGGAAAAAAGCTGCTGCGGCAGAGGGTGGAGCAGGTGGTGCTGCCTGCCGGGGCCTCAGCGGAGGCTCTGCCGGAGGGGCTGCGCCCGGTAGAGACCCTGCCGCTCCGGCGGGCCATCGCCGCGGACTGGTGCGGAGAGCTGCTGCGGTTCCGGGGGGAAAACCCCGCCGGGGCGCGGGTGCTGATCACGGCGGACGCCCTCTCCGGCGAGGTGGTGCGGACGGTGACGGAGTTGGCTCTGCGTCACCGGTATCTCATATTGAAGGTCCCCTTCGGCGGGGAGGAGCTGTGCCGCCGTCTGCGGCGGGAATACGGCGTGTCCATCGTGCTGAACCCGGAGACGGAGCGGGAGCCGGCGTCTGTCCACATGGCCTTTGACCCTACGGAAGCGCAGGGCGGCGGCTTTTTGCCGTTGTATGACGAATCGCTGCCCCTGCCTCGGCTCCTGCTGCCGCCGGAGGTGGAGGCAAGGCTGCCGGAGGGCCTTGACCGGGGCCAGCTTCTGTCGGTCCTGTGGCGGACCGGCGCTCTGCGGCCGGGGCAGGTGTCCGTGCAGCTGGGAGAAACGGAAAACAAAGGGGCCGTTCCCGAAATCAGGGCCTTTTGCCCTTGACAATCCGGAAGATACCTATTACAATATAAAACCATGGTAAATTAGGAGTGTTATACACTTCAGGATAATGAAAGGAACAGCCGAAATGGAAAAAGAATACAAAATGAGCCAAGCTCGTAAGGACGAGCTGGAGCAGGAACTGAATTATCTGAAGACCACCCGGTCCGACGAGGTGGCGGAGCAGATCAAGATCGCCCGCGGCTTCGGCGACCTCAGCGAAAACAGCGAGTATGATGAGGCAAAGAACGAGCAGGGCAAGCTCTATTCCCGCATTGCCGAGCTGGAAGTGATCCTGCAGCACGTGGTCATCGTGGATGAGTCCGCCGCGTCTGACGCCATCACCATCGGCTGCACCGTCACCGTTCAGGGCGCCGATGGCAAGGAAGCCAGCTATAAGATCGTCGGCTCTCAGGAGTCCGATCCCATGCACGGTATCATCTCCGAGGAGTCTCCCTTCGGTAAGGCGTTCCTGGGCGCCAAGGAAGGCCAGGAGGTCGTGGTGGAAGCGCCCTTCGGCAACATCCGTTACACCGTTAAGAAGATCGAACGCTAAGGAGAAAGAAGCATGGCTGAACAGAAGAATCCCCAGGCCCAGCCGGAGCTGAGCCTGTCCGAGCAGACCCGTATTCGCCGGGAGAAGCTGACGAATCTCCAGGCAGAGGGCCAGAACCCCTTTGTGATCACCCGCTTTGACTGGGATGCAACCTCCCAGCAGATCAAGGACAACTTCGACGCCATGGAGGGCAAGCCCGTCAAGGTGGCAGGCCGCCTCATGAGCAAGCGCGGCATGGGTAAGGTATCTTTCTGCGATTTGCAGGACCGGGACGGCCGCATCCAGCTCTACGCCCGTCAGGACGAGATGGACGAAGAGGTCTATAAGAAGTTCAAGAAGTTCGACATCGGCGACATCGTGGGCGTCGAGGGCGAGGCGTTCCGCACCCAGCGGGGCGAGATGAGCGTCCGGGCGCATAACATCACCCTGCTGTCCAAGTCCCTCCTGCCCCTGCCGGAGAAGTTCCACGGCCTGCAGGATAAGGAACTGCGGTTCCGTCAGCGCTATGTGGACCTGATGGTGAACCCCGAGGTGAAGAAGAACTTCGTTATCCGTTCTCAGTTCATCAAGTTCATGCGGAACTATCTGGACAACATGGGCTACATGGAAGTGGAGACCCCCGTTCTGAACACCATCGCCGGCGGCGCCGCCGCCCGGCCCTTCATCACCCATCACAACACGCTGGACATTGATATGTACATGCGCATCGCCACGGAGCTGCCGCTGAAGCGGCTCATCGTGGGCGGCATGGACCGGGTGTATGAGATCGGCCGCATTTTCCGCAACGAGGGCATGGACCCCAAGCATAACCCTGAATTCACCACCGTGGAGATGTATCAGGCTTACGCCGACTTCCACACTATGATGGACATTGCCGAGGGCATTCTGGCAGGCGCTGCCAAGGAGATCAACGGCAGCTATCAGGTGGAGTGGATGGGCGAGCAGATCGACCTGACTCCCGGCTGGCGCCGGCTGACCATGGTGGACGCCGTCAAGGAGTATGTGGGCGTGGACTTCGGCGCCATCACCGATGACGCCGAGGCCGTGGCCGCAGCTAAGGCCGTGGGCGTGGAACTGGCGGATGCCGCCGAAAAGACCTGGGGCAACGCCCTGTACGCCTGCTTCGATCAGAAGGTGGAGGAGAAGCTGATCCAGCCCACCTTCATTACCATGTATCCTGTGGAGGTCAGCCCCCTGACCAAGCGCAGCCCTGCTGATCCCCGGCTGACGGAGCGCTTCGAGCTGTTTATCTGCCACAGCGAGCTGGCCAACGCCTATTCCGAGCTGAATGACCCCATCGACCAGCGCCAGCGCTTTGAAAAGCAGGTGGAGCAGCGGGAGCGGGGCGATGACGAGACCGAAATGCTGGACGAGGATTTCCTCACCGCCATGGAATACGGTATGCCCCCCACGGGCGGCATGGGCATGGGCATCGACCGTCTGGTCATGTTCCTCACCGACGCCGCTTCCATCCGCGACGTCCTGCTGTTCCCGACAATGAAGCCGTTGGACTCTGACAAGAAGGTTTCCAAGGAAGTTTCTGCTCCTGCGGAGGCTGCTCAGACTGCTCCCGCTGTGGAGGAAAAAATTGATTTTTCCAATGTTCAGATCGAGCCTCTGTTCCAGGATCAGGTGGATTTTGACACCTTCTCCAAGAGCGATTTCCGTGCCGTGAAGGTCAAGGAATGCGAAGCCGTGAAGAAGTCCAAAAAGCTCTTAAAGTTCGTTTTGGACGACGGAACCGGCACAGATAGGGTCATTTTGAGCGGAATTCACGAGTATTATGAGCCGGAGGAGCTGGTCGGTAAGACCTGCATTGCAATCACCAATCTGCCTCCGAGAGCGATGATGGGCATTGATTCCTGCGGTATGTTGATCTCCGCCGTGCATCACGAAAACGGCGAGGAAAAGCTCCATTTGCTGATGGTCGATCCTCACATTCCGGCAGGCGCAAAGCTCTATTGATTGTCCCCTGATCGGGCTAAAAAAGCCTCTCGTACACCAATCCGTACACCAATTTACACCAAGGGTGCACCACGGATGCCGAGAAAAATGTGCGATTGAATTTCAGCCTCGCAGAAGTGATTCTGCGGGACTGTTTTTTTTGAAAACTATATATTCAGATATGAGACTCGGTGAGAAATCACCGGGTCTTATTTTTTGCGCTCACTACGCCTACTAAACAGGCGCAGTGGGCGCTTTTTTGTTTTCTAAAACCGGCACAAAAAATTTTTTTGAAAAAGTGTGGGAATCTCGCAAAAAAATTCGGCAAAGAGAAAGTGAGAAGGCGAAAAGCCTTCCGGGAACCTTGAAAATTTCATATACATTCATCAGATACATTCCTTGAGCCAACAGCCAAATGAAGGTACGCCAAGACCCACCTGCCGCTAACGGTATCAGCGGGACAAAAGGTGGAGAGCGACCCCGAAACCATTCTGAAATATCTGGCAGCTACGGATACGGCCACGACAGGCTTAGGGTATAATGATACTTTTCTACGGAACCGGCGGAGTACCCGGCGGGGGTGAGATTCCCATGGACCCGATTCGCTATCGGGCGTCTGATGACTTCCTTTTCTGCATTTTGGGTTCGAGGAAAAATGAAATGCAGCGACGAAAGCCCCAAAAGGTATTTTGAGGCTTTCGTGGATCAGAAATGATTCAAATAAAGAGAAAGGAGGAAACCCCATGGAAAACTGTAAGGTGATCGCCATCACCAATCAGAAGGGCGGCGTCGGCAAGACGACGACCACAGTCAATCTCGGCGTGGGACTTGCAAGCTCCGGGAAACGGGTCCTGCTGGTGGATGCTGATCCGCAGGGCAGCTTAACCGTGAGCCTCGGCATAAAGAACCCAGACGAGCTGGAGGTATCGCTGTCGTCCCTTATGCAGTCGGTCATTGATGATGAGCCGCTTGCGGAGGGCGCGATTATCCGGCACCAGGAAGGTGTGGATTTGCTTCCCTCGAACATTGAGCTCTCCGGTATGGAAACAGGTCTGTTCAATGTCATGAGCCGTGAGTATGTTCTGAAGGACGCCATCGACGGCATGAGAAAGAACTACGACTACATTCTGATTGACTGTATGCCCTCGCTGGGTATGATGACGGTCAATGCGCTGGTTGCGGCAGACAGTGTGATTATCCCGTCTCAGCCGAACTTCCTGTCAACCAAAGGTCTTAACCTGCTTCTGCGCTCCATTTCAAAGATCAAGCGGCAGATCAATCCGAGGCTGAAGATTGACGGCATTTTGCTGACGATGGTGGATAACCGCACCAACAACGCCAAGGCGATTATTTCCTCGCTTCGTTCCACCGTGGGAGAGAACATCCGCGTGTTTCGTTCCGAGATTCCCTTTTCGGTAAGAGCTGCGGAGTGCAGTCTTTCCGGAGAAAGCATCTTCTCCCATGACAGGAACGGCAAGGTCGCAGCAGCGTATGAGGCACTCACAAAGGAGGTGACAGAGATTGAAGAGCGTGCAAAAAATCGATCTGGGCCTGACCGGGTACGATGAGCTTTTCATGAATGACGCGGAGCGAAAGGAAATCAAGCTCCCGCGCATTTATGATATTCCTCTCTCGGAGATCGACGATTTTCCAGATCATCCCTTTAAGGTGAAGCTGGACGAGGACATGGAGCAGCTTGTCCAGAGCATCAAGGAGCGCGGGATCATCACACCTGTTACGCTCCGTCCGAAGGAGGATGGGCGGTACGAAATCGTATCGGGGCATCGCAGAAGGAAGGCCTGCGAGCTTGCCGGATTTGGTACCGTGAAAGCCGAGGTGCGGGAAATGACCCGTGATGAGGCCATCATCCTGATGGTGGAATCGAACCTGCAGCGTTCTGTGATCCTGCCGAGTGAAAAGGCTTTTTCCTACAAGATGCGCTTGGAGGCCATGAATCGCCAAGGACAGCGTACAGATCTAACTTGTGGACCAGTGGTCCACAAGTTAGATGGAGTAAAATCTCGAGATATTATTGCAGATGGTGCAAACGAAAGTGCAAGACAGGTATCGCGCTATATCCGCCTCACGGAGCTCATTCCGGAGCTTCTAGATTTGGTTGATGAGGGACGCATTGCGTTCAGACCGGCGGTGGAGCTTTCGTACCTGCAAAAGGAGGAACAGAGTGCCCTGCTGGAGCAAATCGCCTACGCAGATGCCACGCCGTCTCTTGCCCAGGCCATTAAGCTGAAGCGGTTCTCTCAGGAGGGAAAGCTGAACAACGAGGTCATTGAGTCGATTATGAGCGAGGAAAAGCCGAACCAGAGGGAGAAGATCAACATCAAGTACGCCGAGGCCAGAAGGTTTATCCCTGCCAGCGTTCCTTACGAAAAAACCGGTGAGTATATTCTAAAAGCGCTGGAATATTATCACCGGTATCAGGAAAGGCAGAAAAGTCGGAATGACGCAAGATAGGTTCTTCGCCAAGGGGGCAGTCTACCCTTTTGACGCTGCGTCAGCGCCGTTCCCCCTCTCACACTCTCCCCCCCTCATTTACCGGCAATACCAGCTCAAAAGGAAAATATACAGGCGGCACAATTGAAGAAAACCAAGTGCATTCGTACAATATGAGAAAAAACAGTCATTGGAGGTCATCCCATGAAAAAGAATCTCATGTTGTGCGCGCTCCTGCTTTCTGTATTGTTTTCCGGATGCGCCGCAGAGCCCCTGCAAGGGCAAACGGTGGGAAACACACCGAAAGCTCCAACGCCACAGGGAGAAACGCCTACTTCCTTTGAGCCGGTATCCACAGAACCAAACGCTCCCACAGAAGCCCCGACAGAAGCCGCCGATCCAGCAGCTTGCACTTCAAATGAGGACAAACACGAAAGCGGCGCTGCTATTTCTCCTGAGCCGGTAAGCGCGCCCACAGAATCGAATGCGCCGGCATCGGAAGAAGCCAAGCAGCCACCCGTGCTTCCGGAGAAGCCGGAGAAAACAGAAATCCCCACAGAGGAACCATCCGTTCCTGCGATAACCGAGCCGGAACCGACTCCGAAGCCCGAGCCCACATTTGATATCGAGCACTGGATTTCCTACGCAAAAAGCACGGCGGTGAGCTTGGGACTGACCTTGGAGAACTCGGCAACAGAATGCTGGGACAATCCGATCACCGCAAAGCCGACCTGCATCTACCTGGAGCGAGACATTAACTCACGCCTGAACAGATATGCGAAGGATGGGGAGATAACTGCGGTCTGGATCTGGTACGAATGCGTCGGCACAAGCAGCTACCTGATCTATATCGGGTACGCATAAGCATCAACAAATCAATACACCGAAATGAGCATCGTGGAAGCACGGTGCTTTTTTCATGCCTTGAAGGAGGACAGAACGAATGAAGAAGATTTTCAAAAGAGGAATGTCGGGACTGCTTGCAGTCCTCATGGCATTCACCGTGCTTGCGGGCTTTGGCACGACCACAGCCTTCGCCGCAAGCGAAACAGCGGAGTCCTATATGATTTCCTTCCCCCGTGACGGGGACGCTGCTCAGATTTACTCCGAGGACGCATGGGGACACTCCGCGAAAACCTACATGAACGGCTGGGCAACAGGCTCCAGCAACTACACCACCCTGCACTGTATGGATTCCTTTGACGGGAAGGTATGCTATTGCATCGAGCCCGGCCTCTCCCGAAATGTCGGCGATACCTACCACGGCTTCGGTGAGGATTTCTGGGATAACTATCCCAGCCAGTACAACAACACCATCGAGCCGGACGATATTAAGCTGCTGCTGGGCCGTATCATGCAGTATGGCTATCAGGGCAACCTTTCCACCTCGTGGAGATCGCAGAACGATTCCGATGCGGATAAGCTGGCTCACGCCTTCGCAACTCAGCTACTTGTTTGGGAAACGGTTGTGGGCGAGCGCGATGCGGACTTTGACCATGTGAGCACCGGCGGCTATGACGAGATCCTGTCGCTGGTTTCCCCCAATCATCCGCTGTATAGCCGAATCATGGATTATTACGACAGCATCGAGTACAGCGTACAGAGCCATGCCGTTTGCCCCAGCTTTATGAGCAGAAGTAGCGGCGGCGCAAAGACCATTGAGCTTGCGTGGGACGGCAGTCAGTATGTTGCTGAGCTTACGGATACCAACCGCGTGCTGTCGCAGTTTACCTTCTCCGCCAGTGAGACGGGCTTTCATTTCAGCGTGTCGGGCAATACGCTCACTATCACCACCGATACGGCTCCTACCGGTAATGTGACGATCTCCGCAAGTCGAAGCGCTTCCCGCTGCGGCGTTCTTGTTTGGACGGACTATAAGTACGGCCCCAACGGCGGCGTTCAGGATACCATCACCTATACGGCCTCCGTCAGCGACCCTGTAAGAGCGTTTCTCAAGCTGAAGGTCAGCTATGGCGGCGCTAAAATCATCAAGACCAGCGAGGACAGCAAGGTGGATGGCATTGCCTTCACCATCACCGGCGAGGGCGTCAATCAGACCGTTACCACCGACCGGAACGGTGAAATTCGCATCGACAATCTGATGCCCGGTGTCTATACCGTCACTGAACAGAGCTACGACAAGTATGTACCCCAGGAAAGCCACCGTGTTACCGTGCTCGCTGGGCAGACGGCGACGGTTTCCTTCAACAATGTACTCCGCCGCGGTGATCTGACCGTGACCAAGACCTCCGAGGACGGACTGAACCAGGGTGTGAAGTTCCATCTTTTTGGAACCTCCCTCAGCGGTCTGCCCGTGGATGAATTTGCTGTTACCGATGAAAACGGTGTGGCGGCTTTCAAGGATGTGCTTATCGGCACCGGCTACACGCTGGAGGAGATGGACGCCGCCATTCGCTATGTGATTCCCGACAGTCAGAGCGCCGCAGTGGAATGGAACAGTGTAACCAATAAGAGCTTTTCCAACATCCTCAAGAAATTCAATGTCACTGTCACTAAGAGTGACTGTGAGGTCGGAACGGCGCAGGGCGACGCTTCGCTTGCCGGTGCCGCCTACGGCATTTATAAGGGCGATCAGCTTGTGGATACCTACTACACCGACGAGAACGGCCAGTTCACCACCGGCTATTATGTCTGCGGCGACGACTGGACGATTCGTGAGATCAGCCCCTCCGAGGGCTATCTTCTGGACAGCACCGTTTATCCTGTCGGTGCAGAGGCGGCCAATTACACCGTTGAGCTGAACGCTGCGCCTGCTGTGGCTGTTGCCGAGCAGGTGCAGAAGGGCAATATCGCCATCATCAAGCACTCGGATAACGGCGATACGCAGATCGAAACTCCCGAGGAGGGTGCAGTATTCGCCGTCTATCTGAAATCTGCCGGCAGCTATGAGGCGGCAAAGGATACGGAGCGGGACTACCTGACCTGCGATGAAAACGGCTTTGCCCAAAGCAAGGACCTGCCCTACGGCGTGTATACCGTGCATCAGGTCTCCGGCTGGGAGGGCCGTGAGCTGATGAGCGACTTTGATGTGTTTATTGCCAAGGACGGTGAGACCTACCGCTACCTTATCAACAATGCCAACTTCGAGTCCTTTATTAAGGTCATCAAGGTGGACGCAGAGACCGGCAATACCATTCCCTATGCGGGAGCAGGTTTCCAAATCTTTCGCCCGGATGGCTCCAAGGTGGAAATGACCTTTACCTATCCGGAGGTTACCACCATCGACACCTTCTACACCAATGACGCCGGCATGCTCATCACGCCGGAGAAGCTGGAGTTTGGCAAGGGCTACTCCCTCAAGGAGGTCTCCGCTCCTTACGGCTATGTGCTCAGTCATGAGGCGGTCAAGTTCGATGTGACCGAAGAGAATTCCACCGAGGAAAGCGGCGTGACAATCGTTGCAGTGAAGCTGGGCAACTACGCGCAGAAGGGCATCATCAAGATTTCCAAAACCGGCGAGGTGTTTGCCTCTGTTGCGGCGGCGGACGGGGTCTATCAGCCGGTCTATACGGTGCAGGGTCTTGCAGGAGCAACCTATGAGATCAAGGCCGCGGCGGACATCTACACCCCGGATGGTGCGCTGCGCTGTAGTGCCGGCGAGGTGGTGGATACGGTGACCACCGGCGCAGATGGCATGGCGGAGAGCAAGCCGCTGTATCTGGGAAAATACGAAATCACTGAGATGAAAGCCCCCGACGGCATGGTCATTAACAAGGACGCCCATACCGCAGAGCTTGTCTATGCCGGGCAGGAGATTGAGATTACCGAAACCGCTGCCAGCTTCTGCAATGACAGACAGAAGGCGCGGATTTCTCTTTCCAAGGTGCTGGAGCAGAATAAGCAGTTCGGTATCGGTATGAATAACGAGCTTTCCGCCGTGACCTTCGGCTTCTATGCCGCCGAGGAGCTTACCGCAGCAGACGGCTCTGTCATTCCGGCAGACGGACTGATTGAGATTCTGTCCCTTGACGAAAACGGGAAAGCCGTGCTCAAGAGCGATGTTCCCTTCGGCAGCTACTATGTCAAGGAAATCAGCACCGACAGCCACTATATGCTCTCTGATGAGAAGTATCCTGTGATCTTTGCCTATGCCGGTCAGGAAATCCCCGTTGTGGAGCTTGCCGTCAATGACGGAAAGAGCATTACCAACGAGATGATCTACGGGGAGATCCACGGCATGAAGAAGGATGAAGACGGCAAGGCGCTGGCCGGAGCTACCATCGGTCTGTTCCTTACTGACGGCACAGAGCCTATCCTGACCACCGTTTCCGCAGAGGACGGCAGCTTCACCTTTGCGGACATCCCTTATGGCGAGTATGTGGTTCGTGAAATCGCTGCACCGGAGGGCTATGTGCTGGATGACACGCCTTATACTGTGAAGGTGGATCAGAACGGCGCTGTGGTCGAGATCGAGATCACCAACAAGCTCATTCGCGGCAGCGTTCAGCTGACCAAGGTGGATAAAGACTATCCCGATCATCACCTGAGCGGCGCAGTCTTTGAGGTGTACCGTGACGGAAAGCTCGTGGGCCAGATGGAGGAGCTGTCCGACGGCGTCTACAAACTGGATGATCTGCCCTATGGCGATTACACGCTGAAGGAAACTGAAGCACCCAAGGGCTTCGTTCTTGATGAGAAGACCTACAGCTTCTCCGTTAAGGAAAACGGCAAGATGGTCATCGTGGAAACCGAGGCCGGAAAGGGCTTTGTCAACCAGGCACAGACCGGAGGCATCCGCATTGAAAAGACTTCGGATGACGGCGTGCTGAAGGGCTTTACCTTCCGTGTGGAGGGCTCGGATATCACCGGCAATGCCTTCAGCAAGGACTTTGTGACCGATGAGAAGGGTCAGATTCACATTGATGGCCTGCGCATCGGTGATTATGTGATCTCCGAGGTGTCCAACAAAGCCAACGAAAAGTATGAGCTTCCCGCAAATGTCACCGTAACCGTTCACGAGGGAAAGACGGTCGTTGCCAAGTTCCATAACAAGCTCAAGCCTGTTACGGATATTCCCAAAACCGGAGATACCACCAATATGCCTCTTTGGGCGGCACTTGCCGGTATCTCTGCAATCGGCGCAGGTGCAGCGGCTTTCTTTACCTTCCGCAAAAAGAAGGAGGTAGGCAAGCATGAACGCTAAGGTCATTATCGGCATCGGTCTTGTGGTGTTTATTATCGCAGGGCTGATCGTTCTTCGCCTGAAGAACAGGAAGTAAAACGGCAAGGGGCGGCATCTTTTTACAGATGCCGCCCCGCTTATAAAAGGAGACGCTATGGAAGAGACAAGAAAAATCGGAGATTACTCCGTAAAGTATTCCATGTATATCGGGCACAAGGATATTGCTCTGGGCGAGAATCCCAACGCCGACAAGGATGAACGGTATATGTGCTGCTTCGTAGAGACAAACGCCATTTTCGAGCGCTATTCCGGAGTGCTGGTCAGCGACGATTTTGCAGAGATTGCAAAGGTGTTCGGCCAGCGCGTAGCGGATGCAGCCGAGGAGATTATTCAGGAAAACGAGAGAGCCTGTCAGGAGGTCGGCATAAATGAGGAACTCATGGCAGAAAGCTGCGCGCCGGTTTCCTACAAAGATTCCATTGAGAACAAGGTGGTTGTCATCAAGGGCAGCATTCTCCGGCCTGAGTTTCGCCACGCCAATCATCAGCTTATGCTGTGTACCGGCGGCTTCGGTGCGCAGGCAAATGCGCGAGGCCGTACCTGCTACTGCATTTCTCTGTACGACGGGAGAAAGACCTCCTTTTATCGCACGGATTTTCTCGGTGTCATGGAGGAAAAGCGCCTTCCCGAATGGGCGCAGAAGGGCTTGGAGAAAGCGAAAGAGATGCACGCGCAGGAAAAGAAGCCGGCTAAAGAAAGAGGTGACGCAAGATGATCGAGTATGAAAAAAGAGCAATGATCGAGGCGGAGGACAAATATACCTTTCGTCAGAGCACGCAAATTTCCATGCAAACCGGACTGATCGGCCACCTCCGGGCTGATATGGACACGGACGGCAACGGCTTTTTCAGCAGCTGGTTTGATTTCCGGGAGGAGCTGAAAACCGATGAGTTCAAGGCAGAGTTTGATGATGTAATCATAACCGCAGGGCGCTTGCCAAGTACTGCTATTGCACACCCCAAAGCCGTATGCAGGAGGAACCGGGCTACTATGGCGTTCGTGTGGATACCGAAAAATATGCCTATCTTCTGCGCCTGAACCCGGACAGAGGCGAATACAACCTGTACTGCTATTGCTATCGCCGGGACTGGCTCGATCAGCACCTGAAGGACGCAGAGAAAGGAATCCGTTTTATTGACAGCCATTACAAGGAGCTGTTTCGCATTCCGGATGGCGGCAAGGTGAAAATCCACTATTCGTGGAATGAAGACCAGATTCGCACCTGCCGGTATATCGACGATTACCATGTGGAGATCGGGAGCAACCTCTATCACATCTGCGAGTTTGCCGAGCGCATGGAATACGGCGGCCATACCTGCGAGCCGGTTCGGGACAACCTGCCCGAGCGGTGCTACAGCGTTCTTTCCGGCAGCGACGAAATCATTATCATCAAGCGCGGCGAAAAGGGCTACTTCAAGACGGACATTCCCGTCACCGACAAGGACGAAGCCCGGAGCATCGCGAATGAGTATAATGCAAAGCTCGGCATCAGCCGAGCGCAGGAAGAAGCGATGAAGGCCGGCTCTATGTTCGGCTTTCAGGTGCCCGCCGCAGACCCGAGAAATTATGACGCAGACGGAAAGCCCGTGATGCCGAAGGACAGAGGTGATGCACGATGAGTAAGGACGATTATCGCATCTGGTCCAATGCTGACCTTGACTATGAAGAGTGGAAGGGCTGGATGGAGGAAGGATATCCGACGCTTTCCGAGGACGAGCGCGTCGCCATGATGTATGAGGAAAATGGGCATTATCTTGAGGACGAACGCCTGAATTTGGACATCCAGCTTTCGCAGCCGATACTGGTTGTTGCCGATCTGGGACTTTGGAATGGCAGGCGCACGGGATACAAAGAAATTCCCAGCGGCAACATCCGCGACTGCCTTTACTCTGATTACGACTACACCACATGGTATGTGGACAAGAACGGAGATCTTCGGTGCGATGATACCCACCATGACGGTACGAACCATTATCTCTATCGGGTGTATAAGGACAATATTTCGGAGGCGCAAAAGGACCGGCTCAAAGAAAAAATCTACAACGGCACAGCCACCAGGGCAGACATTGTCCGTGTCACCCGCAGGCTTGGCGATGAGATCGGGAAGGTGTATGGCTGGAGCTTTCCTACCCGACAGAGAGAACGAGGTGAGGCACGATGAACCACGCACTGCAGAGCGAAAGTTATATTGCCAGACTGGACTATTTGGCTTTCAACGGAAAAGTATGCAGCAGCGTTGAGTACAGCGATGAGCAGCGCTTCCTGGAAGACCTGAAGGAGTCGCTCTATCACGGAGAGCCGCTGTGCGTCGTTCTCTACCGAGACCGGAACGGCAAGACGATTTCCCGTGCGTTTCTGAACGACCTGGATACGCTGCCAAAAGGACTTTTCATAGAGGACAGTTCCCACAGAAAGCCGAAGGAAAGGGGTGAAGCACGATGATGGTAAATGCCATGACAGAGAAGTTTGAGGATGTGACGGTTCTGGGGCATCCCATGCTTTTTACCTGCCTGCGGGTAGACCGCGATACCGTTCCACAGGGCATGTACATGTACGAGGTTCGCCACGATGATGACCAACAGGGCGAGCCGGTTCAGATTGCCAACTGGATCATGGTGAATCATTGGGGAACGTTGATTTCCGATAGACCCATTCGCTTGGAGCCCCGACTGGATGGGAGAAACGCCTACCGCGACATTGATCCTGAAAACGATTGGAACTATGAGGGCACGCTTACTACCGTGAAGGAGTACATGGAGAAGAATCCACCGGCGGTTCATAAGCAAAAAGACCACGAACCTGAGAGATAAGGAGAAGCTATGGATAAGAAGAAAGCCATCTGCGAGTATCTCCGTAAAAATCATATTGGCAAAGAAAATGCCATCCACAGCAAGGAGCTTGAAAAGCTGTTTCTGCTTGACGGACGAAATATTCGCCGCAAGATCAGCGCCTTGCGACAGGATGGCTTTCCTATTTGCAGCGATGAAACGGGCTACTATTACGCAGATAACCAGAAAGAGATCAATACCACCGTCTACCGGCTGAATGAGCTTGTGACGAAGGTGTCCAACGCCAGAACCGGGCTTTTATTTGCATCGATCCTCGGAGAGAATGCGCAGACCGTTGAGGTCACTATCAAAGTAAGATAAGGAGGGAGTTCCCATGCCGAGCAAATACAGAATCATTTTGGAGATGGCGTCCCAGACTGCCAGGGATATCGCCTCCAATGCCGACCGATATACCGATTTTCTGATTACGGCGGCAAACAACTACAAGTACAGCTTTAAGGAGCAGCTACTCATCCATGCGCAGAAGCCGGATGCAACGGCGTGTGCGGAAATCGACACATGGAATAAACTCGGCAGATGGGTAAACAAGGGCACGAAAGGCATCGCGCTGCTGATCGACAGAGATGTTCCCTACAAGCTGAGACATGTCTTTGATATCTCCGACACCAACAGCCGTGCCGGAAGGAACATCACCCTTTGGCAGATGAAGCCGGAGTACGAATATGCGGTATCGGAAAGCCTTCAGGCCAGCTTCGGCGATGTGGAGGTGCCGCGAGATTTCCCGCACCTTCTCATGGATATTTCCGGTTATGCCGTGGAGGATAATCTTTCAGATTATCTCATGGAGCTGAACGCTGTCAAAGCCGGCAGCTTTCTGGAGGAGCTGGACGACACAAGCCTTGAAGCGTGGCTGAAAACCACGCTGAAAAGCAGCGTCGCTTTTATGGCGCTCTCCCGTGCGGGGTATGAGCCGAGGCAGTATTTTGATCAGGAGGATTTCAGCCACCTCTTTGACTTCAACACCGTGGAGGTTATCTCCGTGCTCGGTGCCGCAGTCAGCGATATTTCTGAGATGGTCATCCGTGAAATGGGCGAAACCGTCAAGGAAATGGAGAAGGAAGAAAAACGGAAGATTCGCACATTTGCACAGGAGGGTACTCCTGCGTATCATAAGAACCGAACGGAAAACAAGGAAAGGAGCAACGAATATGGAACTGACCTATACGATGCAGGGGGATTATCTGATTCCCGATCTGACCGTGCCGGAGAGCCCGAAGCTTGGGAAGTATGGAATGCTGCGGCGGACATTTCTCCGCGAGCACCGGGATGGGATCTACACCGGGATGCTGCTGAACGGAACACTGAACAGTCATCTGGAGGAGGTGGACCGGCAGGCACAGAAGATGCTGGACGACCTGACCGAGCAGATGAAGGCGCTGAACGGAGTGACGGAGCAGCTGAAGGCGGAGGATCAGATGCGATGGGTGCAGATGATGAACTCCATTCGCCACTCGGCGGAGGAAGTGATTCTGAACGACCTGATCTACGCGTAACGCTCCCCACAGTTGAACAGCAGCAGGAAATTATCGCAGAAGCGGAGGAAGAAAAATCCTCCGCTTTTGCTATTTCTCAGGAGGACATCGACGCCATTCTGACACGGGGCAGCGGCATCCATCAGGGCAAATTCCGCATCTATGAGCAGTTTCTCAAACAGGATTCTTCCGAGAACAATATCACCTTTTTGAAAAACGAATATGGCATCGGCGGCGCGTATCCTGCAATTTCCGGCAGAAATCTCGATGAAAGCCACGACGCTAAAGGAATCAAAATCAGCAGAGGCAGAATCTCTCAGCCCGATGCAGAATTGCTTTTGCGGTGGAATAAGGTTGAGAAGCGGATCGGGGAATTGATCCGTGCCGACCGCTATCTGAGCCAGGCCGAAAAGGACGACTATCCCGCCTACCGGGAGCAGGCAGAGGTGCATAAGGAACGATGTGAAATCTCTGATGAGTTCCGGTCGATTGTCTATGATTACAATGACTTCGTGACGCAGCTTGGTGAGGAAAGCAAAGCATTGAATCTGTACTATCTCTCAAGCTGCTGGAGTGCGTTCAGCGTGGGCGATAAGAAAATGCACGCCCGTACAGCGGAGGGTGACTTCATCCTTCCCATGATGCGCGAAGCAATGAATACGATCATTGCGGACAACACCCACTTGACCGCACGGTGCGAAGCCATGCTGGAAGCGTTGAACAGCGATGTGGCAAAGGCCCTTGAACCGACCTTTGATGAGCTGAACCCTCCCCCGGAGCTCCGGAAGGAATACCGCTATCATCTCGGTGATACGGTCTATATCGGCACGCAGGAATACGAGCTGCTGTCTTTTGACGAGAAGAAGGTCGTCCTCTTTGATACACAGTTCCCGCTGTTTAACAAAGAGCTGTCTCGTGAGGAGTTCGATAACCGGCTCAAAGAAAATCCGCTGAATGACAGGCTGCTGCAAGCCGTGGAAGAACCCCCTGTCGCAGACAATACGAAGACGAGAATATCTCTTGACACCGGCAGCAACAAGGTTCACTGGATCTACTTCAATCCCGATGCAGATGCAGGCGGACAGTATGTTTCCGGTGATCTTGATTTCTCTGTTTTTGAAGAGCTTGTCGAGCAGTATGACATTGCCAGCCATCCGGAAAACGCCGCCGACTTCCGAAATGACCTTGAAGAAATGTCGGATCAGTTCCTTGCGGACATCAATACTCCGTTCTTCATGGAAGCTGAAAATGACTATGAGATGGACTGCGATTATATCGAGTTCACGCCGGAAAACCTCCTGAAGATTCACGAGGATATTCTATCTTTAGAGGCAGACCGGGAAGCAGCGCGAGAGACTGACCGATATGAGGCGGAGTTTGGTGCGGACGGCACACGGGTATTCAGAGAAACGGAAGATTTGGCAGAAGACGATTCCGAAATTGAGAGCCTAACGGGCGAAGAATTGGATGCTCTGCCCATCAGCACCGTCAAAGACGGCGAGGTCGTGACCTACCCCAATGCGGAAGCCTTGCTGGATGACCAGGAAGAAGCGCTCACTCCGCCTCCGCAGGTGAAAAGGCCTTCCAAGATCGCGCCTCATGTGCTGCACCCGGAGATCAACACCGAGTACCGAACCAACTTCCAAATCGAGAGCGATGATATCGGCGTGGGAACGCCGCTGGAACGGTTCTATCACAATATCCGTGCCATTCAGCTTCTGAATAAGCTGGATGCGGAAAGCCGATTGGCGACACCCACCGAGCAGCGTGTGCTTGCCGACTATGTGGGCTGGGGCGGTCTCTCTGAGTTCTTCAAGGAGGGCAATCCCCATTATACCGAGCTGAAGGATGTGCTTTCCGATGAGGAATATGCGTCGGCAAGAGAATCCACGCTGACGGCCTTCTATACGCCGCCCGTGGTGATCAAGGCGGTGTACAGTGCCCTGGAGAACATGCACTTTCAGACCGGCAATGTGCTGGAGCCCTCCTGCGGCATCGGCAACTTTATGGGGCTTGTTCCCGAAAGCATGAATGACGCGAAATTCTACGGCGTGGAGCTTGACAGTATTTCCGGGCGAATTGCGCAGCAGCTTTATCAGAAAAACAGCATCGCGGTGCAGGGCTTTGAGAATACAAACCTTCCCGACAGCTTCTTTGACGCTGCAATCGGCAATGTCCCCTTCGGGCAGTTCAAAGTACCGGACAAGCGCTATGATAAGCACAACTTCCTCATTCACGATTATTTCTTCGCCCGCACCTTGGATAAGGTGAGACCCGGCGGCGTGATCGCCTTCATTACATCAAAGGGTACGCTGGATAAGGAAAACCCCAATGTCCGAAAGTATATCGCGCAGAGAGCCGACTTGCTCGGCGCTATCCGGCTGCCGAATGATACCTTCAAGGCCGCTGCCGGCACAGAGGTCACATCGGACATTATCTTCCTCCAAAAGCGTGACCGATTGGTGGATATTGAGCCCGATTGGGTGCATCTGGCCACCGACGCCAATGGCATCCGGATGAACGCCTATTTTGTGGACAACCCTGAAATGGTGTTGGGCGACATGCAGATGGTCAGCGGGCCTCACGGCATGGAGTCCGCCTGTATTGCTTATGAAAATGCAGAGCTTGGGGACCTCTTGCGGGATGCCATCCAGAACATTCATGCCGAGATTACCGAATTTGAAATCGACGATCTTGAAGCGGAGGATGAGGACCTTTCTATTCCTGCTGACCCTGATGTGCGCAATTTCAGCTTCACGGTGGTGGACGGCAAAATCTATTACCGTGAAAACAGCCGCATGAATCCCGTGGATGTTTCCGTGACTGCCGAAAGCCGCATCAAAGGCATGATTGCCATCCGTGATTGTGTCCGGACGCTGATTGAGTACCAGACGGAGGACTATCCCGATGCCGATATCAAGGCAGAGCAGGAAAAACTCAATCGCCTCTATGATGATTTCAGCAAAAAATATGGGCTTATCAGCGCAAGAGCCAACAACTCGGCATTCAATTCCGACAGCTCCTACTGCCTGCTTGCTTCGCTGGAGGTGCTGGACGATGAGGGCAACTTCCTCCGCAAGGCAGATATGTTCTCCAAACGAACCATCAAGCAGAAGGTAACGGTGCAGTCGGTTGACACGGCTTCCGAGGCCTATGCGCTGTCCCTTGCAGAAAAAGCAAGAATCGATATGCCGTATATGTCAAAGCTCACCGGCAAAACCGAGCAGGAGCTGTTTGAGGATTTGAAGGGTGTGATCTTCCTCAACCCCATGCACATAAGCGAAGAGGACGGCAAGCCGAAGTATCTCCCTGCCGATGAATATCTCTCCGGCAATGTCCGTGAAAAGCTCCGTTGGGCAAAGCGGAGTGCGGAGCTCTACCCCGAGGATTACGGAGAGAATGTCCGTGCTCTTGAGGCGGTACAGCCGGTTGACCTGACGGCAAGTGAAATTTCCGTGAGGCTTGGCGCAACATGGCTGCCTCCGGAAACCATCGAGGAGTTCATGTTTGAGCTGTTCAGCACCCCGCGCTACTGCCAATGGAATATCCATGTTCACTACGCGCAGTACACCGGTGAATGGAATGTGGAGGGAAAATCCTACGACCGCAGCAATGTGAAAGCTCACAATACCTACGGTACCGGCAGAGTCAACGGTTATAAGATTATGGAGGAAACCCTGAACCTCCGGGATGTAAGAATCTTCGACTACATCGAGGACGGAAACGGCAGGAAAACGGCTGTGCTCAATAAGAAAGAAACCGCCATCGCACAGGGCAAGCAGGAGCTTATTAAGCAGGCCTTTGCAGACTGGATATGGAGCGATCCGGAACGCCGGGAGCAGCTAACCAAGCTGTATAACGAGAAGTTCAACAGCATTCGCCCCCGTGAGTATGACGGCAGCCACCTGAATTTCGTGGGAATCAATCCGGAGATCACGCTGAGGCCGCATCAGGTCAATGCCATTGCCCATATCCTCTACGGCGGCAACACCCTGCTTGCGCATGTAGTTGGGGCTGGGAAGACCTTCGAGATGGTAGCGGCGGCCCAAGAGAGCAAACGGCTGGGCTTGTGTCAGAAAAGCCTGTTTGTGGTCCCCAATCATCTGACGGAGCAATGGGCGAGCGAATACCTCCAGCTCTATCCCTCCGCCAATATTCTTGTCGCCACCAAGAAGGACTTTGAGGCCAAGAACCGCAAGAAGTTCTGCGGGCGCATTGCCACCGGCGACTACGATGCGGTCATCATTGGGCACAGCCAATTTGAAAAGATCCCCATGTCCCTGGAACGACAGCGTGCCATCCTGCAGCAACAGCTGGATGAAGTGCTGGACGGCATTTCTGAATTGAAGAAAAACCGTGGGGATAATTTCTCCATCAAGCAGCTGGAGCGAACCAAGAAAACGGTCAAGCAGAAGCTGGACAAGCTCAACGATCAGTCCCGCAAGGATGATGTTGTGACCTTTGAAGAGCTGGGCGTTGACCGTATCTTCATCGATGAGGCGCATTACTATAAAAACCTCGCCGCATTTACAAAAATGCGGAATGTGGGCGGCATCAGCCAAACTGAGGCCATGAAGTCCAGCGACCTGTATATGAAGTGCCGGTATCTGGACGAGCTGACCGGCGGCAGAGGCGTTGTGTTTGCCACCGGCACACCCATCTCCAACAGCATGGTGGAGATGTACACCATGCAGAAGTATCTCCAGTACGGAGCGCTGCGCAGGAATGACCTTCTCCACTTCGATGCCTGGGCCTCCACCTTCGGTGAGACGGTGACAGCCATCGAGCTCTCCCCGGAGGGCACGGGCTACCGCGCCAAAACGAGGTTTGCCAAGTTCTATAATCTACCGGAGCTCATGGCAATGTTCAAGGAGACCGCAGATATTCAAACGGCGGATATGCTCAAGCTCCCCGTGCCGGAGGCCCATTACCACAGCGTTGTTTTGAAGCCATCGGAAACGCAAAAGGAAATGGTGGCCTCTCTTTCAGAACGAGCCGAGCGTGTCCGCAATAAGATGGTGGATTCCAGCGTGGATAACATGCTCCTCATCACCAATGACGGCAGAAAGCTCGCCCTGGATCAGCGGCTCATGAACGATATGCTCCCCGACAGCGAGACAAGCAAGGTGGGCGCGTGTGCGGAGAATGTTTTTGATATTTGGCAGCGCACCGCCGATCGGAAATCGACACAGATGGTATTCTGCGACCTGTCTACGCCCCACGGCGACGGCAAGTTCAATGTGTACGATGATCTCCGAAACAAGCTGATTGCCAAGGGCGTTCCGGCAGAGGAAATCGCCTATATCCATACGGCAAACTCCGAGGCGCAAAAGAAAGAGCTGTTTGGCAAGGTGCGCTCCGGTCAGGTGCGTGTGCTCATCGGTTCCACGCAGAAAATGGGAGCCGGCACCAATGTGCAGACGAAGCTTGCGGCACTTCATCATTTGGATTGTCCGTGGCGACCGTCTGACCTGCAGCAGCGGGAAGGACGAATCATCCGCCAGGGCAACGAAAACAAGGAGGTCGATATTTACACCTATGTCACGGAGAACACCTTCGACAGCTACCTGTATCAGTTGGTGGAATCCAAGCAGAAGTTCATTGGGCAGATCATGACCAGCAAATCCCCGGTGCGCTCTGCGGAGGACATTGACGAAACCGCCCTGAGCTATGCGGAAATCAAGGCGCTGTGCGCCGGCAATCCCCACATCAAGGAGAAGATGGATTTAGATATTGATGTGTCTCGCCTGAAGCTGCTCAAGGCCAACCATCTGAGCCAGCGCTATGCTCTGGAGGATCAAATTCTGAAGGAGTTTCCGCAGAAAATCAAATCGTTGGAGCAGCGCATTGAGGGCTATCAGACAGATATTGACCAGCGCAAAAGAAATACCGAGCCCAACGAGGACGGCTTCTCCCCGATGATTATGCCGGGTGGCACGGTAAGGGAAAAGAAGGCTGCCGGCGATGCCATTCTTGGCCTTTGCAAGTCCATGACAAGCCCCGATCCGATTCCCATCGGCCAGTACAGAGGCTTCGATATGGAACTGTCCTTCGACACCTTCAGCCGAGAATATAAGATCACACTGATTCATCAGCTGCGGCATACGGTCACGCTGGGAACGGACATCTTCGGCAACATTCAGCGACTGGATAACACCCTCGGTGCTTTTGAGGAACGAATGGCGGCATGTGTCGAGCAGCTGGAGAATACGCGGGTTCAGCTTGAAAACGCAAAGGCCGAGGTACAGAAGCCATTCCCCCAGGAGGAAGAACTGAAAACCAAATCGGCACGGCTAAATGAACTGAATGCGATGCTCAATCTCGACAAAAGAGAGAACGAGATCGTGGACGGTGAGCGTGGCGAGGAGGAGCCGCGAAAATCATCCGCAGACAGAGAACGCTAAAAAGAAAATCACAGCGGCAATGTGGAATACCTGCATTGCCGCTGTGATACGCAAGCCGGGAAATGTACCGAGTATGCGATAGAATGAGGCTGACAAATCGGAATTTACCTCTATTCAAACATACAAGCTCTTGACAATAAAGCTCCTATATAGTATGATTTTATAAACTACTATATAGGAGCTTTTGCATGAAAACAAATGGCGGATTTCTTGTCACCAAAATAAAACAGCTTGGAGACCGGATTTTTGAGAAGATTCTCAGTGAAAAGAATATTGATGCGTTTAATGGAGCCCAGGGACGTATTCTTTATGTGCTGTGGCAGGAGGATGGTATCTCAATCAGGTCACTCTCGACTAAATGCGGATTAGCGATAACATCTCTTACTACGATGCTGGAAAGAATGGAAAATCAAGGGCTGATAAGCCGTGTTCAGTCTGAAACGGACAAAAGGAAAACACTCCTGTTTCTGACTGAGAAAGCACATGCCTTAAAGGGCGAGTACGATTCTGTATCTGATGAGATGGGCAGTATTTACTACAAAGGTTTTTCAGAGGAAGAAATTACCCGGTTTGAGGAATGCCTCGACCGCATCAGAAAGAATCTTGAGGAGTGGCAGAAGTCATGAGTATTTGTATCAAAGATCAGATTCAGAACATGAATATCGTCATTGGCTGCACAGTGGGGTGTACATATTGCTATGCCCGCAACAACGTGAAACGCTGGCATATGATTGATGACTTCGCTGACCCTGAATTCTTTCCGGGTAAGCTCAAGATGATGGAAAAGAAACGTCCGAAGAACTTTCTTCTTACCGGGATGAGTGATCTTTCCTGATGGAAGCCGGAGCGCAGTATGATTTGTTCCGTATTCATACTGCCGTGCGTAAAGCGGAAGAATGGTATGTGGGAGATGGTTGGTATTCGGATGGGGAGACATTCGCGTTTGATTATTACAACAGTTACGTAATTCAACCGATGTTTGTGCAAGTAATGCAGACGGTGAATGGGCATAAAATCATCTTGCATGACCGGAATCTGGAGATGCAGAAGAAAACGGAAGAATTGGCAAAGAAGCGTATGCAGCGTTTCGGAATGATTTTGGAACGGTTTATCTCTCCGGAAGGGGCGCTTCCGGTTTTCGGTCGCTCTATCACTTATCGTACAGGAACTTTGCAGCCTTTAGCTTTATTGGCATGGAGAGGATGGCTGCCCAAGGAATTACCGGATGGACAAGTTCGTGCAGCTATGACGGCAGTTATTAAAAGAATGTTTGGTGATGACCGTAACTTCAATGAAAAGGGATTTTTAACTTTAGGATTCAATGGCAAGCAGCCGAATATTTCCGACTGGTATACGAACAATGGCAGTCTATATATGGCATCACTTGCTTTCCTGCCGCTCGGACTTCCCGCCGACCATACATTCTGGACATCTCCTGCTGAAGATTGGACCAGTAAAAAGGCTTGGGAAGGAAAGGACTTTCCGAAAGATCATGCTTTTCATTAAAATAAACTAACTAACAGAGATTGATATATGGCTAAACTATTATTACTATTTGTAATTTGCGTAGGCTTATTACCTGTGGCGGTACAGGCTCAGGAGAATACGGAGTTTATTCCCGGCGAAGTATGGAAAGATACGGATGGAAATCCGATCAATGCTCATGGTGGCGGGCTTCTTTATCACAATGGCACTTACTATTGGTATGGTGAATATAAGAAAGGAAAAACCGTTCTGCCCGAATGGGCTACGTGGGAATGTTATC
>OGDU01000935.1_pt1 | contig 26167 bp, 31 predicted proteins | sample 1570371 | NCBI WGS metagenome assembly OGDU01 (sample SAMEA2581977, study PRJEB24529) | metagenome | biome: Human gut stool | place: China | collected 2011
CCAATCCTCTGCGGACGGTGGATTCCTTTGGCCGGGCCGTCCGCCGCTCCACCGCGCAGCTGAAGGCGCTGGATCTCTCCGCCGACGTGGACCACACCACCGCCCGGAAAAAGCTGGACACCTGCCTTGCCAATCTGGAGGAACTGCGGCGAACGGTGGAGGCCCTGAAAGCCGGTCTGGACGGCTGATCCCCTCCCCTCGCCCCGCGCTGTCCGCGCCGCGCAAAACCGCATAGAAACCAACGGTAACGGGACGCGCATGCGTTCCGTTACCGTCATATTAGCCCTCTTTCCACCATACGCAAATCATTTGCTTAGTTCGTCGAAGTGAGTTTTGATGTGATGCCTTTATATCTTCATGTTTCCATAGGATCCAGTAAAAGGACAGAGTGACGTCTTGTTTGAGATGCACTCTGCCCTTGAATTATGGATGCAGTTCTTTGTCCTCCGCTAATGAATAGATGGCATTAACAATGGTTTTAATCTTCGATATGTAATCCTTGACAAATTCTTTCGTTATGTCATTTTGCTCAGCCGAGGCATGACTTCGATCATTCTGGTGGGCAATGGCATTGCGCCGCTGAAACAAGTCAGTAATGATTTTTGCGCCGTCTTTTTGGGAGGTTTCTTCTTTGGAGCGGGGAAAGGCCTTTTTCATTGTGTCAGCAAATCCAATTCCAATCAGATTTAGCTGATCTCTCATGCTTCAGAAACTATGTCTGCAAAGTTAAGGTTCAGCATGGGAATTGCGCCATATTTTCCTGAGATATAACCCCTGCCAAAGTTATCTTCTTTCCGAACATTTTTTATCTCTGCGAGTGAATAGAGATCGGTAGAGCGATCATCTTTACGCATCTCGGCAAACCAAATCTGGTCACGCCTAAACAGGTCGAGATTTAACAGGCCGGTTTCGTGAGTTGTAAAGATCATTTGCGCAAACTTATCCGTCTGCGTGTTCATGAATAACTTGACTAACCCGAAAACAAGTGATTCGTGGAGGCTGGATTCCAATTCATCGCAGATAAGAACTTTCCCGTTCGTCATGATATCGATTATGGGGCACAAAATGCCAAATAGCTTTTGAATCCCGGTAGATTCTTCCTGCATCAAATCAATATCGAATCGATCATAGACGACACGAGCTGTAATTGCGTTAATATTGTTTTGCAGGATCATTGCCCTGAATTCATCAGACAAGAATGGAGGCAATTCGGACGGATCAAGCTTTTTCTCGTCGATCTTGACCTGAATATCTTCAATTCCGGTGTCGAGTTCCGACAAAAAGTTTAAGACCGCCGATTTCATTTTGGGATTCTCATTCATCTGACGAAGAGAATAGTGCATCCAATTATCCTGATTTGCAGGGCTATAGATGACCAGCTCATTATTAAAGAAGGTATAGGCATCTTCAACTTCTTTTACAGAGCTGAAGTTTGCTGCGCAAGAGAGCAAGAGGCGGTTCGGTTTAAGGACATCTTTGCACGTGGTAAATTTACCTTGGAACTTATTACCGGCACTAAATGTTTCACCGGAACGCTCATAAATTTTAGTTTGTCTGTTGTTGGGGAAATAGTAAAGATATTCGTCTGATACAAGCATATTGCGCAGGGAAAATCCAAAAACATATCGAACATCCTGATCAATAAATTGAATCCGATAGACGCTGTCTTTTTCAAAGCCATCTAATTTGTGAGGAGTTTGGCGTATTCCCTGCCCGGGCTGATGGCTAATGCTGTTTGTTACAAGGTCCTTCACAAAAGCGATTGCATTGACAAGATTACTTTTTCCAGCGCCGTTAGCCCCATAAATAATCGCTGATTTTAGGACTCTTCCACCGGGAATTTCCTTTGTTTTCTCTTCAAAAGTATTGTCTTTACCAGCCAAAGCAGAAAATAATACTTCGCCTCGAATAGACTTGTGGTTTGAACAAGCAAATTCAAGCAGCATGGATATTCCTCCTTTTGCAGTATGGATAAGTATAAGATAACACGTTATTATGTATTTATCAATGGTATTTGCAGAACTTTCCTCAAATATGTGAAATAAAATTGTATTCGACATAGTTTTACATTAGCATATCACTGGCTGCTGCCGCAGAAAGTCATACGCTGAGAGCCATCACCAGACCATACCCATCAAGCTGGAACTGCCGCGCTCCTTGCGAGCGCCGCCGGGCGAAGCGGAGCTGAATAGTCTCCATGCAGTCATTTCAATTGAAACGGCCTTGTTTTCTCGCTTTTTATTTGCTATACTGTGAAAAAGGAGGGGTATGGAACGCTATGTCTTTTGGCGCCGCAGTTGTGGTCGCGCTTGGCTTCAACGCCAGCCAGAAAGCCGCTTTGCAGCTCATGGCCATGCAGCCGGACAAAGCCCCGCAGGAAACCGCGCCTGAGCAAATCGACATTGACTTGGATCCGGAGATTACCGAGGCATCGGAAGTACTCCGAGGGCTTTCAGCGGACTTTTGAATTTTTGCGTCTCGAGATACTAAGACTTTGCGGCGTGTAGAGTGCCGCACCCGCCGTCCCCCGCGCGGGGGCGTGAGTTGAAATAGCTTATCACCGTACTTATACTCCGTGCTCTGGGAGTCGCCCCCCACGCGGGGGCGTGAGTTGAAATATGCACCTTACTGGGAAGTTTACCCAGTATCAAGTTGCCCCCCCACGCGGGGGCGTGAGTTGAAATCTTATGACCCCTATGGCGACGCAGACCATAGCCGAGGTCGCCCCCCGCGCGGGGGCGTGAGTTGAAACATGCACTTTACTGGGAAGTTTACCCAGTATCAAGTTGCCCCCTACGCGGGGGCGTGAGTTGAAATATGGTCGTTTCGCTGTTGCCGACCACCGTTTTCGGTCGCCCCCCGCGGGGGCGAGCAGAAACAGCGTCGATGGAAAGGAAGAGAGAGGATCAGTCCTCCCTCCTTCCCACAAAAAATTTTCGCCCGAGGATCTCTGTTAACACGAGACCCTCGGGCATCTTTTTGACCGAACAATTATTAAACACTTACCAGCTTCCACATGACTATTCTCCGATCTCCGTACTATCAATCACCCATTTTCTAAAGAATAGCACCGTACGCCCCAACGTTCAAGCCGTTTCCGCCGGGGTTCGCAGGCCTCCTTCCACGGCGGCACAAGCCAGTGTACTGTTTATGGGACACCTCACAGCACATACTGTCCGTAAACTAAGGGCAGATCGCAAACGTGAAGTTGCGATTTTTGATAAAAAACCGCGGAACCTGTTCATATGGGAGGTGCCTTATGTGCTGCATCGTATTAGACCTGGAATGGAACCAGCCGTTTTCCACGCGCTCTATGATCACAACGCCGGTACGGCTCCGCGGGGAGATCATCCAGATCGGTGCTGTCAAGCTGAATGAGCGGCTGGAGATCGTTGATACATTCAAAGTTATGGTGAAGCCTAAGTACTACCCGCATATGCACCGAAAGATCGCCCGGCTCACCCAAATATCGAATGCGGATCTTGCGTACGGCTTTCCTTTTAAGCAGGCCCTTGCGTACTTCACTGCCTGGTGCCCCGAGGACGCCGTGTTTCTGACCTGGGGAAATGAAGACTTCAAGATCCTGCACTCGAATATATCCGTTCATATCCCTTTGCCTCCTTTGAGTCCAATGCGGTATCGATTGACTTTTCGGAAGAAGCCTTGCTGGTGGATCTATCCGCGCTGAAAAGGCGTTTTTATGTCATTGACCGGGGAACTATGATCAATACTCTGACGCATACGGATGCGTTTTCCATCGGAACCGGTATTTTGTCAGAAGGGTTTGCGGGACCGGAGCTGACCAGCCGCCCGATCCAGGGCCATGCCAACGAGATCCATTTGGGATGGATTCAGCGAAAGGGAACACCGCTCTCCGATGAGATGTCTATGCTTTTGGGGATGATCCGGGATGAACTGAATCATTAACGCGTACCATCATGACTTTTCGCTTTGCAGAGTGCTCGGAGCGTCTATAAAGCCCCTATATGGATGGCTGACAACAGCAGTCATCCATATAGGGGCTTTGACTGTATTGGCGTCTGGCGTAACTAACCGCCAGGGGGTGAGGACATTTTGGGGGACTTATTTGATGTAGTTCCTAAATTTCTCCGCCTCAATATCAATGGAAAAAGTAGGGCAAAAAATATCTTTTTTGCAGAAAAAGTGCATCCATCTCGGGAAGCTCTCATTCTTATAGAGATACGCATACTGCCTTCGCCTCTGCCTTAATGACATTCGTTCAGAAGGTTCCCTTTTTCTACGTTTATTAGTATGTATAGTTGAGCGGCAGGGTTCTTTTCAAATCATCCACCGCTATTCGGATAAACTCATCAATTATCTTCCATTGATAGGAGGTTTTCCGATACGCGAATTTAATGGGATACGAACTATCTTCCCCAACTTGATAAACTGTCATAGCCGCAAGCTGTTCCTCTGTCAGAATGGACTTCACTGCGCTCTTCGGCGCAAAGCACACTCCAACTCCCCGAGCACAGAGTTCCAGCAGCGTGTCAATGTTGTTGGACTGTGCCTTGATAATGGGCGTGTACGAAACCTCACTCAGCAGTGTTCGAGCGATCTGTCCTACTTTATTGCTCTCGCTTCCTAACACAAATGGAAAATTTTTAAAGTCACTCAAGTCTTTTAAAAAATGTATCTTCCTTAACGGGCCACAGTTTTTTACCTGTGGTGGGACAAGAAGAAGCACTTCTTCATGATAATACGGCAAAAGCTCAAGCCCTTGGACTGCTTCGCCAAATCGGCCAATGCCAATATCGATCTCTCTATTAGAAAGCGCCCTGATGATCTCTCGATTGGTTCCTTCCGTCAAACGAACTTCAATGTTCGGATACTCCGCGTTAAATGCAGAAATCACCTGAGGCATCAAGGTCCGGCTGCGCGTAAAATCGATCCCTATCATCAGTTTTCCTCGCTGATTGTTTGTCAAATCGTTAAATTCATTCCACATGGATTGATAATTTTCAAAAATAATAGCTGCGTGCTTCAAAAATACAGTCCCCACATGGGTCAGTTCCATCGGACTGCTCCTGATAAATAATTTGGTATCCAGTTCCTTTTCCAATGCCGTAAGGTGTGCGCTGAGGGTTTGCTGCGTAATATGCAATTCAGCCGCTGCCTTGGTAATGTTTCTATGCTCAGCAATAGAAAGGAAATACTCCATAGTCAAAAAGTTCATACGCCCTCCCCGGATACAGTAAATCCACTGTAAAATCGACTGAAATAAACAGTTTTACATCTTTGGTATAATTCTAATACAATATGCTTGTAACTTGCAACAGCGATTCCAGCAATTCATCACTATTGCCAAAAATTTAGGAGGTCATATTATGGATAGATACAAAACTGATTTCAGCCACATGAACTTCGCCACACGTGCGGTCAAATTCGGTGAAGGCCCCGATCCCGTTACCCACGCTTTGAATACTCCCATCTATGAGACTACGACCTATGCCTACAATTCGACCAATGAATATGATCAGATGATCGTTGACGCCATGAATTGGGAGCCCGGCTGCTGCATCTACAGCCGCACAACAAATCCCACTACCATGGCAATGGAGCGTAAGGTCGCTTCTTTGGAAAATGCAGAGGACGCATGCGTCATCTCCTGCGGCATGGCAGCCGTCAGCCTTTCTCTTCTCACCCAGCTCAACGCCGGCGATCATGTCATTGCGAATGATGATACCTTCATCTGCACCGACAGCATGTTCAATGATATTCTGCCTTCCAAGGGCATCGAAACGACCCGCGTAAACATCACTGATCTGGAAAACATCAAAAAAGCGATGAAGCCGAATACGAAGGTCATCTATTTCGAGGCCCTGTCCAATCCCTTGCTGGAACTGGCTGATATCCCCGCCATTGCGGAGTATGCCCACGCTCATGGCTGTAAGGTCATTGTTGACAACACCTTCGTCTCCCCCTTCATTATGCGGCCCTTGGACTGGGGCGCCGACATTGTCATCCACTCCGCTACGAAGTATTATGTAGGCCACGGCGATGCCATCTGCGGCGTTCTGGCCGGTAAAAAAGCTGATATGGATCGCATCCGCTATTACAACGACAATCTGGGCACCCACATCAGCCCCTTTGATTCTTGGCTGGCTCTCAGAGGCGTCCGCACGCTGCCTCTGCGTTTGAAGAAGCAGTCCGAAAATGCTATGGCCATCGCCAAGTGGCTGGAAAAGCGTCCGGAAGTTGAGTTCGTTATTTATCCCGGTCTGGAAAGCCATCCGCAGCACGAATTGGCAAAGAAGCTTTTTGACGGTGACAACTTCGGAGGTATGGTCTGCTTCCATTTGAAGGGCGGATACGAAGAAATGAGCGCCTTTGCCGATGCCACTAAGATTCCTCCCATTGCTACCAGTCTGGGCGATGTTGTTACGCTGATCTACCCCAAGAAGCCTTACAACAACCTGATCCGTCTGTCTACCGGTATCGAGGATGTCAACGATTTGATTGCTGACTTTGAGCAGGCTTTTGAGGCGATCAAGAAGTAACCTCGTTCCGTTATAATAAGGTGCAGCAAGTGGTATAGAGAATACAAGAAAAGAGGGGAGAATAAATATGGTCGATATAATATCTAACTTCCTAAGCACAGCCGTTGGCTTTCTTTGGGGCACCCCGCTCATTGTACTGGTTCTCGGCTCTGGTGCCTTGTTTACCATTGGCACAGGTTTCTTCCAGTTTAGACACTTCGGTTATTTCTGCAAAGAAACATTTGGCGCCCTATTTGACAAGTCCCAGAATGAGCAGGGCTCCGGACACGTCAGTGCATTCCAGGCAGCCGCTACTGCCGTTGGCGGTGCAGTCGGCGTCGGTAATATCGGCGGCGTAGCAACAGCGATTGCCGTTGGCGGCCCCGGTGCTCTGTTCTGGCTGTGGATCGCCGCTCTGCTCGGTATGGCGCTGAAGTGTGCCGAGGTTTCTCTGGCATGCTACTACAGAAGCTATGACGAAAATGGTGAGCCGTATGGCGGCCCGACCTATTACATCTCCAAGGGTCTTGGGCAGCTGCTTCCCAAGGGCATGAAACTGCCTTTCATTTTGGCAGCCATCTTCGGCATCGGCTTCTCCTGCAACTGGCTTTCCGGTGTTCAGGCTTATACCATTACGGAAGGCTTCTGCTCTGCATTTAATCTGCCCTTGATCGCCTTCGGCGTGTGCTACTGCCTGGTCGTCTGGGTGATCGTCCTTGGTGGCGGAAAACGCGTTGTGGAATTTGCAGGCAAGGTCGTTCCCTTTATGATCGTTCTCTTCGTTCTGGCAGCATTGGGCATTGTTTTGGTAAACATTACTCAGGTTCCTGCCGCGATAGCGCTGATCGTAAAATCTGCATTTACCGGAACATCTGCAGTCGGCGGCTTCGCAGGTGCAACAGCCTCTTTGGCTATTCAGACCGGCATCGCCCGTTCCGTGTTCTCCAACGAAGCCGGTCAGGGATCCTCCACCATGGTGCACTCTCAGGCTCATACCAATCATCCTGTCCGTCAGGGCCTGTGGGGTATGTTTGAAGTCTTCATGGACACCATGGTCGTTTGCTCTCTGATGTCTCTGGCCATTATTCTCAGTGGTGTTTGGGACTCTGGTGTTCAGGGTGCAGCGCTGTCTGTCTCTGCGTTCGGCAGTGTTTACGGCGGACTTGGCGCCAAGCTCGTCGCTATCGCTATCCTTTTGTTTGGCTTGACTACTCAGGCTGGATGGTTCTGCTATTATGACGTACTTCTGCGCTATTTCCTGAAGGACAACATTGCTCTGAAAAATAAAATCCTGAAAGTTTTCCGCTACCTGTACCCCGTTCCCGGCCTGTTGACTATTCTTTACACAGTAAGCAATGGCCTTCCTACCGGCTTTGTCTGGCAGATCACCGACTTTTTCTGCGCAGTACCTACAATGCTGAACATTATCTGTGTTCTGTCCCTCAGCGGCGTCTACTTCAAGCTGGTTAAGGACTATAAGGCACGGTATATGGGCATTGGCAAAATCGATCCTAACTTCAAGCCATTCTTTGAGGACGAAGTCAAAAAATAATCTCCCCAAGCTGCGATTCCTCTCTACTCCCGTCACATTATAGCATTTACAAAACCTACTGCCGTACCCCGGTAGCTTTGCTATCAGGGTACGGCAGCTTTTATGCAGCGGGTGCTCGGCAACTGTCAGGTCTAACTGCGCATAAAACGCAATATTGTCTAAGTGCCTGTCGCTGATTGGTCCGTGGCAATAATATGAACGTTATCAACCTCCTGCTCCCGCTGCAGTCTTCCGGTAAATACAGTTTGGCGCAGTCTTATCTTAATGACTTCCCTTTTTAACTCGACATTTTCCCGAGCATCGTCTATAATCTGGAGTAGAATTGTTTACTGAGGAAGGAGTATTCGCCGTGAAAATGATCGACCCCACCGCCATGTCCCGGTTCACCGCTCTGCGGGAAGCTACCCGGAAGATCGCCCGGCTCGTCCCGCCCGCCTGCCTGATGGAGCAGCCGCCCCACGAAAGCCGGGATACCGCCTCCGTGGCGCTGGAATTTCCCACGCCGCTGGTGGTTCTCAACTCCACCATCCGGCAAGCCCTCTCCTTCCTGTTCTCCACCTGCGACACCGTGCAGACGGACAAGACGGAGCGCGGCATCTGCTTCACCTTCACTGTTTCCAAGATGTGGATCACAGAGGACTTAGAATAAAGCGTCCCTCGGATGTTGAAAAGCTGTCCTCCGACAAGCGCCTTGCGTGGTGCGCGCTCTCCACTTTAGGTGCGCAGCTCCCCCTCATGGATCCCGCCCTTTCTGTGGAGGAGGTCTCGCCGACAACCGGCATGTCCACCGCCACGGTCACGGTCTCCATTCCAAGCGGCCACACACTTGCTAAGGGGCCCACGGTTGCGTTAGGAATGCTTTCTAATCATGCAGATCTCCTACACTCCTATTGCAACGAGGAGGGCTGCATCTGCATGGAATACATTTTAAATCTCGTATGGACGGAGGGTGCCCCTTCGTGAGCGCCCCCCGCTCCCCTCTTACCAGAATGTGCCGTAAAGCCCCTGCCTTTAGATGAACTGATAAAATGATCGTACTGGCGGGCCCTTGCATAAACAAAAGGGATGAGTCCTGCGTTTGGATATGCAGGACTCATTCCTTTTTCACTCATTTTTTAAGGCTGAAGCAGTTGGCCGCAACGTAGACGCGGTGTTCCTCACGGTTAAGTTCTGTGATTATTCAGAGACGCTCTCTGTGCGTTAGGAACACCGGTTAGAGCTGTTATATCGTCTTTTTTCCATAGATATCGCTCCGGGCAATACCAATATTCCTCTTTGCGTTTTTTGAAGATCCGGTACGGCGCATCCAAGGAATTATCATAGATATGGCACACATCGCAAAGCGGAACCAGTTCATGGACAAGGGCCAATGCCTTATCATAGCGGGAAATTATCTTTTCGGTTGGAACACCATGACCGCCGGCGGAAACTCGGGACGCCACACGGGCAACATTGATTTGCGGGTCGGCTGTCAGAACATAATAACAGCGGACGAAAAAGTCGGCATCTTTTGCTCGCTTGAGGAGTTTTAGGTTCCGGTCTGTGGACAAGACGGTCTCGAAGCAAAACCCCTTGTGTTTATCCAAGTAATCTTCACGCCGCTTTTCTGCGATTTTGGCAGCCTCCATATTATCACAATCCAGGACTCGCTGAATCTCATCTGCATTGACATAAGGAAGCATCGGAGGGCGCAACAGATCTGTTATTGTACTCTTACCGGAACCGTTTGGCCCTGCAAAGACAACAATCTCTGGCTTCTTAATCGGCTTGTTTTCCATATCCACCTTTTTTCAAAGCCTCTCCTACAAGGGTCTTGGTGCCATCAGCGTGTTCCATATAAACCTTGCCGCTTTTTGGGTCAAATCTTGCAATAGGCTGATTCAAAAGGCGCTTTTTTTCCAACTCGTTCTTCACAGCTAACCGCGCGTTTCGAACAACGATACCATCATGCGGGACAGGTGCAGACATACCATATACTCCTTTCACATTCTCTCAATACAGCAACAAATCAGGTGTATTTCACACATTTTATCATTGTCAGTATATCACGAAGGCACTGTGTTTACAACAGCCAAAGTGCAGCCCGGTGCGGCTTGGGAGATGATAGTCCCCCTATCACGGTCAATGCGGACATTCTTTCACTTCCCTGCCATTCTAATAGCCTTTCACATTGAGATATGCCGAATACCGCATACGCAGGAATCCTATGTACGGCAAAAAGCACGACCTGGGATCTTTTCCCAGGCCGTGCTTCTATCATTACCGGATCGCGTCCTTGAATGCCTGACCCGCCTTGAATACGGGAACCTTGGATGCGGGGATCTCTACGATCTCTTTGGTGCGGGGGTTGCGGCCGGTGCGGGCGGCCCGCTCTTTGACCTCAAAGGAGCCGAAGCCGATCAGCTGCACCTTCTCGCCGGACTTCAAAGCAGTCTCGACCGTGGTGATAAACGCGGCCAGAGCGGCGTCACAGTCCTTTTTGGAAAGGCCGCTGGTCTCAGCCATGGCGGCGATCAATTCAGTCTTATTCATTGTGTTTTCTCCTCGTATTCTTGTATTTTTCGCTGGTATAACGCAATTATACAGGGCATACGGCAAAATAGCAATCTCCACTTGATTTTTTAGGCCCTGCGGCACAGAAGGCTCCGTCATCCTTGTCCTTGGCACGCTTTTTTGTGCTCTGCCCTATCAAAACTCCAACAAATAGTTGCAGTTGGTACTGCTGAAGAAGTCGCGGCAACACGCAAATCTGTTTCCGTGCTATTGGCAGAACGCAACCAGATGTGCCGGCTCAATAAGTAACTTTTAAGAGAATGATTCTCTGCCGACGCTCACCATGATAAGGAAAAATAGGGTACGGTACAACAATTTTACTGTACCCTACTTTAACAAGTTAAATGGTGAAATTTACAGCAGAAATAGAGGCACCCGCAGCAATTTTACTGTACCCTATTCTGAGAAAAACTCATTCATTACAGCGTCCAGCCGCTTCTTCAGATTCTCCAGCGGTGTTCTGTGGCTGTCCTACATTTCCGATTGTTGGACGGATCCCCCGGATTTTACTTATACATTTACAAAGAACCGGCTTACTCGGCTGCGGATGTTGCAGGTGACTGCACTGGGGCCGATACCGATAGGCTTGTACCGCAAGGAACAAGGGATCGAACCCTCTCCCGTACCGCCCAGCAGGAGCACATCATCTCCGGACCGAATATCGGAATGATCCGTCACGTCCACCATGAACATATCCATGCACACACGGCCGACAACAGGACAGATATGACCGCGAATGGTTTGTCCTCAACACCAATGTAAAGAGTGCCACCTCTTGTGTTAGCAAAGGCAATCACCTCTTTGCAAAGGTCTGCAACAACCGAAGACTTGAGTTCGATCGTTTCGCTCTCAATAAATGTCTTAAGGCATCTCTTATAGTTTTACTAATCACCATTATAGTCATTGTAGTCATTCTTATCAATTCATATTCGTGTGGTGATTAGAAAAAACGAAAAGAGGGTACGAATCCATATTGAACGAAAGCGTACTCTCGATGATATAGCGGTGAAAATTCTTTCCGTCCAATTCCTGCTTGTATGTCTGTGCGCATCGGACAACAATGCCGATTGCTTCAGCCTTTGTATATTTTCTCGTCATTCAGATATCATTCCTTAAACAGCAAAAAAAGAGAAGACTGCGACACCGCAGTGTCACGCGCCTTCTCTTCATGACTGGTTTTTCTGTCGTCCGCCGACGCTCAGTTCCATCTGGTCAAAGACCATTCTACTGCATCTATATCGGGTTTTTCTGTTGCCCGCCAACGCTCCGGCCCAAAGTCCGGCATCTATTTCGGATTTTAGGTGCCAGTCGCACCAGAGGGATGACGCCCTCTATCCACTTTTACTATATGCAAATTTGTCAAAACTGTCAATAGAACATAATGGAATCCAGTTTGATTTTAATCGCATTTTTCCGAGCTCATAATAGCATTTTATGATATTTCTGTCTACTTTGAGCCAGCGAATATCCACGGCAGCAAAACTGAGGGTTGTAAAGCAACGGGGTAGTTCGCTAAAAAAGACCGAACTGATTGTGATTGATGAGGTTGGTTTCGTTCCCTTGCACAAGGATGCAGCAGAGCTGCTTTTCCAGGTAATCTCTGACTGCTACGAACGCAAGAGCCTCATTATTACTTCCAATCTGGAGTTTTCTCAGTGGAACACCGTTTTGGGAGACAACCGTCTTACCGCAGCTCTCATTGACAGGCTGATCCACCACTCCCACATTGTAATTTTCTCCGGGGAGAGCTACCGCCTGACTCAATCCATGTGCCGCCAGAAAACAGCAAGGGGGTGCATGGTCTGTGAGCTTGACGAAAGAAAACATCCTCCGCAGCGATTTGAACAGGTATCTTTCCGAGAAAACTGTTACGGCCGAAGAATACCAAGAGCTTTGTAACTGGGTGGCATCCGGAAACAGTGTCTATGCCAACCCGTGGTATATGGCTGGTGAGGATGATGGTGAGTTTGATTTCCTGACCGCCAAGCAGGTGATGTTAGAGCTGCTGGCAGAGAGATGATTGGAAAACTGGTGGGACTCCCAAAATGCAGAATTAGGGCTCCACCATGGGGCTCCACCTGTGCATACTTGGGGCTCCCTACCGGGCCTCATGGTGCAGGCTGGGCTATGTACTTTTGGAACTCTTTCTGTATTTTTATCTTGACGAAACCAGGGGTATGTGAACCTCTTTGCGATGTTTCACTTCACCTGCCATCTACCAGGCTATTATGTATATCCGGACAATGCTTCGCTTTGGTTGGAACTGATAGAAGCCATAGGATCTCAAACGCGGCAGCATTCTTCTCTCGACGAGCAAACGCAGTCACACCAATGTTTCCAATACATAGGTCATACGAACTTCAATGCTCTTTCAAACGCCGTTACAAGCTTCCTTTCTATTTCCATCAATGGGTATCACACGGCAAAAAACGATCTTGGCACAATCGTCTACAAACGCCCCACGTTTGCTTTCTCTCCTGAAATCGGCACACTCGGCTTTTGGAGAAAGATCGCACACAGCAGCTCACACGGTGAAACAGGGGGTCTTCCATCCCTCGGTCACAGTGTGGTTTGTACTACCGGTGAAATTGTCACCGAAAGAACAGCCGGAGAAAGCGGATGCACGCCTCATGGCGTGTGCCCGCTTCCTCCAGCACCGCGGCCCCGCTAGACTGCGTTACTCCATCATCTTTGCTATAAATTACGTTTCCTGTGCGAAAGGATGTTTTCTCAGAGCCGGGCCACACCGGAATCATAAGCGGCCTGCTTGACAGCGCTGGCCACAGCATCCTTCACCCGAGGGTCAAAGGCTGCAGGGATGATGTAATCAGCGTTCAGTTCCTCATCGGAGATCAGGCCCGCCAATGCCTTGGCGGCGGCAATCTTCATGGCATCATTGATATCGCTGGCCCGGGCATCCAGTGCACCGCGGAAGATACCAGGGAACGCCAGCACATTGTTAATCTGGTTAGGAAAGTCACTGCGGCCGGTGGAGATGACTCTGGCACCGCCAGCCTTAGCGTCATCGGGGAAAATCTCCGGTGTGGGATTGGCGCAGGCAAAAATGATGGCATCGCGGTTCATGGTCTTTACCATCTCGGTGGTTACAGCGCCGGGAGCGGACACGCCGATGAACACATCAGCCCCTACCAGCATATCAGCCAGGCTTCCCGCCTTCTTGGAGAGGTTGGTGACCTTGGCCATCTCGTCCTTGATGGGGTTCATGCCCTTGGGACGTCCTTCATACACAGCGCCGCTGCGGTCACAGAGGGTCAGGTCCTTCACGCCGGCGGAAAGCAGCAGCTTGCCGATGGCGATAGCCGCAGCGCCGGCGCCGTTGATGACCACCTTGATTTCGTCCATCTTTTTGCCTACGACCTTCAACGCGTTGGTCAGACCTGCCAGCGTGATCACGGCGGTGCCATGCTGGTCATCATGGAAAATGGGGATGTCACAGCGTTCCTTCAGCTTCTTCTCAATCTCAAAGCAGCGGGGAGCGGCAATGTCCTCCAGATTTACACCGCCGAAGGAGCCTGCCAGCAAGGCCACGGTGTTGACAATCTCATCCACATCTTTGCTGCGGATGCACAGGGGAATGGCATCCACATCGCCGAAGGCTTTGAATAGAACACATTTGCCTTCCATGACGGGCATGCCGGCCTCAGGGCCGATATTGCCCAAGCCCAGAACGGCAGTACCGTCCGTCACCACAGCCACGGTATTCCAGCGGCGGGTCAGTTCATAGCTCTTGTTTACATCCTTTTGGATTTCCAGACAGGGCTGGGCTACACCGGGGGTATATGCCAAAGACAGAGCGTCCTTGCTGTCCACCGCTGCCCGTGGCGTGACCTCCAGCTTGCCTTTCCATTCATAGTGCAGTCTCAGGGATTCCTTTGCGTAATCCATAATCTCTCCTTCATTTCGCAACCCACGATCATGGGATATCTTCCGGTTTGACGAGCATCTGTATCTCATACCAAGCGTCCTGATATTCTTTTAGGTTATCTTCAAATTCCAGTGCCAATGTCAGAAGTGGGAGCACATTTTTGAAATAGACCCGCAGCAGCATGGAATCCCAGCTTTCATGGAGCGCTTTAGTTCGGAAGCACACATACTCGCCAGCAGGGAACACGCTGTATGTATCCGCAGGCAGTTCTGGCTTGTCACGCAGAAAAGTGAAGTACTGTTTCGGGTAAAATTCTCCATGGAAGAATGCTTCCTGATCCATGACATAGCCATACTGACGCTTATACTCCAGATTGTTATACGGTGGGCTGGCTTTCATACCGGCCAGACGGACCTCCATAGCGGCCAACGGTTCTCGGTAGATACATGGGCACTTGATAACATACCGTTCGGGAAAGTGGACCGTATACAAAGTGTCCTCACTTGACCTCGTCTCCATATAGGTAAAATAACGCTTATACCAATCGATATCTTCAATACGGCGCTGTATCCGGGTAAGTTCTTTTTTCAAGCGGACCTTTTCTGCCTCCAAATGGACGAGCAATTCGTCGACTCTGCCCGTGTGGATCACACGGCTGATCTCATCTAATGACATACCAAAATTCTGCAGATATTTGATGCGGTCGATGTAGTGGAACTGCGCATAGGAATAATACCGATACCGACTCTCCGCATCTACCTTGGCTGGCTTCAGCAAGCCGATCTTATCGTAATAGCGCAGAGTCTCTGTGGAAACGCCCAGCAATTCCGCTGTCTCCCCAATGGTATAAAGCTCTTTCATATGCTCACCCATTCATATCGGATCTATATCTTTTAAAAGCAGAGCTCCCGGAGAATCTCGTAATAGGTCTTCGCCACCAACGGGATCCGCTGAATCTCGATCCTCTCATCAGGCTTATGGGAATAGGAGCCGTCGCCGGGACCATAGTAGACTGTGGGGATCCCGAACATATTGATATATCCGCCTTCGCCCCAGCCTTTCAGTGTGGTATATTCAGCAGGCCGTCCCGTAGAGGCTGCGATGATCTTCTCCACCCGCTTGAGTACCGGTTCGTCCGGGCAAGTCAGCAGGGAGTTCCAGTTGCCCGTGATCTTCACGGAGCCCTTCAATTCCGGCCACTCCTTTTGACAGTCCGACAGGACCTCCTGGAGGGTCGCCTCATACTGTCTGTAGTCCTGCCCCGGAAGATAACGAATGTCGATCCTCAGCTTAGCGTACGGCGGCACTACATTAGGCGAGGAGCCGCCGGAAACGACGCCAACGCTCATGGTCGGCGTTCCATATTCGTTCGCCTGCTCCTGGATCTCCTGGATCCGGGTCCTGAGCTTTTCAATGAACCTCGCCGCCATATAAATGGCGTTCTGCCCCTCCCAGGGGATGGAGGAATGTGCACTCTTTCCGAAAAACTCGACCTCTGCCCAAGCTTCACCTTTGTGGGCGATCACAAGCTTTTTATCGGTCGGCTCTGCGATCATAGTAAAATCCACTTTGGGCAGCAGTCCTTCCGTCAGGGCTTTCTTGATCTCAGCTCCGGCGTACTCTTCATCCGTAGAGAACATGAGATAGATTTCCTGTTTCAGCCCGTCATCATTGGCCGCCGCCATGAACGCTGCAAGCTGCGCTGCCGCACCGCCTTTCATATCGCTGACGCCCCGACCGCATAGATATCCATCCTCGATGATCCCATCGAAGGGCTTTTCCATACCCTCAGGAGACACCACATCCAGGTGCCCCTCCAACAGGAACTTGAATACGGCCCCTTCCGGCTTCAAGCTGGCGATCAAAAACGGTTCGTCCGTATCAGCATCGTAGATCGTCACAGCGGCACTCGTCTCATTGCGGAGGAGCTTTTCCACATAAGCGATGACTGCATGCTTCCCGGCAGCTTCATAAGAATTGATCATGGACAATTCCTGCGTAAAACGGATCGCCCGGTCCCAAAGAGATGTATATTGGTACATATCCTTCCTCCTTACTCGTTGAACACTTGAAGTGCCTGGCTCAGATCGTTGATCAGATCCGTGGCATCTTCAGCACCGACTGAAATCCGGATCAGGCCCTCCCAGAGGCCCATGGCGTGAAGCTCAGCTTCTGAAAACTCGTTTTTGAACGCTGTCGCCGGATGGGTCACACTGGTCCGAATCCCGCCAAGGGTCCCGAGGTATTGAATCAGCTCCAAACGGTGCAGGAAAGCATTCACCTTCTGCAGATCATTCTCCACCTGGAAACTGATCATTGCGCCATACATGCCGGGTGTAAAGAGCTTTTCTGCCAATGTGTGCTGTGGATGGTCCGTCAGGCTGGGGTGGTAGACCACCTTTACACAAGGAAGCGCCTTCAGCGCCTTTGCAATGGCATTGGCATTCTCATTCTGCTTGCGGACCCGCATGAACATGGTCCGGGCGCTACGGGCAAAGAGCCACGCGGAATTGGGATCCATGCAGCAACCCAGCAGCAGATAGGTCCGCTGGATGTGCCGGATGAGCGTTTCAGAGGCCGTGATTGAGCCACCTGTAAGATCGCTGTGGCCACCAAAGTACTTTGTCAGCGAATGGATTACGATGTCCGCGCCAAACTCCAGTGGGCGGATCACGCAGGGCGTGGTGAACGTACTGTCCACCACAGTGAGCGCACCGTGCTCCTTTGCGAGCTTTGCGACCTTCTCGATGTCAACCACCGCTGTCAACGGATTAGCAATGATCTCAGTGTAAATCAGGACCGTATTGGGCTTAAACGCACGCTCCAGCTCCGATAGGTCCGTAAGATCGACATAGTCGACCTCCACACCGTAATTGTAAAGAACGCAGTTCAAAAGTTCAATAGTCTCTCCATAGATCGAGCGATTGACTATGATATGGTCTCCTGCTTTCAGCAGCCCGATCAAGGTCGTGGAAATTGCCGCCATACCGGATGAGCATATGATCGTATTCTCCCCATACTCCAAATAGCTGATGATCTCTCCCAGACAATCCCGGTTGGGGTTCGCCGTCCGATTATAAAAATATTTTTCGCCGCGGTTGGCCCGGTCATAGTCATCCGTATCCTTGACCGCATAGGCCGTGGCGTGATAGATGGGCGGTGTGTCCGGCAGTTCTGCGATCCCCGGGATATGGTTCCCCCGGTAAAGCAGCTCTGTATCGACACTGCGTCTTGACTTCATAGTCTGATCTGCTCCTTTACATTCTTTCAAGATCTCTCTGATCGCCGATCACTTTTTTATCCAGTTCAAAGTCCACCACACCGTTTTTCAAATCTTCCCTGTAGACCTTCGCAAAGGACACAGACACCAAGATAGCCAATGCGATCAGAGGCAGGTAAATAACATTATTGAAGCTCTTGATGATGCTCAGAGCCTGAATACCAGTGGCATTCTCAATCAGCAGGAAGCCCACCGGGATAGCAAAGGTCATCACGATCCAAAACAGCTTGAAGAAGAACGAAGGCTCTTCGGAAGCCGTCAGGTTTTTAGAGGTCATGATAGATGCTGTTGTAGCAGAAGATGTGGCAGAGGTAGCGATATTCAAGAAGATCAGCACAATAAACGCCGCCATGAACAGCTTTGGTACCGGCATGTGCCCGATAACATCAGCCACAACACCAGCCTGTCCCACTTCATGGATCATCTGAGAATACATGATACCTTTGTTCACCTCCAGATCCAGTGCGAAATTTCCAAATATGGAGAAAGAGATCCAGCAGGCGATGGCAGTCCAGATACTCACGGCCCACATCACTTCCTTGAAAGTACGGCCATAGGAGATTTTTGCCACCCACAGACCGGTCTTGGCCGCAATGCCCAGATACCAGACCACATAGAACACAGTCCAGTCAGGGCTGAGAAGGCCCTTACCAATAGAGTCCGTAAAGGAGCTCATCCGCACGACATCGGACACATTGATGCCAATGGCCTGCCAAGCGGTATTCATGATGAAAAATGTTGGGCCAATCACTAGCACCAAAATCAGCAGTACGATGCCAAGCCAGACATTGGCCGTGCTAATCTTCGCCATGCCCTTTTTCAGCGGCGTAGCACCGAAAATGCAGAGGAACACGAAGAACGCGCCAATCACCGCCATTTTCAGTCCAAAGGTGACCTCAGTCCCGGTAATGGAAGCATATAACTGCGCCACCACAGGCGTGCCCAGACCAATTGTAGTGCAGCAACCAGACACAGTGGAAAATACGGCCATCACATCGATAACAGGAGACAATGGCTCGCTCAGTCTGCCCAGAGCAGGCTTGCACGCCTCTGCCATAGACCAGGACTTCATGCACTTTCTGTTATAATACAGATAGCCAATGGCGATTCCGGGCAGCACATACAGTGCCCACATCAGCGGACCCCAGTGAAACAGCGGATACGCCGACGCATATTCATAAGCCTGCACAGAGCCCGGTGCGATCTGGAACGGCGCGTCAGTCACGTAGTAGGACCACTCACTGAAGCCGAGCACCACAACACCGGCAGCCAGTGCGCCGCACATATTCATGGAAATATACTCGAAATTCGTGAATTCCGGCTTGGCATCCCTGCCCCCCAGACGTACACGTCCATGCCGTGAAAAGGTCATATAGACCGATCCGCCGATCACCGCGATGAAACAGACGAACATCAACCAAGCCAGATCTTTGGTGATAAAACTGTACATGGCGGAACATACCGCTTTTGTTTCCGCTGGGAACATGGCTGCCGGGATAAAAAACGCAAGGATCAGAGCCACAACAAAACAACTCAGGCCCACCTTGATCTTTCCTGTTTTTTGCATAACACCCTCCTACATTCGTCAGTCGAATTTAGTCAATACGCAAGCTTGCAAGATTAGAGTAAAGGTTATTGTAGCTCCAATGTCAATTGTCGATTTTTTATAAATATTTTCTTGCTTTTTTGTGTGCAGCAATTCATGATTGTTGGAATTTCTTGACCCACTTTTGATCCAGAACAGGATCGGAGCGGGCAGGTCTGGACGGAAACAACGGAAAATCCGCCGAGCGAATGGTGGTAAAAAACACAAATCGGAGCTGTTTCAGCTCCGATTTGTGCCTGAGGCAACCTATAAACCAGAAGGCCGGTGACTTGAATTCCTCACTCGCGGCGCACCAAAAAACGTCTGAAGTCATCGGGCAATATTCGCAGGGACACAAGTCGGCATGATACCTCGCAAGGGAGCGGGCAGCAAACGCTGTCTGCTTTCTTGCGCCTCTCTCTGTATTTCTGCTGTTGTGCCGGGAGTGTGATGCTGATACCTTGTTGGAGGCCGTATGCAAACTTGTCCAGCAGGCAAGATGGTTCTGTACTGTTGGACCTTGTATTAACAAACACCGCCCCGGCTGAGAGTCGGAGCGGTGGGAGAGGTTTATTGGATGTGAAGCCGCAGCTTCAGGGCTTCTCGCAGCACATCGGAGAAATTCAGATCCGCGCGTTCCGCCATTGTATTGAGCCACGCCGGGATCGTCAGCGTTTTCTTCACAGCCTTGTTGTTGTAGAGCTTGCGGTACTCGATCGTGTCGCAGCAGACGAGAGACACCAGCGCGTCAGCGTCAGCGGAAACGTCCTTCAGATTAGAAGGAGCGGGGATCGCCTCGCCTTCCTCCTCCATGTCATAGAGCATCAGACTGAGGGCGTCCTCGGCCATCTCGATCGCGTCGGGCAAAGATTCGCCACTGGTAACGCAGCCGTCAATGTCAGGAAATTCCACTGAATACAAGCCGCCATCTTCCTGTCTGATGATCGCGGGATAAGCGTATTTCATAGATGATTCTCCTCTCGTTATATTATGGTATGGAGCGGTGTGGGATTTATACGATCCCCGCACTCCGCAGTATGCTGTTTACAGTTCCGGTGGCCATCTCTTTGGCGCCGTGTCTTGGAACCGGGAACTTCTTTCCGGTGATCGGGCTGAACCATATCTCGTGATTTGTTCCTTCTCGAACAACGTAGTAGCCGTTTGCCCGAAGAATCTTCCTGAGTTCACTGGTTTTCACGTCCTTACCTCTCTTGTTCTGATATTAGAATAGCACGTGTCAGCACGTATGTCAACGGCAAATCACGTATTTACACGTATTTTATAAAAGACCGCCTCCAGTGTTACCAGCGCCGAGGACGGGATGCGTGCAAGTCCTTTCACAGTCGCGAAAAGCGATACCAAGTAGCACCAGCAAGGCATCACACCGTGTCATTTTTTATCACGAAATAGCTACGTTTACAACGGCTAAAGTGTAAGCCGTGCAGCTCAAGAGATGGCAATATCCTCGTTGGAATCGATACTGGTACCCTTTTGCCCCCTTGCCGGCCTAAAGTCTGCCTTGACTTGTTCTTTCTGATTGTCATTCATGGAGACTCCACTTTTTAAGCCTGTAATTGCCTATAAATGCTCAAGGTGTCTCAACAGATAGATATCAAGGCAAAAATGAGCAAGAAAGTTATGGTTCCCAATTTTCTCTCGTAGTGGTAGATCGTCTGCAAAACTCTGGTAAGGGTATGACTGACGAGGTTGTACATGATAAACTTCTACTAACTTGGTAATAGATGTTGAGGCTCCGCCCGATAAGGATGGAGCCTCATTTTATGTCCCTTAATGAATAAGTCTACATTAGCCTACCCTAACCTATACTTCGGGAACACAAAAGAGAATTGGGAGAAAAAGAAAGCTGATGGAGGGCGGTATCTCATTCATATTAAGAGAATGATTCTCTGCCGACGCTCACCATGATCAGGAAAAATAGGGTACAGCGCAGCAAATCACTGTACCCTATTTTCTTCCAGCTGAGTCCTGACGAAAGGGGCATCTCCAACAAATTTACTGTACCCCACTTTAACAAGTTAAATGGTGAAATTTACAGCGGAAATAGAGGCACCCGCAGCAATTTTACTGTACCCTATTCTGAGAAAAACTCCTTCATCACAGCGTCCAGCCGCTTCTTCAGATTCTCCAGCGGAAGCTCCAGACGGTCCGCTGCCCGCTGCAGATAATCCTCATCCAAGAGCGGACCGCAGCGGTTGATCGTCTCGGCCAACGCATAGACAGCACCGTTGAGATAGCTCTCCTCAAGCTGCTCACAGCACGCTCCGTTATATTGCGTCCGGTAAATCGCCATCGTTATGCGGTGCTTGATTTTATCATCAATTCGTTCCGTGGCAGCGGTACCGTCAATATCATCCCGCCAGTAATACCGAATCAGCCGCTCCGCATCCGCCTGCGGAAGCTCCGGGAGCAGCGCACGCAAATACTCACATGCGCCTGCTTGGTCAAGCCCCATAACTTTACAGACCCTGACTGCGCCCCTTGCCTGCCCCTCCTGCCAGAACGACTCCTGTGACCACCGAAGCCGAAGCTCCTGAACTTGCTTTGCCATCCGAGACCGCATAGTGTCCCCCCTCCTTTACGCAAAATCTTCCCGCCATATTGCTTTTACACAGGGTTGATGCATCACTTTTCTTCGGGATGCTCCATCTCTTTCAGCTTGGCGTCCAGTCTCTCCCTCAGTTCTCCCAGAGAGAGGTTTAGAGAATCCGCCTCATTCTGGAGACAGCTATCGTTAAGGGAGATCCCATAATTCATGATGACCTCTGCCAGTGCTTTTACGGCGCCATTGATATAGCCTTCATCAAAGGACTTGCAGTATTCTTCCCCGTACCACACACGGTTGATCTCCCTGTCCGTGCGGCGGTCGATTTCATAGTCGATTTTCGCCACAGCATTTGCACTGCTTTCTTCCTTCCAGTAATACCGGGCGAGCCGTTCCGCGTTCTCCTGCGGAAGCTCCGGGAGCAGGGCCTGCAAATGCTGTAAAGCATCCGCAAAGTCCAGCCCCATGGCCTTACAGGTTCTGATCGCACCTCTGGCTTGTCCCTCCTGCCAGTATAGTTCACGGGCCCACTGAAGCTGAAGCTCCCTCATTTGGTCCATCGTCCAAAGCAACATGACGTGCTCTCCTTTCATGATTTCTCGCAAGCCCCCGGCTTTAGCCGGGGGGTTACTGGCTATTCGTCCAACAATGGGTATTCCTTGAATACCAGCATTCCGGTCTTCTTTTCCAAGTTCTTTTCTCTTGTGTTTCTTCTTTTGCTTTATACCACAATACGGCATTTGTGTCAAAACGCGAAGTCAAAACACAAAATTTGACGGCAATTTGGATTTGAGGTATCATATTTGGATAAAATGAAGTTATATCTCAATTTTATGACAGGCAGAGCACTTGGCCAAAGTCCCACTGCCGAATCAACAAAGGCCATTGGCACAGTGAGAACTGCGTCAATGGCCTTTTTACACCTTGAACTACGTCCCTGGCCAGACGCAGAGATGCTCAGACGGACAGTGATGAGCGCGAACGCTTGGTTCATTCGCTTTGCAACAAACTGAATGCAGTGGAGGTAAGCAATATGGTATTCCAAGTTACCGTATATACAGAGGATGATGGCAGCATCACACTCTCCATGGATGATATGGATCTTGTTGTCAATGCGCCTTCGAAAGAAGCGGCCATCAAAGCGCTGTGCCGGGATATGGTGGAGTATGCGGAGGAATACCGCAAAGCGTTTGCCGTGTATTCCGCAGCGCCTAACAGAGCCGCACACGCCCCTCTTGTGAAAGAAATACTGGCCGCGACGCCGCAGGAACTGCGCGATGCCCTCGTGTTTCACTTGGGGCAGATGCGTCCAAAACATCCGCACAGAACCGTCACGGAGCGTTTGGAGGAATACTACCATACGCCCGTAGATCAAATAAGCCCCACAAAAGAAGATGAGATCGACTGGGGCAAACCGCAGGGAAATGAGATTTGGTAACGCATTCGAGTCAGGGCTTCACTTTGCCAGCGTCTCATATGCAGTACGGTTTTTCTCTATGAGCTGCTCGGAAATCTTCCTCACATCATCGTCGTCTGCCTGACAGGACTTCATTTGGAGAACCAAACGAATAAATTCTTCCCGGTCTTTGATAATGGTATAGGGCGCATATTCGCCGTATGCGGCAGGGCGGCTGATGGTAACGAGCTGTAAGTGCTCTAAGGAAGTTGCCGCCTGCAAATCGCGCTTCAGCTCGACGAGCTCGGGGCCATGCTCTACGGGCATGGCATAGCACCCGTGTTGATAAAAGTCTTTCGCAACCAGATAAGGCATATCAATGTTCCTCTTTCGGATGTGCTTGATAGGCTTCCAGAATACCGGAAGGGCCTTCCCGCCACATTCCCGTCTCCAAATCATAGATGGCGTCGTAGACCGGTGATTTTATCAGCTTTTTTAATGCGTCAAGCCCTGAAATCCCCTGCTCCGCGGCAAGCATTTGTGCCACCATGGTAAGGGCTCTGTCAGCCGTGAATTTTTTTGAGGATGCTCTCATGGGAGCATCCTTTTTTTGAAATTTTAAGGCATGGATGCCTTGCTCTGTCCTGAAGCAATATTGTTCTGTCAGCTGTTCCGGGAAAATATGAGAAAGGGCGGAATTTATGGCATCTTCACTTTCTGGCGTCCCATAGGATTCTGCCAGATAGGCTGTCAGAATCATGCTTGTATGGTCATCAGGACGCTTTCCGATTATCACATCATAATCAGAATATCTGCTGAGAATATCCTGTGTCAGTTGCTCCCTATAGACATCGCTTTTGAAATTTACCGCAGCAAATTGAAGCCACTCCGCCGTTGTAGACTCGAACCGAAATACCTTCAGGGGAACGGTTTCGTCCAATTCAAATATCGAAACGACACCCCTGTCATAGTCTGACTCCTTTTCCAAAAGTCGCTGCTCCCGCCGCACGCGGGTACGGGCGGCAGCTGCTGCCTGTGCAGAATCAGGGGTCAGATAGAAGCCAGAGCCGAGTTCTTTCTTCGTGGCATCCGTTTGTAGATTTGGTTCTGCGACCGTGCGGTCGCTTCCGTGATAAAGAATCATTCTATGGTCACCCCGTTATTTCTGAGCAAAGCATCGATGTCATTCAAAATTTCGCCATCGCCGTCAAGCTGTACCGACTCGTAGCAATCCGAAAGGATTTCAAAAACCTCATTTTCTTCAAAAAGCTGGAGCGCAGTCATTTTGTCCAAAGAGTGACGCTTCATAAATTTTTGGAAGAGACTGAGCTGCGTATAAAGCACATCGGATTCGCTGTATTCAAATGCATCCATAGGCAGCCTCCTCTTCATTTGCCGCAAAAACGCGCAATAGTTTTATTCAGCGGGTACAATTAAAATTGTCCGTTGATATAACGCAATTATACCGAACCTGCGGCAAAATAGCAACATATCGGTACGCCCCGCAGGGGATCTGTCAATTTTGAGAGTTCTCCCCGCCATCACACAGCATCGTACCGCCGCTTCCGGCTTTTGGGAGATTCCGGGAGTGTCATGGCCAGCTGCCCGGATGATCCGGCCCATACCCGCAGCCGATAACGCCGCCCGGATCGCCGGCGCAGCTTCCCTTTCTTACACGCACACCCTTTGTATTCCAAATCTTACACGCAGCTTTTGCGATCCGCGTGTCACGTTCTCCTACTTACGAGGTCTTGATCTCGTTTTCCGCAAAATACCGGCAGCCGCATCCGTGTCTGCCAGTATTTGTGCGTGCATAATATGTCTCATGTGAGTTTTGTCCGAGTGTTTCTGTCGGGCGCCGCTCGGCCTTGTCTCGCGTGAAAAAAAGCAGCTGCCACAAAAATAAGCCTTTTCGCTTACTTGTGGCAGCTGCTCTGCTCTTGGTGCGGTCTCATCTCAATGAATTATCAGGACGCTTCCATCAATGTGCTGAACTGGTAGACTTTCTGGCTGGACTTTTCGCCGGTCTTCCAGAAGAATTTGCCGGTGAAGCCATATACAATGGCCAGTACAGGGCACAGCCAGCAGAACATGGCAAATGGCAGATACGACATGGTGGAGACCCCCAAGGTGCCCGCCATATAGGCGCCGCACAGAGACCAAGGAACCAGAGGGCTGATGATCGTGCCGGAATCCTCCAAGGTACGGGAGAGGGTCTGGGGCAGGAGGTTTTTCTTCTTGAACTCGCCGATATACATTCTGCCGCCCACCACAATTGCCAAGGTCTGAGATGCTGTTGCCATCAGCAGCAGCGTGCACGTCAGGACAACAGCAGTGACAAGCCCACCGGTAGACTTCACCAGAGGGTCCATTTTGGATAGCAGAGCCTCCAGCAAGCCGGTCTTTTCCATGATGGAGCCGTACAGCATACCGAGGATGCCCAGAGCCGCCGTCCACAGCATACTTTGCAGCCCGCCTCTGTTCACTAGCCGGTTGAACTCGGGCAGCGCGGTGTCAATGGAGAATCCGCTGTCCAAAATATTCAAAATACCGGAGAGCGACTGCCCCTAAACGAGCATCGCCAACACCACAGCCACCAGAGTGGAGACCATCAGCGTGGGAATGGAGGGACACTTGCAGACCGCCATGACAATGACCGCCACGGCGGGCAGAAGCAGCAGGATATTCATGTGGAAGTTTTCCTGAATCGCCGCCGTCATCATGGTCACCATCTCGGAGTCCACGGAGCTGGCATCATACTGCAAGCCCAGCAGGCCATAGACGATCAGCGTGATGATATGCAGATACACAGGCCAGCGTGGAGAATATCGAGTATATTGCCGAACGGCATC
>OGDU01000960.1_pt1 | contig 25648 bp, 23 predicted proteins | sample 1570371 | NCBI WGS metagenome assembly OGDU01 (sample SAMEA2581977, study PRJEB24529) | metagenome | biome: Human gut stool | place: China | collected 2011
GAATAAAAACATAAGAAATAGTTGAAAATAATAAAAAGTACATAAGTAATAAAAATAATAAGTTTATAATTTATGAAAATAAATTTTATAAAACTATTATACGAGGAGGAAAACAATATGAAAAATAATAAGGGTATAACCCTAGTTGCGTTAGTCGTTACCATAGTAGTTTTGTTAATTCTTGCAGGAGTGAGTATTAACTCAGTTCTTGGAGAGAATGGAATAATAATAAAGGCGAAGGAGGCGGCAGAAAAAACAGCTGCAGCACAAGAAAAAGAAATGATAGAAAGGAATTTACTTGAACAAGAACTAGAAAATTCGTTAGCAACTCCAACTCCAAAGCCTCAGCCAACTGATGGAGTAAAAATACCAGCCGGTTTTTATTATGTTGGAGGCACAAAAACTAGTGGAATAGTAATTTCAGACAATGTAAACGATAAAGACAAATACAAGAATAAGGCAGTTGTAGGAACAGATTTATTAGGAAACCAATATGTATGGATACCATGTACTACGGACAACACAAGCTCAGATCTTCAATATACAAGAACCGAATGGGGAGTTGAAGTAGATGGAGATGATAATTCAAGAGCTATAAAAGATGAACTTACTTTAACAGATGCAAGTGTTACATATTCTGATGCAGATACTGCAAATGGTATAAATGCAGATGTTTCAAAAGAGATAGTTGCACAGATAAAGGCAGAAAAGGCAAGCGTAGCCCAATATGGTGGATATTACATTGGAAGATATGAAGTTGGAAGAAATAGTGATACAGCAGTTGTAAAATATAATCAAACTCCATATGCCAGCATAACTTGGAGCACAGCCTATGGTTTAGCAAAAAAAATAATTACAAATTCAGAGGTAAATTCATATTTATGCTCGAGTTATGCATGGGATACGGCAGTTAATTTCATACAGAATAATAGTACGGCTAAAAATTATGCTACAAGTATAGAAGGATTTAACGGAAACTGGAATTCACAGGAAGTAAAAGACCCGAGTGGAAATGTAATTAAACCAGCTGGGACTAGCCAACAATTAAATACGGGGCTTACAACTCAATTCTGCAATATATTTGATATGGGAGGCAATGAAGCAGAGTTTACTACTGAATTAAATCCAGGTACTTCCGAGACGGTTGTGCTTCGTGGTGGTGCTTACAGCTACTACGACGGTCCAGCAGGCTACCGTTGGGACTATCGTTCAGGCGCTAACGACGGGTTCCGTGCCACTTTATTCTTAAAGTAGGTAAGCGCTAAATAAAACAGCGTATTGTTCTTCCCCATATTTTATAGTAGGATAAGATCTATGAAATATGAGGAGGAATTTTTTTATGGCGAGAGTTTATAGCGATGAAGAAAAAGAAGAATATTTAGCGGAATATCACGAGAGCGGGAAGAGTAAAAGCGAGTTTTCGAGAGAAAAAGATATTCCAACAACATTTCGAAGGTGGATAGATAATGAAAATAAATCAACATATTGAATGATTGATTTAAACAAGTTAGATAAAGAAAAACCACCAGTAATGACAAGTATAATAAAACCAACAGTTTTTGTAAGTAGCAAAATAAAAATAGAACTTCAAGAGGGATATGATAAAAATTTGGAATAAAAATAATACCCCAGAAATTTAAGCAAAACTTAAAAATCTGGGCTTATTTTGCGCCGTTTTATTGAGCGCTTACTAATAATTTAGCTTTCAATTTTAATACCCTGTATTTTTATATATTTTTCATTGATAAATCTCCTAAAATATGATATAGTTTGCAATGAAAAATAACAACAAAATATAAGAAACAAAAGGAGAACATAATGTTATTAGCACTTTCTGGTATTACTGGAGTTGGGAAGAGTTTTTATGCAGAAGAAATTGCAAAAAAGCTTGATTTCAAAAAGGTACATACTATAAGAACAAGAACTATGAGAATAGGTGAACAAAACGGAAAAACTGGACTTTTTATGACTTATGAAGAGTTACAAAAACTCAAAGATGATGGGAAAATTGCTTACGATTTTGATGTGTTTGGTGGTACATATGCATATAAAAAAGATGAAATTTTATCTAATGAAAATTATGTGTTTGAAATGTATTATACTACTATTCAAGACTGGAAAAGAATAAGACCAGATATTGTCACTATTTATATATTGCCAAATGATATAAATGTGGCACTAGAACAAGTAAAGAAAAGAAATTTAACACCAGAGAAAGAAAACGAGAGAATTAAAGAGACAGAAGAACAATATAAAAATTTTATGAGTGATAAGAAATTACAAGATATGTTTGATTACATAATATATAATAATTATGATGAAAAATCAGAAGAGGAACTTATTAAATTGATTGCAAGTAAAATGAAATCAGATAAATACTAAAAATGAAAGGATTAATATGGATATATTTTTTAAAAGTGATGAAAATTTTGACAAAATAATTGCAGACACCCTAAAAGGGAAAAAAATAGTAAAAGCAAACCAAATTACAACTGGCTGGACCAACATAGTATATGAGGTTGAAACTGATGATGGAAACTATTTCTTTAGATTTCCACGTGATGAATTCTGGTCTAGAACTATTGTAAAGGACTGTGAATTTGCAGGTTACATATATAATAAAACAGATTTTAATACTAGTAAGCTAGAACTAAAATATTATAATGGTAAACCATTTAGTGTACATAAAAAAATAAAAGGCACTCCACTTGCTAAGAAGATGGATTCACTTAGTGATAAAGAAGTTGAAAATGTTGGAAATGAAATTGCAAAATTTATGTATGAATTGCATAATTTAGATTTCAATAAAGATGAAGTATTTAATACAAGAAATATTGGCTTGAAACTACCAGATTTCCTAGACGAACTTTTAAGTTTGCATTTAAGTGAAGATGATATAAAATTCTGGAAAGAGAGTAAAATAGATGATAGTTGCAATAACTTGGTTCATGGTGATTTGAACCCAAGCAATGTATTGTTAGATGATAATAATAATGTTGCTGCTATTATAGATTTCGGATTTGGTGGTTTTGGAGATAAATATGATGATATTTCTAGAATAATTGGAAGATGCCCAGAAAAATTTAAAAATGGCATTGTAAAGAGTTATGAGTCATACTCAAAAGCACCAGTCAACATGGAGATTTTAAATGATAAAATTGATAAGTGGAACAATATAGATAAAGGATATATAAATTATATGAGAAGTATAGGAATATACGAATAGTTTTGGAGGTATAATTTTTGGATAGTAATAGATTATTAATAATAGATGGAAACAGCATTATGAATAGGGCTTTTTATGGAATAATGAGCTCTAAATCTTTGATGTCTGCTGATGGTAAATATACGAATGCTGTATATGGATTTTTATCAATTTTATTTAAAGATTTAGAAGATTTAAAACCAGATTATATTGCAGTTGCCTTTGATTTGAAGGCTCCAACTCACAGACACAAGATGTATAAAGAATACAAAGGTACTCGCCATGCGATGCCACAAGAACTTGCTGAGCAAATGCCTGTTATTAAAGAAGTTTTAAAAGCAATGAATATAGCAATAATCGAAAAAGAGGGCTATGAGGCAGATGACGTTATAGGAACTATTTCTAAGCAAGCATCTGATGCCGGACATTATGTTACTATTCTTTCTGGAGATAGAGATAACTTTCAACTTGCAAGTGATAAAGTTACAATTCGTATTCCTCGTACTAAAATGGGCAAGACCGAGACAGAGGATTATGATGATTCTAAGATAATCGAAGAATATGGAGTTAAACCAGTTCAGCTAATTCAAGTAAAAGGCTTGATGGGAGATACATCTGATAATATTCCAGGAGTTCCAGGAGTGGGAGAAAAGACTGCTCTAAAATTAATTAAGGAATATGAAAATATAGATAATTTGTATGAAAAATTGGAGGCTGGACAAGCAGATGATATCAAAGGAGCATTAAAAACTAAACTTGAAAATAACAAGGATTTAGCAATGCTATCTAGAACTCTTGGAACTATTCTAAGAGATGCACCACTCGGAGTTAATATAGAAGATTTAAGGACTAAGGAGTGGGATAAAGAAGCAGTAACAAATAAATTTAAAGAGCTTCAATTTAATCGATTTATAGAAAGATTTGATTTGAATGGACTTGGTACACCAAAGAAAGAAGCTAAGATTGAAGATTCATTTACATTAGTAGAGTTAGATAAAAATACTTTAAAAGACGAGCTTTCAAAGATTAATGATAAATTTATTTATTATATCGAAAAAGAAAAGATTGAAGATGAAAGTGCAATTATAAAAGACACTTTTAAATCATTATATTTTTATAAAGATAAGAAGGTATTTTATGTAAAAGATTTTGAGTTAACTCCTGAAATTATTAATATCTTTGCAGACGAGAAAATAGACAAAATAAGCTATAGAACTAAACCAGACTATATCATTCTTAAAGAACATGACTGTGAATATAATAACATAAAATATGATGCAGAGATTGCCGGATATAATCTAAACCCAACAGATAAAAACAATATTGAAGAAATGTCTAAAAAGTATTTAGAATTAGATATGGATGAATATTTAGAAAATGAATTTAATGGCACAGATGAGAAGAAGAGTGACCAGATGAATTTATTTGATAATTTAGAACAAAAAGATGATAAAGTCGACGAAAGAAGCAAATATCAGAGTGCTTTAATTTGTTATGCAATAGCAAAGCTAGAAGAAGTTACAACAAAAAAACTAGAAGAAGCAGGTTCATTAAGCCTATTTAGTAATATCGAAATGCCGTTAGTACCAGTATTGGCACAAATGCAATTTAATGGAATGATGGTAGATGAAAGTGAATTAAAAGATTTTGGAGATACATTAAAAGCCCAAGTAGAAACCTTATCACATGAAATATGTGATTTAGCAGGAGAAGAATTTAATGTAAATTCTCATCAACAATTAGGAAAAATATTATTTGAAAAATTACAATTACCAGTTTATAAAAAGACTAAAAATGGCTACACAACTGATGTTGAAGTGTTAGAAAAGTTAAAAGGCCAACATCCTATTATAGAAAAAATATTGGAATATAGAACACTTGCTAAATTAAATTCTACTTATGTTGAGGGGTTAATTCCTTATATAAATCCTAAAACTAAGAGAATACACTCGAGCTTCCATCAAATAATTACTGCAACAGGAAGAATAAGCAGTACAGAGCCAAATTTACAAAACATTCCTACTAGAGCAGAATTAGGAAAGCAAATAAGAAAAGCCTTTAAACCTGCAGAAGGAAATATTTATATAGATGCAGATTATTCTCAAGTAGAATTAAGAGTGCTTGCACATATTTCACAAGATGAAAATATGATACACGCATTTAATCACGGAGAAGATATTCACAAACAGGCTGCATCAAAGGTTTTAGGAATTCCAATTGAAGAAGTTACAAAGGAGCAAAGGTCATCTGCAAAGGCTGTAAACTTTGGAATAGTGTATGGAATAAGTGACTTTGGACTTGCAAATCAGTTAGGAGTGAGCAACAAACAAGCTAAAGAATACATTAATCAGTACCTTGAAAAATATCAAGGAATAAAACACTTCATGAATGATATAGTAGAAAGTGCAAAGGCAAAGGGATATGTAGAAACTCTTTTTGGAAGAAGAAGATACATTCCAGAAATAAAATCTTCAAATTATATGGTAAGACAATTTGGAAGTCGTGTTGCTATGAATACTCCAATACAGGGAACAGCAGCAGATATTATGAAAATTGCTATGATAAATGTAAATAAAGCATTGAAAGAAAATCATATTAATGGTAAAATTGTACTACAAATACATGATGAATTGTTATTAGAAGTTAGCCAAGAAGATAAAGAACAGACAAAAGAGATTCTAAAACAATGCATGGAAAACGCAATGAAATTATCGGTTCCACTTGAAGTAGAAATCTCTGAGGGTGAGGACTGGTATGAAGTAAAATAAACAAAGGAGAGTAGATGTAATTTGAAAAAACAATATAAGGTTATAGTGGGTGTTCTAATTGGTATTATACTACTTATAACTATTATAAAAGTATTTAACATAAAGCAAATTATATTACAAAAAATATATCCTAAAAAGTACTCAGAATATGTAGAAAAATATGCACAAGAATTTAACGTGGATCCATTACTAATTTTTTCCATGATAAAAGCCGAAAGCAATTTTAAAGAAAAGGCTAAATCATCGAGTGGAGCAAAGGGCTTAATGCAGTTAATGGAGGCCACGGCAAACGAAATTGCTGATAAAATAGATGAACCTCTGGTAGAGGAAGAAAGCTTGTTAGAGCCGGAAAAAAATATAATGATTGGCACAAAATACTATTCGGAATTATTAAAAAATTTTGACGGAAATATGTTGCTTGCAATCACGGCATATAATGCTGGAATGGGAAACGTAAATCAATGGATTAGAGATGGAATAATAAAAGCCGATGGGAGTGACATAGAGAACATTCCATATAAAGAAACAAATATGTATGTTAGGAAGATTATTAATAATTATAGAATGTACCAGACTATTTATGAAGGAGCATAACAAAAGATGAAGAAAAAGCAAATAACAATAAGCGTGTACCAAATTTTCATAGCATTGATGGTAATAATTGCAATAATAGTAACTGTTTCGATTGTTAAGAAACATGTACCAAAAACAAATAGAATTGCGACTGGAAAGGCCAGTGACTTTAATGGTAGTGGAACGAGTGATGATCCATATAAAATAGAGAACATAGAGGACTTATTAAAATTATCAGAAAATGTAAATAGCGGAATTACATATAGCAACCAGTATTTTGAACTTACAAATAAGCTAGATTTTCAAAGTGATGAGTCATATAAAAATCCAAAAGCTAAGTATGATGACGTAAATAAAGATGGCAAAGTTGAAGATATAAAAACAGAGCTGACTACTGCAAACGGTTTTTTGCCGATTGGAGACTCAGAACATGCCTTTGAGGGGATATTTAATGGAAATGATAAAACAATAAGAAATTATTCTGTAAATATAGCTCAAGGTGCAGAAAATAATGTATTAGTTGGAGTATTTGGTAATAATAAAGGTAGAATAATAAATTTAAAAGTGACAGTAACAATTTCTGTGGACGAAAACATTGAAAATACAAAAGTATTAATTGGAACTATATCAGCAAAAAATTCTGGGATAATTCAGACTTGCAAAACGGAGGGAACAATAACAGCAAGTATTAACGCAGAGAGTTCAAACATAGAAGTTGCTGGAATTTGCGCAGAAAATAGCGGAAAAATAATTGATACAGCAAATAGCATTGCAATTATATCAAATCAATTAAAAGCTGGAATAGTTGCTTTAAATTATGTTGAAAATAATACAGAAAATAGTGGTGAAATTACAAACTGTACAAATGAAGGTAAGATTGAAGAACAAACAGGATCAAAATATTATACAGCTGGTATTGTTGCAGATAACCAAAATGGAAACATTACAAGTTGCACCAATAACGGAAAGATTGATGGAAAAATTGTTGGTGGAATAGTAGGAAAATCAACGGGATACATAGTTGCTTGTCAGAATACTGCAGAAATAAGTAACTTAAAAGAAAATTCAAATGATGAAGAATTTGCAGGCGGAATTGTTGCAATACTAGAAACAGCTACAATAGAAAATTCTAAAAATACTGGAAATGTAATTGGAAGTACTAATATTGGAGGAATAGCAGGAGAAAGTAAAGGAACAATTACACAATGCCGAAATGATGGACAAGTATCTAAAGTTGTAGGAGTTATATGTAAAACTGTAAATTTAGGTGGATTAGTCGGAAAAAATGGTGAAGCAGCTAGATTATCAAATTCAAAAAATTATGGAAATGTAAATTCCGAAACAGATACTTTGGTTAATCTAGGAGGAATTTGCGGAATTTTGTATAATAATAGTATAGTAGAACTTTGTGAAAATAATGGAGCTATAAGTGGTTCTGGAAAAGAAATTATACCAAATGAAGATATAAACACTAACTGTGCATCTTGTACAAACAATAATGGAGGAAGTGCTTCAACAGACGACTTTGGACAATTAAACATTGGAATCATTTATGGAAAATATCAAGAAATATAAATTATTAAAGAAGGGAAGATGATATTTATGGCTATATTAGTTACAGGAGGTGCTGGCTTTATTGGAAGCCACACAGCAGTTGAGTTATTAAATTCAGAAAAGGATATTGTTATAGTAGATAATTTTTCTAACAGTAAGCCAAAGGCTTTAGAAGCTATTAAGAAAATTACTGGAAAAGATTTTAAATTTTATGAAATAAATTATTTGGATAGAGAAAAGTTAGAAAAGGTATTCGAAGAAAATGATATTGAGGCAGTTCTAAACTTTGCAGGTTATAAATCTGTTGGAGAGTCTGTTAGAAAGCCATTAGAATATTATGATAACAACATTTCTGGATGTCTTGTATTATTAGAAACAATGCAAAAATATGGAGTAAAGAAATTCGTATTCAGCTCATCTGCAACAGTATATGGAGAGCCAGAAAGAATTCCGCTAACAGAAGATTGTAAAACTGGTGGAACAACAAATCCATATGGAACATCAAAATTATTCATAGAGCAAATACTTAAAGATTTATATGCATCAGATAATTCATGGGATATTTGTATATTAAGATATTTCAATCCAGTAGGAGCTCATGAAAGCGGATTGATTGGAGAAGAACCACAGGGAATACCAAACAATTTAATGCCATATGTAGTAAGAGTTGCATCAGGAGAATTAAAAGAATTATCTGTATTTGGAAATGATTACGATACTCCAGATGGAACAGGTGTTAGAGATTATATACATGTTGTAGATTTAGCAAAAGGACATTTAGCAGCACTAAATAAACTAGATAAAGAAGGAAAAGGCTTATATATTTATAATCTTGGAACAGGAACTGGATACAGTGTTTTAGACATGGTAAAATCTTTCGAAGAAATTACTGGAAATAAAGTTCCATATAAAATAACACCAAGAAGACCGGGAGATATTGCAACATGTTATTCAGACCCTAAAAAAGCAAAAGAAGAACTTGGTTGGGAAGCAAAAAAAGGAATAAAAGAAATGTGTGAAGATTCTTGGAACTTCATACAGAAGAATAAGTAATATGTAAGAAAAACATATTAAAGAGGTAATAATCTACTTAAGAAAAAAGTACGGGTTCTAAAACGCACAAATAAATCAAGTATTAAAGGAGTAATGTATATGCATAGTCAAATGCTTACATCTAGGCTTGGAGCAGAATTAATAAGCTACAAGCTAGATGGCATAGAAAAAATACACCAAGGACAAGATTGCATAGATGAGAATGGGAGAGTCTACTGGAAACGTCATTTTCCAGTACTATTTCCAATTGTGGGAAAGTTAAAACAAAACAAGACAATTATAAATGGCAGGACATATGAAATGGGACAACATGGATTTGCTAGAGACACGGAGTTTGAACCTGTTACAAAATTGGATAATTTTCACTCATATGTTTTAAAAAGTAATCCTAGCACTTTTGTAAAATATCCATTCGATTTTTCTTTATATGTAACATATAGAACCGATGAAAACAAACTTACAACAATGTATAAAGTTGTAAATGAAGGCGATAACAATATGACATTTGGAATAGGCGGACATCCGGCTTTCAAAATAGATCAACGAGATTTATACAGTGATGAATACTATTTGGAATTCGAAGAAGATGAGAATAAAATACATTTCTTATATCTTGTTGATGGTTTGATTGGAACAGAATATGCCAGAAATATAATGCAAGATTTAAGAAGAATACCAATAAATCAAGATTCTTTCAAGAATGATGCTATAATAATGAAAGGTTTGACTTCTCATAGAGTTAGTCTAAAAAAGAAGACTGGAAACAAGACTTTGTTAACAATGGACTTTGAAGGATTTCCATATTTAGCTGTATGGTCAAAACCAGGTGCACCATTTATTTGCCTAGAACCATGGTACACAACAGCAGATGCAATAAAATCGACTGGTGTATTTACGCAAAAGACAGACATGTTAACATTAGCACCAAGAAAAGAGTTTGAATGTAAGTATACAGTTGAATTCTTTAACTAGCGGTTGAAAAATAATTACAATTTTGACTGCGTCAAACATCATTTCAAACGCGGTTACATACACAACGTATGCGCCCTTGCCTTTGAAATTCGTTTTCCTTGTTAAAATTTAATTCTTTTCCAACTAGAAATGTACATAAGGAAGGAAATTTATCAAAATGGCCAAAATTATATTTATAATTATTGAATTAATTATTCTTGGAATTTCTGTAATAATGATATATGATGCTAGAAAGATAGCAACAAAAATATTTAGCTCAAATGAGACAAACGAAACAACGAAAGTATTGAAAATAGTTGGTTTTATTGCTCTAATAATAAGTTTACTAATGATATATATTACGAAAATAAAAATGTAAAATAAAATGTGAAACAAAATTAGCAAAAAAAGCTAGAAATGTTTCACATTTTTAAGGTTTTGCTGAAAATTGAAATACACATATGTCGAAATTTGACAGATGATTTTTCTTGACTTTATGCGTAGTTTAGATATAATAAAAAAAGTTATTTCATAAAAGTTTTATCTTTTATTTTGTATCAAATCTATTGATTTTTTCAATTAGCCATTCTGGTAAATATTTTCTACATACAATTTTATTAAACTTTTAATAACTAAATTTAAGTATAGCAATTTTTGTTGTACAAACTTAAGGAGGTTTATATATGCCAAATGAAAAGAAAAGCATATTGCAACCAAAGAATGATGTAGTGTTTAAAGCACTATTTTCAAGAGAAAAACCAAGGATTACACAGGCTATGTTGGAGGCTATTTTAAAGATGAAAATAGACAAGCTTGAGCTTGATAAAAGTACGGATTTACTAAATGAAAATGCAGATGATAAAAATGGAAGGTTAGATTTAAGAGCAATAATTAATGGGAATACTGAATGTGACATAGAGGTACAACTCACTTCAAATGATAATATAGCTGAGAGATTTGTATATTATTGGGCAAAAATGTATGCTGCAAATTTAAAAATTGGAGATACATACAGTGATTTAAGAAAAACAATATCAATAATAATTTTAGATGATAATTTTAAATTAACCAAAAATCTTGGAAAACCGCAGACAACATGGAAAATACGAGAGAACGAAAATACACATCTTATATTGACAGATTATTTTGAAATTATTATAATAGAGATACCGAAGGTACTAAAAGCATACCATAAAAATCCAAATGACGAAGTACTACAATGGATGCTTTTCCTAGACAATCCGGAAAAAGAGGAGGTAACTCGTATAATGGAAGAAAATAAAGATATTAAGGAAGCCAAAGAAGAATTAGACAGAATAAGTCAAGATGATATATTGAGAAGGAAAGCCTTAAATAGAACACTTGAAATAGCTGACAGATTACAATTAAAAAAAGAAGCAGAAGAAGCATTGGAAAAAGGAAAAAAGGAAGAAACTAACGAGATTGTAAAAAGAATGAAAGATGCTGATTTATCTATAGAACAAATAGCTCAAATAGTCGAATTAAAAGTTGATGAAGTAAAAGCAATATTAAATGAGAAAAATTAGGTACTTTTACTATAGCGAAAGATATACATATGGCTATTAAAAACTGAAAGTGAACTAAATCAATGGAATTTATTTAATTCTATTGATTTTTCTGTATAAAATATGTTATTATAGTAACATAATAATTAAAAGCGAAGAACAAGAGGAGTAAGTTTGGAACATCTATCCAGAGAAAAGAAGAAAAATGCTGAGATCTTCTTATAGAAAGTTAAACTGAATGTAGCTTGGGAGCTGATATATAGAAATAATAGTAAATATATCCGTGTAGTTTACGTTACAAAACAAATGAGATGTATATTTTATAGAAAGTATACAAATAAGGTGGTACCGCGAGAAATATTCTTGCCCTTAACTAAATTTAGGTTAAGTGGCAATTTTTTGTTTTATATGAAAAATGCTACTGTAACTAAAAAACAAAATATTTAAAGAAGGGATGATGTTTTATGAGTAAACACGAACTAGAAGGAAAATTTAACCCAAAAGATTTTGAAGATGAAATTTATGAGAATTGGGAGAAAAAAGGCTATTTTAAGCCTAGCAATGATAAGTCTAAAAAGCCATATACAATAGTAATTCCACCACCAAACATTACTGGTAGATTACACATGGGACATGCTTTAGATGAGACATTGCAAGATATATTAATTAGATATAAAAGAATGGCTGGATTTAATGCTCTTTGGGTTCCAGGAACAGACCATGCTTCTATTGCAACAGAGGCTAAGATTGTTGCTAAATTAAAAGAAGAAGGAATTACTAAGGAAGACTTAGGCAGAGAAGAATTCTTAAAAAGAGCTTGGGACTGGAAAAAGGAGTACGGTGGAATAATCACAAAGCAAATTAGAAAACTTGGAAGTTCTTGTGATTGGTCAAGAGAAAGATTTACTCTAGACGAAGGGCTTTCTAATGCTGTTCAAACTGTATTTATTAATTTGTATAATAAAGGACTAATATACAGAGGCGAAAGAATGATAAACTGGTGTCCAACTTGTCATACATCAATTTCAGATTCGGAAGTTGAATACGAGCAAGAACCAACTCATTTGTGGCATATTAAATATCCAATAAAAGGAGAAGAAGGAAAATATTTAATAGTTGCTACAACAAGACCAGAAACAATGCTTGGAGACACTGGTGTTGCAGTAAATCCAAATGATGAAAGATATAAGGCTTACATTGGAAAGACAGTTGTACTTCCAATAGTAGGAAGAGAAATTCCAATAATTCCGGCAGATTTCGTTGAGACGGAGTTTGGAACAGGTGCGGTAAAGCTTACTCCTGCACATGATGTAAACGATTATCAAGCAGGATTAGATAATAATTTAGAAATGATAAAAGTATTTGATGAAAATGGAATAATGAATGATATAGTTCCTGAATTTGCTGGATTAGATATATATGAAGCAAGAAAACGTATAGTAGAAAAATTGAAAGATATTGGAGCTTTGATAAAAATAGAAGACTACACACATGATGTAGGAAAATGCTATAGATGCCATCAAACAATAGAACCAATGATTTCAAAACAATGGTTTGTAAAAATGGAACCACTTGCAAAACCAGCAATAGAAGCCGTAAAAAGTGGAAAAACAAAATTTATACCAGAAAGATTCGATAAAACATATTTTAATTGGTTAGAAAATATCAAAGATTGGTGTATATCAAGACAATTATGGTGGGGACATAGAATACCTGCATATTACTGTGATGACTGTGGTGAAATAATGGTTGGAAAAGAAATGCCAGCAAAATGTGATAAATGTGGAAGCATACATCTACATCAGGATGAAGATACATTAGATACATGGTTTAGTTCTGCATTATGGCCATTCTCAACACTTGGTTGGCCAGAACAAACAGAAGACTTCAAATACTTCTATCCAACTTCAACACTAGTAACAGGATATGACATAATATTATTCTGGGTAATAAGAATGATGTTCTCAGGAATAGAACACACAGGAGAAGTTCCATTTAAAGACGTATTAATACATGGAATTGTAAGAGATGCTCAAGGCAGAAAAATGTCTAAGAGCTTGGGAAACGGAATAGATCCACTAGAAATAATAGACAAATATGGAACAGACGCATTACGTCTATCATTAATAATGGGAATAACACCAGGAAATGACATAAGATACATGCCAGAAAAACTAGAATCAGCTTCAAACTTTGCAAATAAACTATGGAACGCATCAAAATTTGTTCTAATGAACGAACAATTTGGGGACGGAGAAGAAAATGTACAATCATCAATAATGGACATAGATGTTTCAAAACTGGAATATGAAGATAAGTGGATTTTATCTAAATTAAATACTTTAATTAAAGAAGCAACTGCAAATTTAGACAATTTCGACATGGGAGTATATGCTCAAAAAATATACGATTTCACATGGAATGAGTTCTGCGATTGGTATATTGAAATTGTAAAATCTCGTCTATACAACCAAGAAAATACAGACGAAAAAGCAGTAGAATCAAGAATAACAGCTCAAAAAGTTCTAAACAAGGTATTAGGAGATATATTAAAATTATTACACCCAATTATGCCATTCATAACTGAGAAAATATATGATGAGCTATATACAAATGACGAAAGTATAATGATTTCTGCTTGGCCAACATATTGCGAGGAATATGAATTTGAGAAAGAAGAATATCATCTAGAAGAAATCAAAAAAATAATAATTCAAATTAGAAATACAAGAACAAACATGAATGTTCATCCATCTAAGAAATCTGAATTGATTTTTGTAATAGATGATGAAGAATACAAAACTTTAATAGAAAATTCTAAATCATGGCTTGAAAAACTTGGATTTGCTTCTAAAATAGAAATAGAAAAAGACGAAACAAACATACCAAAACATGTTGTAACAATGCTTGCAGACGGAATAAAAGCATTCATTCCATCAGAAGAACTGGTTGATTTAGCTGAGGAAAGGGCAAAGCTAGAGGCTGAAAAAACAAGACTTGAAGCAGAGGTTACAAGAAGTACAAAAATGCTTTCAAATCCTGGATTTATAAACAAGGCTCCAGAGGCTAAGGTTCAAGAAGAAAAAGAAAAAATGCAAAAATACAAAGAAATGCTAGAAGACACAATAAAGAGATTAGAGCAAATATAACAATATATTATCAATTAAATTTTTAAAAATTTAATTAAATAATTGTATAAAAAAATAGATAGTCTACAAAAACAATTCTAGAAAATAAAAAGAGATTTCTGAAAAAAATTTTATGAAAAGTGAAATTTTATATTCAGAATCTCTTTTTTTATGCAGAAATTGTCCAAATAATAAATTTGAACTGACCTTTCAGTCTAAGGACATTTTCTACAATTTGTGGTATAAAAATATTGCAAATTCAAAGGAGGAATATATGTCAGAGAAATTATATGAAACAATAGAAATTACAGATTTAAAAGATATGCTGAATAAAACAAAAGAATTATATGGAGATAAACCAGCATATAAAATAAAGCAAAAAGATGAGAATACACAACCAAATTATAAGGTTATAACACATAAAGAAGTTAGAAATATGATAGATGCTCTAGGAACAGCATTAATAGATATAGGGCTTAAAGATAAAAGAATAGCAGTAATAGGAGAAAATAGATATGAGTGGGAGATTGCGTATCTTTCGGTAGTTTGTGGAACAGGAACAGTTGTACCATTAGATAAAGCACTTCCAGAAAATGAACTTGAAAATTTAATAGAACGCTCTGAGATTGAAGCTATTTTCTACTCTAGTAAATATGAAGAAGTACTAGAAAAAATAAAAAGAAGTCCAGAGAATAAATTAAAACATCTTATATCGATGGATAATTTAGAAAATACAGATGGAATTTATTCAATGCAAGAATTGATAAAACAAGGTAAAGAGCTGGTAAAACAAGGTAACAAAGAGTTCATAGATGCAAAGATAAATGCTGACGAGATGAGTATAATGTTATTTACTTCAGGAACAACATCAAATTCAAAGGTGGTTGCGTTATCACATAAAAATATAAGTTCTAATTTGATGGTAATTGGAAGCGTTTTAGATGTAAATTCAACAGACACTATACTTTCAATATTGCCAATTCATCATGTTTTTGAGTGCACCGTAGGTTTTTTATTTTCGCTTTATAAAGGTGCTCAAACAGTTTTCTGCGATGGAATAAGGCATGTTGTAGAAAATTTAAATGAATATAAAGTTACAGTTATGGCTTGTGTTCCAGGAATTTATGAGAGAATTTTTATGATGATTAGAAAGAACTTAGAAAAGCAAGGAAAATTAGAAGAAATATTAAGAAAAGAAGAAGAATATAAAAATTCATCAATGGAAGAAAGAAAACAGGCTTTTAAGGAAATTCACAATCTAATAGGCGGAAATATTAAATTGTTTATAAGTGGAGCAGCAGCTTTAGATTCAGAAATAGAAGCAAGATATAGGTTACTTGGAATAAATATTGTGCAAGGATATGGTCTAACTGAAACATCACCAGTAGTTGCTGTTGGAACTAATAAAGAATATAAAACAGGCTCGATTGGTAAGGCTATTCCAGGTGTAGAGGTTAAACTTGCAAATACAGATAAAGATGGAATGGGAGAATTATTGGTAAAAGGTCCAAATGTTGCATTATGCTATTATAATGATGAACAAGCTACCAAGGATGCTTTTGAGGGAGATTGGTTCCATACCGGAGATTTGGCTAAAATAGATGACGAAGGTTACATATTTATATGTGGAAGAAAGAAAAGCGTAATAGTACTAAAAAATGGTAAGAATATATTTCCAGAAGAAATGGAATGTTTGGTAAACAAGATAGAAGGAGTAAAAGAATCTTTTATATTTGGAAAGCAACAAAGTAGTGATAAAAATGATATTAAGATAAATGTAAAAATAGTATTTGACAGAGAGATTTTAAAAGATGTTTATGGAGCAACTACTGATGAAGAAATACGAAAAACATTAGCTAGCAAGATAAAGACAATTAACACTCAGATGCCAAAATATAAGGCAATTAGAGGTATAATTTTGACGGAAGAACCATTAATAAAGACAACAACGAATAAGATAAAGAGGCAGGCAAATTTAGATGAAATTAATAAATCTGAAAACTAATAAATTAGGACAAAACTTTAAGTATTATGAGAAAATAGATTCAACGCAAAGTGAAATTTGGAGACTTGTTGACTCCAATAAGATAACAGATGGAATGCTTGTGATGAGCAATATTCAGACCAATGGGCAGGGAACTCACGGAAGAGTATGGCACACAGACGAAACTGAAAATATTGCCTTTTCTTTCTATGTAAAGATAGATGACAAACCAGAAAGATTAGAAGGAATAACAATAGACATGGCTACAATAATACAGAAAATATTTGAAGATTTGTATAAAGTGAAACTTACAATAAAGAATCCAAATGATCTAATGCTTAACAACAAAAAAGTTGGAGGAATATTAACACAATCTAAAGTGGAAAATGAAATAACTAAATTTTTAGTTATCGGAATTGGAATAAATACTTGCAAAATGCAATTTTCAGAAGATATAAAGCAGATTGCAACATCAATAAAAAAAGAAACTGGAATCGACATTGATAGAGAAAAAATAATATCAGAATTTTGTAATAGATTTGAAAAAATGCTAGAGACAAGGCTGTTTAGTAATGAAAATAATGGTTGAGAAATATTTATAAATTTTTCGATCAAATTGTAAGAAAGGAGTAAGATACACTATGAAAATTGGATTTTTATTTTCTGGGCAAGGCTCACAATCTGTTGGAATGGGTAAAGACCTGTATGAAAATTTTATAGAAGTAAAAAAATTATATGAATATGCAGAAAAAATAACTGGAATAGATATTGCTAAAATTAGCTTTGATGGACCAGATGTTGAAATTAATAAGACTCAAAAGACACAACTTGCCATTTTAATAGAATGTTTAGGAATATCGCAAATATTAAAGAAAAATGGGATTATACCAGATGCAATGGCAGGGCTAAGCCTTGGAGAATATACAGCTTTAATAGAAGATGGTGTTTTTAATATAGAAGATGGAATAAATATAGTTTCTAAAAGAGGAGAAATAATGCAAAATTTTACTCCAAAAGGAAATTGGAAAATGGCTGCAATACTTGGTTTAGATGATAAAAGTGTAGAAGATATCTGCAAAAATATTTCATCTGGTTTTGTAAAGCCAGCAAACTACAATACACTTGGACAAGTTGTTGTCTCTGGCGAAGAACAGGCTGTGTTAAATGCTGGAGAAGAGGCAAAAAAAGCAGGTGCTAAGAAGGTAAGTCTGCTTAACACTACTGGACCATTCCATACAGAAAAATTAAGTGAGTGTTCAAGAAAATTGAAGAGGGAATTGGATAAGATAAGTACTAACTCGAAAAATTCTATAGTAATAAAGAATTTGGATGGAAAGTATTACGAAGAAAAAGACAATATATCTGAAATTTTGGCAAAACATGTAATGAATCCAGTAAGATTTACGGAATGCCTAAAAACTATGTATGAAAGTGGGATAGATACATTCATAGAAATTGGCCCAGGAAAAACTTTAAGCGGTTTTGTAAAAAGAATGAAATTTGAAAATGTTAAAATAATGAATATAAATAATGTCCAAAGTTTAGAGCAGGTAATTAAGGAGGTTAAATAAAATGGCTAAAGTAGCATTTATAACAGGAGCAACCAGAGGAATTGGAAAGCAAATTGCAATAGAATTTGCAAAAGATGGTTATGACATTGCATTTAATTATAGAAAAGAAAATGAAGACTTAGAAAATATAAAGAAACAGATAAAAGAGTTAAATGTAAGATGCTTGACAGTAAAAGGAGATGTATCAATTTTTGAGGATACTGCAAATATGGTAAACAAGATTATAAATGAATTTGGAAACATTGATGTTTTAGTAAATAATGCAGGAATTACAAAAGATGCACTATTGATGAGAATGAAAAAAGAAGATTTTGAAGATGTTATAAATGTTAATCTTGTAGGCACATTCAATGTAACAAAAAACGTAATACCATATATGATAAAACAAAGAAGTGGAAGAATTATAAACATTTCTTCAGTTGTTGGAGTAAGTGGAAATGCTGGTCAAACAAACTATTCAGCTTCTAAAGCAGGAATAATAGGATTTACAAAGAGTTTGGCAAAAGAAGTCGCAAGTAGAAACATTTTGGTAAATGCGGTAGCACCAGGATTTATAGAAACACAAATGACAGATGTTTTGAAACAAGAAGTAAAAGAAGAAATTGCAAAAAACATACCATTACGCAGAATGGGAACGCCAAAAGATGTGGCAAATGTTGTAAGATTTTTAGCAGGAGAACAAAGCTCATATATAACGGGACAGGTTATTAATGTAGACGGCGGAATGTTAATGTAATTTGGCAAAAATAGAAAGACTTAATTAGTCTTATCTGAGAAAAAAGATTAAGTAAAAGAATTAAATCTTAAGAGAGGAATGGAAGAAATGGATAAAAGAGTTGTTATAACAGGATTAGGTGCGATAACTCCAATTGGAAAAAATGTTGAGGAAACATGGAATTCAATAAAGGAAAAGAAATGCGGAATAGATGAAATTACTTTATTTAATACAGAAAACTTTAAAACTAAGCTCGCTGCTGAGGTAAAAAAATACGATGCACTCGAGTATTTTGATGCAAAGCAGGCAAAAAGATTAGATAGATATTCTCAATTTGCAATAATTGCAGCAAGAGAGGCTGTAAAATCTAGTGAAATTTCAAAAGAAAATACAGATTTTAATAGAGTTGGAATATTTGTAAGTTCAGGAATTGGAGGGCTTACTACTATTCAAGAACAATGTAGAATAGACAACGAAAAAGGCAATAAAAGAGTATCTCCAATGTTTATTCCGATGTCAATAGCAAATATGGCTGCTGGAAACATAGCAATTGAATTTGGGTTTAAAGGAGAGTCAATGTCTATTTTAACTGCTTGTGCATCTTCAACTCATGCGATTGGAGAAGCATATAAAACAATCAAATTAGGACTTGAAGATGTTGTTATAGCAGGTGGAGCAGAGGCTGCTATATGTGAGGTTGGAATTGCTGGATTCGAGAATATGAAGGCATTATCATTTGAAACAGATAAAAATAGAGCAAGCATTCCTTTTGATAAGCGAAGAAACGGTTTTGTAATGGGAGAAGGTGCTGGAATTGTTGTGCTAGAAGAACTTGAACATGCAAAACGCAGAAATGCAAAAATTTACGGAGAAATAATAGGCTTTGGTGCAACAACAGATGCATACCATATAACATCGCCATGTCCTGACGGAGAAGGAGGAGCCTGTGCAATGCAAAGAGCCCTGGATGATGCCAAAATATCGGCAAATGAAGTAGATTATATAAATGCACATGGAACATCTACACATTTAAATGATTTAACAGAGACTTTAGCAATAAAGAAAGTATTTGGAAACAATACTGATGTAATGGTAAGTTCAACAAAAGGCAACACAGGCCATCTGCTTGGAGCTGCGGGAGCAGTAGAGGCAATAATATGTACAAAAGCAATAGACGAAGGAATTGTTCCACCAAATATAAATTATAAGGAAAAAGATGAAGAGTGCGACTTAAATTTAGTTGTTGGAGATTCAAAAAAAGAAAACTTAAACATAGTATTATCCAATTCATTGGGCTTTGGTGGACACAATGCCTGCATTGCAATAAAAAAGTTTGAAAATTAAAAATTAAGAAAGGAGTGCGATTATTAAAATGGAATATGACAAAATAAAACAGTTAATGGAAGATATGGGAAATTCTAAGTTGACATCTATAGACATCGATTTTGCAGATGGAACAAAGATAAAAATGACTAAACAAAACAATCAGACAACAAAGGACAATTATTTTGTAGAGAAAAATAATAACAAACAAGAAAAAATAGAAAATTTGCAAGGGATTGTAGAAGAAAATTTTAGTCAAAAGACTGATTACCCAGAAAAAACAAAAGAAAAAAACAATATCGTTAAATCTCCTATGGTTGGAACATTTTATCTAAAACCTTCACCAACATCAAATGCTTATGTTGAAGTTGGAAAAGAAGTAAAAAAAGGAGATACACTTTGTATAATAGAGGCAATGAAACTAATGAATGAAATTGAATCAGATTATAATGGTAAAATAGAAAAAATATTGGTAGAAGATGGACAACCAGTAGAATATGGCACGCCATTATTTGAAATTGCCTAAAAATATTTCGCCCCCAAAGGGGCGTCCCTATTGGGCGAAAAGGAGGAAAAATGTTAGAGAAAGAAGATATAGAAAAAATAATTCCGCAAAGGGATCCATTTTTAATGATTGATGAGGTAGAAGAATTTGTACCTGGAGAAATGGCTATAGCTTATAAGAATGTGAATGAAAATGAATGGTATTTTAAGGGACATTTTCCCGGTAATCCGATTATGCCAGGTGTATTGATTACAGAGAGCTTAGCTCAAACTGGTGCGGTTGCAATATTAAGCCTAGAAGAGAATAAAGGGAAAAATGCTTTATTCGGTGGAATTGATAAATTAAGATTTAAAAAAATGGTTGTGCCAGGAGATAAATTAAAACTAGAAGTAAAAATTATAAAGAAGAAAGGTCCGATAGGAATCGGAGAAGGAATTGCAACAGTGGATGGTAAACTTGCTGCAAAGGGAGAGTTTACGTTTGCGGTTGTTTAAGAAATGATGTGCACATCTCAAAATAGTTATGAGTCAAATGCTAGTAGTATGTTATAAACTTTACAAAGACTAAAAATAGAGAAAGGCTAGGAATGATTTAAAAAATGAACAAGATTTTGATTGCTAATAGAGGAGAAATTGCAGTTCGTATAATAAGAGCGTGCAAAGAAATGAATATAAAAACTGTTGCTGTATATTCAGAGGCTGATAAAGAAGCACTACACACTAAACTTGCAGAAGAGGCTATTTGTATAGGACCAGCAAACCCTAAACAAAGTTATTTAAACATTAAGAACATAATAGAGGCTGCTAACATTACTAAAACAGATAGCATTCATCCAGGTTTTGGATTTTTATCTGAAAATGCAGAGTTTGCAAAAATTTGTGAGGAATCAAATATTAAATTTATTGGACCAAAGTCAAATGTAATAAATCTTTTAGGAAACAAATCAAATAGCAAAAAATTAATGCAACAAGAAGGAGTTCCAACAATTCCTGGTTCAGATGGCAGTGTGAAAAATTTGAAAGAAGCAGTTCTAGTGTGCGAAAAAATTGGCTATCCTGTGCTTTTAAAAGCTTCTGCCGGTGGTGGTGGAAAAGGAATAAGGCAAGTAAATTCATTTGATGAATTAGAAACTAATTATAATATTGTTAAGCAAGAGGCAAAAAATGCTTTTAATGATGATGAAATATACATAGAGAAATTTATTCAAAATCCTAGACACGTTGAGATTCAGATATTAGCAGATGAACATGGAAACATTGTTCACTTAGGTGAAAGAGATTGTTCACTTCAGAGAAACCATCAAAAAATAATAGAAGAAACACCATCAACTGCTATTGATGAAAAACTAAGAAATAAAATGGGGAATGCGGCAATAAAAGCAGCAAAAGCAGCTGGATATACTAGTTGTGGAACGGTAGAATTTTTAGTGGATAAAGATAAGAATTTTTATTTTATGGAAATGAATACTAGAATTCAAGTAGAACACCCAATTACAGAAATGCGTACAGGAATAGACATAGTAAAAGAACAAATAAAGATTGCAGCAGGAGAAAAATTAAAAATTAAGCAAAAAGATATTGAGTTTAGAGGGAGCTCTATTGAGTGTAGAATAAATGCAGAAAATCCAAGTAAAAAATTTAGACCTTCACCAGGAACTATAACTGGAATAAACCTTCCAGGAGGAAATGGTGTACGTGTTGATACTGCAATTTATGCGGGTTACACCGTGCCTGCAAATTATGATTCTATGATAGCAAAAATAATTGTGCATGGGCAGACTAGAGGAGAGGCTATAAGTAAAATGAAAAGAGCATTGGAAGAGCTTGTGGTTGAAGGAATAGATACTAATAGAGATTTCTTATATAGTATAATTACTCATCCAGACTTTATAAGAGGAAACTTTGACACCTCCTTTATAGAAAAGATGATGGAAGAAAAATCCTGAAATAAATATAGTTTCTTAGAGTTGGAATAATTAAAGTAAAAATACAATACATAGTTCATTAGAATACTTGGCTAAGATTATATTAAGAAATGTAAAAGCATAAAAGAGAGGAAAATGCAATGATTGTAGACCAGATAAAGAAAAGAGAAAATAAGCTAATAAATAACAAAAATTCTAGAATTGACATACCAGTTGGAAAATGGGTAAAGTGTGAAAATTGCAAAGAAATTTTATACAAGGAAAATCTGAGAAACAATTTAAGTGTGTGCCCTAATTGTGGTCATTATTTTAGAATGCATATTGGCAGAAGGCTAGAGCAAATAATAGATGAAGGAACATATAAAAGGTTTAATTTAAACATAGATACTACCAATCCATTAGGACTGGAAGACTATGAAAAGAAAATAAAGTCATTAAGAGAAAAGACAAGGCTCGAGGAAGCAGTAAGCTGTGGAATTGGCAAGATAAATGGAGAAGATGTAGTAATATGCATAATGGATAGTGGTTTTTTGATGGGTAGCATGGGTGCAGTAGTGGGTGAAAAAATAACATACAGCATAGAAAAGGCAATTGAATTTAAGATGCCAATTGTAATATTTTGTTGCTCTGGAGGTGCAAGAATGCAAGAAGGAATAATATCACTTATGCAAATGGCAAAAACTACTGCTGCACTAACAAAGCTAGACAAAGCAGGCTTGTTGTATATATCTGTACTAACAGACCCAACATATGGTGGAGTTACAGCTTCTTTTGCAAGCCTAGGAGATATAATTTTAGCAGAACCGGGTGCAATGATTGGGTTTGCAGGGCAAAGAGTAATAAAACAAACCATTGGAGAAGAATTGCCTGAAGGATTTCAAACTGCAGAGTTTTTGCTAGAACATGGGTTTATAGACAAAATAGTAGAAAGAAAAGATATGAAAGAAACACTAAGCAGACTATTAAAATTAAATAGATGATTGCTAAGCAGAAAAAATTTCGAAGAGGAGTTTTTATATGGTAGAAAAAATAGAAAAAAATGTGCTTACGGCTTGGGAACGTGTTGAAATTGCAAGAAACCCAAAGAGAAAAACAGCATTAGATTATATAAATGAAATATTTGATGAATTTATAGAACTTCATGGTGATAGATGCTATGGAGATGACAAAGCTATGGTATGTGGGTTAGGCAGGATTGAAAATCAAAATTATACAATAATTGCAGAACAGAAGGGCAGAAATACCAAGGAAAATATCGAAAGAAATTTTGGAATGCCAAATCCAGAAAGTTATAGAAAAGCAATTAGGATTATGAAACAGGCCGAAAAATTTAATAGACCCGTAATTACATTTATAGATACGAAAGGAGCTTATCCTGGTGTAGAAGCGGAACAAAGAGGACAGGGTGAGGCAATTGCAAAATCTATGTTTGAAATGGCAAAACTCACAGTACCAGTAATTGCAATTGTAATCGGAGAAGGCTCGTCAGGAGGAGCTTTGGCAATAGGGGTTGCAAACAAGGTAATAATGTTGGAAAATGCTATATATTCAATATTGTCTCCAGAAGGATATAGTAGCATACTATGGAAGGATTCGAGTAGGTTCAAAGAAGCTGCAGACAGAATGAAATTAACAGCAAACGATTTATATGACATGGGGATAATAGAAACAGTAATTAAGGAGTCAATTGAAAATTATACAACAGAAAAAGAATTGTTAAAAAATATAACAGATAAAATAAAACAAGAAATACAAACAACTGTTCAAGAATTTAAAAGTAAAACAAAAGATGAAATTGTAGAAGAAAGATACCAAAAATTTAGAAAAATAAGCGGATTTAAGGAGGTTTAGCTAATGTTACTAGAAGGCAAAAAAATATTAATAATGGGAATTAGAAACAAATGGAGTATTGCGTTTGGCATTGCACAATCAGTGTATGAAAATGGAGGCAAACTGATATTTACATATAGAGGGGAGAGCAACAAGGAAAAAATGGAAGAGCTTGTATCTGAATTTAAAGGCAGTAAAATATATGCACTAGATGATGCCTCTGATGACGAACAGGTAAAATCTGTTTTTAAAAATATAAAAGAAGAAAACGGAAAAATAGATGGAATAGTGCATTCAATAGCACATGCAAACACAGAAGACTTGCATAATGATTTTATATATACAAGTAAAAACGGGTATTTACATGCTATGGAAACTAGTGCATATTCATTGCTACTTGCTACAAGAACGGCAAAAGAAATAGATATGCTAAATGAACACTCTAGCATAGTAACATTAACATATCATGGTTCTATGAAAGTAATAAACGGTTACAATGTAATGGGAGCCGCAAAAGCAGCATTAGAAGCAAATGTAAGATATCTTGCAGAAAACCTTGGAAAAGAAGAAATGCGAGTAAACGCAATATCGGCAGGACCAATAAAAACACTATCTGCTAAAGGAATAAAAGACTTTTCATCAATGCTTACAATAGTGGAAGAAAAAGCACCGTTACACAAAAATGTAACTACAAAACAAGTTGGAAATGTAGCTACATTTTTGCTAAGTGATATGTCAGATGCAATAACAGGGCAAGTAATATATGCAGATAATGGCTATAATATAATGGGAGCGTAAGGTAGATTATAATTATTGTACTATTTGCTCTTGAAATTTATGTGTTTATTGTGTAATGAAAAACAAGCGTAAATGTGTCGAAATTTGACACACGGTTATGCTTGTTTTTATGCATTTTTAGATATATAATTCAGATACTTTAAGTAGATGAAAACCTATAAAGAGTAATTAGCGTTAATTTTTATTTAGAATTCTAAAAAATTTTATCAAATTATTATTAAATCTAAGAATTTAATTTCT
>OGDU01000972.1_pt1 | contig 25428 bp, 20 predicted proteins | sample 1570371 | NCBI WGS metagenome assembly OGDU01 (sample SAMEA2581977, study PRJEB24529) | metagenome | biome: Human gut stool | place: China | collected 2011
CTTTAAGCGGAGTAGCGGAAGGATTAAAAAAACAGAATCCCCATATACAGATTGTAGCTGTAGAGCCGGATAACTCCCCCGTCCTTTCGGGAGGAAATCCGGGACTGCACAAGATACAAGGTATCGGAGCCGGATTTATCCCTCATACCTACAATGAAAAATTAGTAGACAAGATAATCCGGGTGAAAGACGATGACGCCATCCGCACAGGACGCGAACTCTCTCTGACGGAAGGGTTATTGGTCGGAATATCTTCGGGAGCAGCTGCCTATGCCGCATTGGAACTGGCCAAACTCCCCGAAAATGAAGGAAAACAAATTGTAGTAATCTTGCCCGATACGGGGGAACGATATTTGTCTACCGTGCTTTATGCTTTTGAAGAATACCCATTATCATAAAATGAGATGAACATAGCTGCATTAATTTCAGGAGGAGTAGACAGCGCGGTTGTCGTACATCTCCTCTGCGAACAAGGATACAAACCGGATCTTTTCTATATTAAAATCGGAATGGACGGTGACGAAGATCTCACCTGCACGGCAGAAGAGGACATTGAACTATGTACCGCCACCGCCCGCAAATACGGTCTGAGCCTGAATATCATTGACCTGCACCGACAGTACTGGGATAATGTAGTGGCATACGCCATCGATAAAGTGAAACGCGGTCTTACTCCCAACCCGGATGTAATGTGCAACAAGCTCATCAAATTCGGATGTTTTGAGCAGGAAGCAGGGCATTTATATGACAAGACAGCTACCGGACATTACGCCAGTATTCTTGAAAAAGACGGGAAAATATGGCTGGGAACCGCACAAGACCCCGTCAAGGACCAAACAGATTTCCTGGCACAAATAGATTATCTGCAAATTTCAAAACTGATGTTCCCTTTGGGAGGTCTGATGAAGAATGAGGTCAGGGATATCGCCCGCATTGCCAAACTGCCCAGTGCACAACGCAAGGACAGTCAAGGTATCTGCTTTCTAGGAAAAATCAACTATAATGAGTTCCTCCGCCGTTTCTTGGGTGAAAAAGAAGGGGATATCATTGAAATGGAAACAGGAAAACGGATTGGCACTCACAAAGGATATTGGTTTCACACCATCGGACAGCGCAAAGGATTGGGACTAGGTGGAGGACCATGGTTTGTTATCCGCAAAGATATAGACGAGAATATCATTTATGTCTCACACGGTTATGATACAGACAAACAATATGGGACAGACTTTGCCTTGCATGATTTTCATTTCATCACAGAGGACTTATGGAAGGGAGCACCTTCCGCAGATGTTTCTTTCAAGATCCGGCATACAGACACTTTCATGAAAGGAATATTGACACGGGAAGATAACTTGTTCCGAATCCACAGCCACGTCCCCTTACAGGGTATAGCCCCCGGACAGTTCGGTGTGCTGTATGACAAGAATGCGGAAATCTGTGTGGGAAGCGGTGAAATCACTTTATCCTAAATATAATATTCCACCACATCCACAATCCCTGCACGAAGGGCATATTTTGTTGCTTCGTGCACATTGTTCACTTCCAGCTTGCGAAAGATATTTTTGCGGTGAGTCATTACCGTATATACACTTAGGAAACGCTCAGCCGCAATCTCTTTCGTAGTCTTGCCCAATGCCATCAGTTTCAGAATTTCACGCTCCGTGACCGTAAGCGGTGAAACTAACTTATCTTTTTTGTCTTCTTTATGCTGCAACAGCCAGACTGCACGCGTACACATGTATTGTAAATGCTGTTTTGCCTTCCGCAGCCCTTCCTCTATCTCTATCATCGGCGCATCTTTCATCACCACGCTGAATGAAGTTCCGCTAAAAACCATACGCCGGATGAAATCCTCACTCAGATTATCGCTGAACAGAACAAAATGTGCCTCCTTAAACCGTTCCTGCAATATAAGCAAATATTCAGCCGAAGTATCAAACAATGTATAGTCCAACACTGCAACGGCATTGGGATTATCGACAAGAAGTCCGGTTAATTCACTCTGACTGCCGGCTTCCTTTATTGCGGCGAACCCTCCTATCCGACCGGCCACCGTTTTCATACCTTCACGGGTAATATCCTGATTATCGATAAGTAGCAATGTTTTCATGCCCATACATTTTAACTAGGGAAACTTACTGAAACAAAAAAGCCTTGCATCATTGTGTGCAAGGCTTCATTCTTCGGTGGGCGTTGACGGATTCGAACCGCCGACCCTCTGCTTGTAAGGCAGATGCTCTGAACCAGCTGAGCTAAACGCCCGAGGTTTCTTTCTCAATTGCGGATGCAAAGGTAGAGGTTTATTTTGAAACTACAAACATTTAAGAGTCTTTTTTTCAAAAAAAATGCGATTATGCGCTATAAATCGCCTTCTACCTTGCCTTCACGCACTCTTCAGGCCGAAAGAGAATGCTTTTTTATTTCTTAAACTTGGACAATGCATTGAACAAGCTGTTGCTTTTTTTCACGGTATGCGCTTTTACCCATGCATCGGGAGCACCGATTTCAGGGAAATCCAGCATCAATACCACGTTTTCCTTGCTGCTGTCGTTCAACCAGTCACTCCAGTACTTCGGATTATCTTGTTTGGCAAAGCCTTCCGGACGATCAAGAAATTCCTTCACTCCAGCCTTAGCCTTGTCAATATCCACTTTCTTGGTCTGCTGCAAATCGGCCACAGCTTCATTCAGCAGGGTGAACACCTTGTAGCGTTCTTCCCGATTTACTCCCGGAGTATTGAAGTTATAAATCACCGGATGATCGCCGGGATATTTTGTCCAGCCACCGATAAAATGAATATTCTTATATTTTTCCACTGCTTCCTTACACAAAGCCTTGAAAGCTTCATGCTGGGTTTCACCGATCTTGGAAGTGTTTTCCAGTACCAGATTGACAGCACAATCGCCTTTCTGGTTCAGATAGTCCAATACCATATAGGCATCCACTTCGGTAAATTCCACCTCACCATGCGCAAAATAAGGCTTTCCGTCAATGAAACGGATACGCAAATCAAAGAAACGGACACCAAAATCATATTGTTCTGTATACGTCATGCTCTGGCATTTGGCGAACGGCCACATAGCCAGCATCTGAGTCGTACGAGGCTTCATGTAAGTCATTGAATTGTGTGTACCCAATTTTCGCTTGGAATAATCCTGAGCCTGCAAGCCTAATGCCATCAGCAACATGCAGGCCATAAAAACATACTTCAGTTTCATGTTGTATTCTTCCTTATTAATATAGAGTTTATCTGTTTAGTCGTTCATCCATGCCGGAATGTAACGCAGCTGCAAGTATTGTTCGCCAGGCTGAATATAACCGCCTTCCAGCAATGCCTTGGGCACCCGATACACTTCCAGCCGTTTACGCAAATAAGACTGGACGCGCAAGGGCGGTTTCTTGACATATTCCAGCACGGAGATCTTGCCGGAATGATGAATATAAGCCTTCACCTTGACGGTACGGGCCGAAGAAAAAGAACGGTTCCGGTCACAGTCAACCCATGCAATAGCCGTTGCCTTAGGAACAGAGTCCTCAACTTCCTCCATATCGCCCCACAGCGGAGAATCGGCCGAATCACCTTTCTCCCCCGTGCAGCCGGAAAGCAAGCCTGACAAAAGCAACAGCCATCCGGCACATACAGCCAATACTCGTTTCATACGCATTACACTCCCGGCATACGCCCTTTATTCTGCAGAAAAGCGTTTTTGCTGTTCTTCAATCAGAGCCGCATCGTTGAAGTAATCAATCTTCATGGCCTGACGTACTTCGCTCATGGTCTGTGCAGCCATTTCACGGGCAGCCTCACAGCCTTTCTTCAACATTTCATATACACCCGGGATATCTTTCTCAAACTCACGGCGACGTTCGCGGATCGGAGTCAGTTCTTCCTGCATGATAGCTGCCAGGAATTTCTTGACTTTCATATCGCCCAGACCGCCGCGGGTATAATGAGCTTTCAGTTCGTCCAGGTTCGGATACTCCGGCAAATAACGTTCGAAGTGTTCCGGACGGCAGAATGCATCCAGGTAAGAGAATACACAGTTGCCTTCCAGTTTACCCGGATCGGAAACCTTGATATGGGTCGGATCCGTATACATGCTGCGTACTTTCTTTTCCACTTCATCTGCCGGATCTGACAAATAAATACAGTTACCCAGCGACTTGCTCATCTTGGCCTTGCCGTCAGTACCCGGCAGACGCAGGCAGGCTGCATTGTCAGGCAACAGAATTTCGGGTTCCACCAATGTTTCACCGTAAATATAGTTGAAGCGGCGTACGATCTCACGGGCCTGTTCAATCATCGGTTCCTGATCTTCACCGGCCGGAACTGTCGTAGCCTTAAAAGCAGCAATGTCAGCAGCCTGGCTGATCGGATAAGTAAAGAAACCGACCGGAATACTTGTTTCGAAATTACGCATCTGTATTTCAGTCTTCACCGTCGGATTACGCTGCAGGCGGGATACTGTAACCAGGTCCATAAAATAGAAGCTCAGTTCATAGAGTTCCGGAATCTGAGACTGGATGAAAATAGTGGACTTTGTCGGATCCAGTCCGGCAGCCAGATAGTCAAGAGCAACTTCGATCACGTTCTGACGCACCTTTTCAGGGTTTTCAATATTGTCCGTCAATGCCTGTCCGTCTGCCTCAAATACAAAAATACGATCATAAAGGCCAGAGTTCTGAAGCTCCACACGACGGCGCAAAGAACCTACATAATGTCCGATATGCAGTTTTCCGGTGGGACGATCACCGGTAAGGATAATCTTTTCTTTCTTCATAGTTAAAAATGTTTTCTTTGAAATTGTGGCAAAGATAAATAAATCCTTTGTTTTCTTCAAAAATAAATCGTTTCTTTGCATAGTATGTAAAGATAACCTTTGAACGACTGTTATAAATCAACCCGACAGATATGAAAAAAGAATTAAAGAAAGTCCTGGTCTTAGGTTCAGGCGCATTAAAAATCGGACAAGCCGGAGAATTTGACTATTCAGGCTCACAAGCGCTGAAAGCCCTGCGTGAAGAAGGCATACGCTCTGTGCTGGTCAATCCTAACATCGCGACTATTCAGACTTCAGAAGGAATAGCCGATCAAGTCTACTTCCAGCCTGTCACTCCTTACTTCGTGACGGAAATCATCAAGAAAGAACGCCCCGACGGAATCCTGCTGGCTTTTGGCGGACAGACGGCGCTGAACTGTGGTACGGAACTCTATCAGAAAGGCATCCTTCAAGAATATGGCGTACAGGTACTGGGAACTTCCGTAGAAGCGATCATGTACACGGAAGACCGTGACCTTTTCGTCAAGAAACTGGACGAAATCCAACTGAAGACTCCCGTCAGTCAGGCTGTAGAAAATATGCAGGATGCCCTGGCCGCTGCAAGACGAATCGGCTATCCCGTAATGATCCGTTCTGCTTATGCCCTGGGCGGATTGGGAAGCGGTATTTGTCCGAATGAAGAGAAGTTCATCGAACTGGCAGAAAGCGCATTCACCTTCTCTCCGCAGATCCTTGTGGAAGAATCACTCAAAGGATGGAAGGAAATCGAATTTGAGGTTATCCGTGATGCAAACGATCATTGCTTCACCGTTGCCAGCATGGAAAACTTCGACCCGCTGGGTATTCATACAGGAGAATCCATCGTTGTTGCTCCTACCTGCTCACTGACCGAAGAGCAAGTCACCATGCTTCAGCAATTGTCTATCCAGTGCATCCGTCACCTGGGCATCGTAGGCGAATGTAACATTCAGTATGCATTCAATGCAGAAACCAACGACTACCGTATCATTGAAGTCAATGCCCGTCTGAGCCGTTCTTCGGCACTGGCATCAAAAGCAACCGGATATCCGCTGGCTTTCGTGGCAGCCAAGATCGCACTGGGCTATACCCTCGATGAAATCGGCGAAATGGGCACACCCAACTCTGCATACGTCGCTCCTCAGCTGGATTATATGATCTGTAAGATTCCCCGCTGGGACCTGACAAAATTTGCCGGAGTTTCCCGCCGTATCGGTTCCAGCATGAAATCTGTTGGAGAAATCATGTCCATCGGACGAAGCTTCGAAGAAATTATCCAGAAAGGCCTCCGCATGATCGGTCAGGGTATGCACGGCTTTGTCGGAAACGATCATACACGCTTTGAAAACCTTGATGACGAACTGGCCAACCCGACAGATCTCCGCATCTTTGCAATTGCACAGGCACTGGAAGAAGGATATACCATCGAACGGATCTATGAACTGACCAAGATCGACCCGTGGTTTATCGGAAAATTAAAAAATATTGTTGACTTCAAGGCCTTATTGCTGACATTCAATACTCTGGAGGACGTTCCTGCCGAGACTTTACGCAAAGCCAAGGAACTTGGATTCTCTGACTTCCAGATTGCCCGCTTCGTACTGAAACCTGAAGGCGGAAACATGGAAAAAGAAAATCTGAAGGTACGCGAATACCGTAAGAAACTGGGAATCCTGCCGGCTGTAAAACGCATCAATACCGTTGCATCCGAACACCCGGAACTGACCAACTATCTTTACATGACCTATGCCATTGAAGGCTACGACGTAAACTATTACAAGAACGAAAAATCCGTTATTGTACTGGGTTCCGGTGCATACCGTATCGGTTCTTCCGTAGAATTCGACTGGTGTTCTGTCAATGCAATCCAGACTGCCCGCAAGCTGGGATACAAGTCCATCATGATCAACTACAATCCGGAAACAGTTTCTACTGACTACGACATGTGTGACCGCCTCTACTTCGACGAGCTGTCATTCGAACGCGTACTGGATGTCATTGATCTGGAACAGCCGCGCGGTGTAATCGTATCCGTCGGCGGACAGATTCCGAACAACCTGGCCATGAAACTGCACCGTCAGTCCGTACCTATCCTGGGTACATCACCCATCTCCATCGACCGTGCCGAAAACCGCAACAAGTTCTCTGCGATGCTCGACCAGCTGGGTATCGACCAGCCGGCCTGGCAGGAACTGACAAGTCTGGATGATGTCAAGGACTTTGTCAAGAAAGTCGGTTATCCCGTACTGGTACGCCCGTCATATGTATTGTCCGGCGCAGCCATGAATGTCTGCTACGATGAAGAAGAACTGGAACGCTTCCTGCAAATGGCCAGCGAAGTATCTAAGGAATATCCGGTAGTCGTATCTCAGTTCATGCAGAACACCAAGGAAATAGAATTCGACGCAGTGGCACAAAACGGTGAAATCGTTGAATATGCCATCTCCGAACATATCGAATATGCCGGCGTACATTCCGGTGATGCTACTCTGGTATTCCCGGCTCAGCAGATCTACTTCTCTACAGCACGGCAGATCAAGAAAATCAGCCGTCAGATCGCCAAAGAGCTGAACATCTCCGGACCGTTCAATATCCAGTATCTGGCACGCAAGAACGAAGTGAAGGTTATCGAATGTAACCTGCGTGCATCCCGCAGCTTCCCGTTCGTATCAAAAGTATTGAAACGCAACTTCATCGAAACGGCAACCCGCATCATGCTGGATGCTCCTTACACCAAACCGGACAAATCAGCCTTTGATGTCGACTGGATCGGTGTAAAGGCTTCGCAGTTCTCTTTTGCACGTCTGCAGAACGCTGACCCTGTATTGGGCGTAGACATGTCCTCTACCGGAGAAGTCGGATGTCTGGGCGACGACTTCAACGAAGCTTTGCTGAATGCATTGATTGCTACCGGTTACAAGATTCCGAAGAAAGCTGTCATGTTCTCTTCCGGAGCAACTAAATCTAAAGTTGACTTGCTGGACGCCAGCCAGGAACTGAGCCGGAAAGGATACACCATCTATGCAACGGCAGGAACAGCTACCTTCCTCAATGCACATGGAATCCCGACAACACCGGTCTTCTGGCCCGATGAACGTCCCAATGCAGAAAACAATGTCATGAAAATGATTGCAGAACATAAATTCGACCTGATCGTCAACATTCCGAAGAACCACAGCAAACGTGAATTGACGAACGGTTACCGCATCCGTCGTGGAGCAATCGATCATAACATTCCGCTGATGACCAATGCCCGTCTGGCCAAAGCCTTCATCGAAGCTTTCTGCCAGATGGATCAGGAAGACATTCAGATCAAGAGCTGGCAGGAATATAAATAATCTGTCAGTCCCAGCATAAAAAAAGGATATTCGGTTCCGGTACTTCATATACCACCGAATATCCTTTTTCTTTTTATACCTCCGGTTCCCTTATTCTTCCGGCGTATTCAGTTTGCGCTTCACTACCGCCGGATTGCCGACAGCCAGCGAATCGGAAGGAACATCTCTGGTCACGACACTGCCCGCCCCGATAATGCAGCGGTCACCGATCGTCACTCCGGGAAGAATGATCGCTCCTCCCCCAATCCAGCAGTCCTTTCCAATCGTTACCGGATAAGAATATTCTTTCGACTCCCGCCGTTCCCGATAATCAAGCGGATGATGCGGCGTATAAATCTGCACATTGGGAGCAATCAACGTATAATCGCCTATTGTAATGCAGGCACCGTCCAGAAAGGTGCATCCGGCATTGATATAGACATGTTCCCCCAGCCGGATCCCATGTCCGTGGTCACAATGAAAAGGAGGAACCACAACCGTTGTTGAAGGAATACCGGGAATCAGCTGTTCCAGAACGGAACGATAGTCGGCATCGTAGGTGGACATTGTACGGAACCTGGCCAGAAGAGTCTTGCAATGCCGGAAGCTTTCCTGCACTTCGGGGGCAGTGAAATCAGCCAGCAGCCCGTTCCGCATTTTCTCGATCTCATTCATACGCTCACTCTCCATTCAGCTTTATTTTAGAGCCTTCTCGATGGCTTTCAGCAATTGCTGGAACTCTTCCGGGGAATATCCGGAAGCACTGTAAACCAGCTTGCCTTCCTTGTCAAACAAATAAGCACGGGGAATACTCTGGTCTGCAAAAAGAGAAAAGACTTCCCGCTTGGGATCCGGATACAGCGGGAACGTAAACTTCTTCCGCTCATTATACTTTTTCAGATCAGCATCCGTGTGCTCACGACCGATCACCAGCAGGCGAAAATCCTTATTTCCCTTATAACTCGGATAAAGCGTTTTCTCCACCTCGGCCAGTTCTTTCTGGCAAGGGCCGCACCAGGTTGCAAACAGACTGACCAGAACAACCTTTCCTTTCAGGTCGGCAGGCGTTACTTTTCCATACACTTCTGAATTCAATGTAAACTGAGGCAGCGGATCTCCGAGCTTCAGCTTGCTTTCACTGGTCTGGGCATTCACATTCATTCCCATCCACAATACGGCCATCATCAGGCCAACAATTCTCATAATCTTCTTCATCGGAATCAAAAATCAAAATGAAACATGTAATACTCTTGAGAACAAATATACGTGTTTTCTAAACAAAAATCCTTCCAGGAATGTATCTTTGTAGAGAGTTTTAACAAAAACAACTACCGACTATGATGATTTATATTTCATGTGCCAAGACCATGACCGCACGAAGCAAGCAGCAGGTTCCCTTTACCACGACCCCAGCTTTCGAGGCCGATGCCCGACAGAATGCCATGCACATGGCCCAGTTCAGTGCCGAAGAACTTGCCCGAATGTTACGGATCAATTCCAGACTGGCCGCAGAGAATCGTCTGAGATACCAGGACTTCCTGTCGCCCGACAATCAGGCCTTGCCTGCCCTGCTCTCATATACTGGTATTGTCTTCAAACGGATTGCCCCAAAAGATTTCACAAAGGATGATCTGGAATATGCACAGCAGCATTTGCTTATCAGCTCTTTCCTGTATGGATTGCTGCGCCCGCTAGATCTCATCAAGAATTACCGGCTGGAAGGTGATGTCCGCCTCAGCGAAAACAATAACGAAACCATGTTCAATTTCTGGAAGCCGAGACTGACCGATTATTTCATCGCGCAGATCAAACAGCAGGGTGGGCTCCTCATAAACCTGGCCAGCAGCGAAATGAAAGATCTCGTTGACTGGGGGAAAGTTACTCGGGAAGTAAAAGTGATCACGCCGGAGTTCCAGGTATACAAAAACGGAAAGCCGGCAACTGTCGTCATCTATACCAAGATGTGCCGGGGAGAAATGACCCGCTTTATCCTGAAGAACCGCCTGGAAGATGCCGAAAGTCTTAAAAGTTTCTCCTGGGAAGGCTTCAATTACAATCCCCGGCTAAGCACAGATACTCAGATGGTCTTTACAATGGAATAATATTGTCACTCCAGTCCGATGCTTTAAAGGCAAAGGCGTGAAGGAAACAGTCTGAAAAAAGCCCGCGGGCTTTTAAAAAAAGGTTTCGGCGTTTTACATAAAATGTTTCGTTCTTTTATGCAAAACGCCGAAGCCTTTTTTCCTGATTATTTAAACAACTTTTCCAGATCTTCTTCTTTCAATACGGAAAGAACCGTCTTACCATCCGGTGTATAATTAGGAGTTGCAACTGCAAAAAGGCCGTCTACCAGATTGTTCATTTCTTCATTGGTAAGAACCTGTCCCGGAACAATTGCCGCAGCCTTAGCCAACGACAAAGCCAGCAGACTTTGCACTTCCTCTTTCACCTTACATCCTTTCTCAAGGGCGGTCTGCACCATATTAGTCACCAGCGTTTCAGGATTCAGTCCCTCAATGCCGGAAGGAATGCCATTAATTGCATAAGTACCACCTCCCAGGCTGCTCAAATCAAAGCCCAGGGCTTTCAGATCCTCCATAATCTCTTCAAGAACGGGTACTTCCGCCGGAGAAAAATGCACCATATCCGGGAACAGCATGCGCTGGGAAATACTCTGCCGTTTCTCTATCTGTGCCATATACTGATCGTAAAGGATACGAATGTGTGCCCGCTGCTGGTCAATGATCATCAGGCCGGACTTCACGGACGTCAGAATATAACTTCCCTTATACTGATAATGCTGGGCAACTTTTTCCACCACACTTTCCTTGGGCAATGCATCATAAAGCGTCGGTTCCCCGGGCATTGATGCGGAAGCATCTTCCACATATCCTTCTTCGGGCGCCAGTGTTCCTTCCTGTCCTTCCGGTTCACGTCCCTTCTCCAGTCCATGAAAAAGAGGTTCCCAGCTCGTTGCCGGCTTTTTAGGAGCATAAGCAGAAGAAGGTGTGTAAGAAGCCGACGAATAAGACGAAGGAGGCAGTGGAGACATGTCAAACGGATTATAGGAAGGATCATACGAAGTCTTGGGCGGTTGTACCACCGAATAAGGTGAAGCCTCAAAAGCCGGTATGTCCGGCATTCCTTCCGTATCAAAGTCTATAGAGGGAACTGCATTGAAACGTCCGAGCGTTTCTTTCACTGCCGCAGAAAGAATCTGCCAGATGGCCTGCTCGTTCTCAAACTTTATTTCCGTTTTCGTTGGATGAATATTTACATCAATATTAGCCGGATCGACATCAAAATAGATAAAATAAGAAACCTGTTCGCCTGCCGGAATCAGATTTTCATAAGCATCAGCAACCGCTTTATGGAAATAAGGATGACGCATATAACGTCCGTTCACGAAGAAAAATTGACGTGCCCCCTTCTTCCGGGCAGTTTCCGGCTTGCCGATAAATCCATGAATCTTGACCATCGTCGTATCAATATCCAGTGACAGAAGTTCCTGATTCAGTTTCTTGCCAAATACTCCCATGATACGTTGTCTGAGCTGAATGGCCGGAAGATTCAGGATCTCCGTATCATTGTGATGCAACGTAAAGGTGACTTCCGGATTAACCAATGCAATCCGTTCGAATTCGGCCAGAATATTACTCAGTTCCGTCTGGTTGGATTTCAAGAATTTCCGGCGGGCAGGAACATTAAAAAACAAATTGCGGACTATAAAGTTACTTCCCTGAGGGCAGGCTACGGCCTCCTGGCTTTCAACTTTCGATCCGGAGATGATGATAGAAGTTCCCAACTGTTCACCAGCCTGACAAGTCCGCAGTTCTACCTGGGCTACGGCAGCAATGGACGCAAGCGCCTCTCCCCGAAAGCCCATTGTATGCAAAGCAAACAAGTCAGAAGCTTCCCGGATTTTCGAAGTCGCATGACGTTCAAAAGCCAGCCGGGCATCTGTTTCAGACATTCCTTTTCCGTCATCTATTACTTGAATGCTGGTTTTGCCCGCATCCGTCACAGATACATCAATATGCTTTGCTCCCGCATCTATTGCATTCTCCACAAGCTCTTTTATCACGGAAGCAGGACGCTGTATGACTTCGCCCGCCGCAATCTGATTAGCTACAGAATCGGGCAATAAACGGATTATATCACTCATTTCCCCTTTATTTAAAACGTAAATTCTCCTGTTACCAGATAATGCAGAATATAAGCCAGTACAGCTATGGCCACAAACAAGGTTGCATAGGTCAACGGCTTCCGGCCGCTTTCCTTCCGGCGTTTCAGATAAGTCGTACTTTCTACAAACTTGCCACGGATATCTTCTGGAGAAAATTCCTTCGGAGGAAGCATTCCCAGTTCACGTTTGGCAGTTTCTTCAATCTTCTGCAATTTCTCCTTCCGCTCATCCACATAGATATACTCGTGATGATACGAACGCGGCTTTCTCATTGTAAACATTCCCATAACTACTCCTCCTTTTTATTAAACAAATGCTGATTCGGCAACTCAACAGGACCTCGGACATTCTTCTTCAGCTGATCCTCGGCTTTCTTACTTCTCCAGTTGAATATATCTTCCTTATTTATTGGACGAAGATAGTCGAACCAGACGAAATTTGCAAGTTTTTTCTTATCTGCCGGTATTTGTGTCATCGGATAAAGAGTTCCTGTCGATTTAGGTTTCATCACCATCCGCTCCAGTTTCTGATCCCTCAGATACAAATCCAGATTACTTGTTTCGGAAACGTTCATGCCGATCAGTGTACTGTCTGAATCCATCGGATAATAGACCACTCTTACAGATCCGATTACTTCCACCTTCCGCATCTGCTTATCCTTAAAGTAAGCTTTCATTTCCTTGCCACTCACCTGATTGTATAAGGTCGAATCAATCTGTTCCACGGATAAAGCCTGATTAATCACATGAGCCCAGTCAATGGTACTGTCATTCATATAAATATTAATCTGCTCGCCCAGCAACTGCTGGTTCTTCTGCCACAAAACAGGATCCTTATACATGGTCAGACAAGTATCAACCGTTGAAAATACCAAAGAGTCTGCCACTCCCTGTACATCCTGACGATAGAAACGTACTTTATGAAAAGCTTTCATTTCCCGATACATGGAATCCGTATTCTGATAAAAAGTCTGCATCATCAGAGTATCGGCATGAAGAAACAAGCTGTCTCCCTGTGAATAATCAATGGCAACTGCCCGCCGGGTAGCAAATGCATAATCGTTCTTTTCATCATAATACCCATAATCTCCCGTCATCATGTTCCGATTGACCGTATCGGTCATCACCATGTTATGAAAGGCTTTGCCGATCCCCAGATTACGATCATAAAACAACGTATCGCCCGTCAACTGCTTACCTTCATTGATCAAAACGGAGCGGTCATACAAATCGGCCTGTCCCGTCTGTGTGTTATAGATTCCCCGTTCCGAATAAATGTGATTATTGTCGCTCCAGATATCAGAAGGACCGACAATATTCGCAATCTTGGTAGCAGTATTGTATCCTAACGTATCTGATGTCAAGGTAAATTTCGGATTGACCAGCTTCACGTTGTAGTTGAATACAGACTGTTTGGTAGCCGGACTATACTCTCCCCACTCTGAGGTAAGTACATTCTGCTCGTCCATCAAAGTTCCGCCGTCAAAAAAGTAGCCCAGATTATATACACGGTCATAGTTCAAGCTATCTGTCAGCAAAGTCGTCGTACGATTTTCCATACGGACATTCATTCTCATCTGTGCAATCTGGCTCATTCCGTCATAAAACAAACGGTCACCATACAGAAAGAGCGTATCTCCCTGCTCCATGCGAACATGACTGAATGCCTCAAATGAATTCATCTGATTGTAAAAATATGCACTGTCACAATACATGTATGTACTGTCGTGACGGAAAACTACATTTCCTACAACAACCTGTGCATCGGGCACACGTGCATCCTTTCTTAAAAGATCTGCATGCAAAAGATAAACTTTACTCTTTTGACCATCCTGTTTGGCAGAAGTTCCTGTCTGCGGTTTCTGTGCTAACAGGCAAAAGGCGAACAGGCACAGGATACTTACAACAAGTACCCTATGCCTGCTCAGGGATTTATTTCTTTGATTCTTTTCCGACATATATCTTAATTCTTAATCCATCCCGGATACTTGAAATCACATTTCACCCATTCCGGATTGATACGGACATACGTTTTCTTTTGTTTTTCAACAATCCACTTTTGCAGCTTTTCCTCACTACGTTTAGCGGTCACAATGCTCTTCAGCCGCTGATAGTCTTCCGTAATGGTTGCTTTATGTCCGTCAATACGATTCTTCAATTTAACAATGGCACACACCTCTTTACCCTTGCTGGTAGTCATTGTGAAAGGCTGTGAAACTTCACCGATCTGCAAACCATCTACCACCTTCGCAACATCCTGAGAAATCAGGCTGGAAAGCTGTCCCATTTCAAAGCGGGCAGTTCCGGTCTGCGGGTTAGCCAGCAAGCCGTGGTTATTACGAGTCTCCTTATCCTGTGATACCCAAGTGGCAGCATCGTCAAAATTTACCTTGCCTTTACGGATATCATTAGCCAAGGTATCAAGTTTGGCCAAAGCCTCATCTATTTCTTTCTGGTCAATTCTCGGTTTCAACAAAATGTGGCGATAGCTGACACGGTCTCCGCGCTTTTCAATCAACTGGGCAATATGAAAACCGAATTCTGTTTCAAAAACTTTAGAGATCTTCTTGGTATCGGTCAGGTTGAAGACAACATTCGCAAATTCAGGAACCAACTGACCACGTCCCATGAATCCATATTCACCGCCCTGACGTGCAGATCCCGGATCTTCAGAATACATACGGGCCAATGTAGAGAAGGTAGTTTCTCCTTTATTGATACGGTCTGTAAACTCACGTAACTCTGATTTGATACGTTCCTTTTCTTCTTCCGTCACTTTCGGTTCAAGTGTAATGATCTGCACTTCTACCTGCGGAAGGATATAGGGAATACTGTCAGCCGGCAACTTGCTGAAATAATTACGGACCTCGGCCGGAGTCAATTTAATATCACCTACTATTTTACGCTGCATTTCCTGAACGATCTGCTTGTTACGCATGTTTTCACGCAGCATTTCGCGAATCTGTGTAGAGGTTTTATTATAGTATTCCTCCATTTTTTCCTTTGTACCAATCTGTTCAATCAGCCAGGCAGTATAAGTTTCCACCTCCTGAAGAACAGCCTGTTCTGAAACCGTCACACTATCAATCTCAGCCTGATGCAAATACAACTTCTGAATTGCCAGTTCTTCCGGTATCACACAATAAGGATCTCCATCAAAACGACGTCCTTCATACTGAGCCTGCAAACGCTCATCTTCAACATCCGACTTCAAGATAGCCTCATCTCCTACGACCCAGACTACTTCATCGATAACATTATTCTGCGCATGCGAAACGGTACCAACCAGCAATAAAAGCAGACACACGCAAACTCTTGCAAAATCCAGTTTATTCATTCAACTCAATTATAATAAATTATGTCTTTATCTTCTGAAGCCTCGTTATACAAGTCTTGCTTCACCCGATTGATAAATTCGACGCGCTTCAGATTTATTAATATTTCTTTTATCTCGGTCCGAGCATATTCCAAAGGTAACTGTTCCCCTTCAGGCAGGAAATGCTCAACATGCAAGAAATAGCAAAAGGCAGTATCACGCACTTCTACATTTTTCTTTTTCTCCAGATAGCCAAAATCCGTATCCAATTCTTTCAAAGGTATCTTGGCAGCCAGATCTGACACAGGAAGCCAGCGATCATAAAAATAATCATAACTCACTGCATTTCCGATACTGTATTTCAGCAAACGGTCAACAGCATCCTGCGTGTTCTGTTTATACCATGTCCGGACATTGCCCAAATGCGGAGCCTTGACAGGAACCTTTATAAACAATCCCTGCACGTAAGGCTGGGTAGCACGAAACAAGGTCGGATTCTGTTGATAGTATTGCTTTATCTCAGCTTCATCAATACTGTCTCCCAATTGCTGGTTGACCAGTTCTTCCTGATAAGCATGCACAATCAGCGCTTTCCGATAAGAAGCAACCAGCTCCTCCAGTTTCAGATTATCCGGAACATTTCCTTCTGCTTTATGAAACAAAAGGGCATCTTCCACCCATGTGCGGATATAGCGCTCCGCAAACTGAATGCTATCTTGTCCCTTGATTCCTACCGGCATAGCGGCCCGCAGATCTTCCTTATAAAGGAATTCATTCCCCACTTGTACCAGAGGTGTCTTCCCTTTATGATCTACAGTCTGACCGCATCCTCCCAACAAGAGCGCAGTCAAAATGATCAAGAAGATTTTATTCTTTTGTTCCATAAACAATGAATTAGTGAACGAAGATACACTATTAATTAGTTACTTCCATCACAATTAACGGTTTTTAAAACGTCTTGATTAATTTCTACCTTGAATTTACGCTTCAAAGCCAACATTTCGCTTTCTTTTTGAGCCTCACAATAATCAGTCATTACTGCATCCAGAACATCCTGATATTCCTCCGGTCCTTTTTTTAATCGCTTTCCCAATACGAAAGTATAAGGCAACTCTGCATGCGGAAGATAACTTCCACACTTAAATGCCAGCTTATCTACATACGGATTTTTCCCTATCTGAAACAAACCTGTTTCCAGCTCTGCGTGATAAACAGAATCCCGTATTGCCTCCTGAGACAGGACTTTTTCCCATTCAGACAAAGGAAGTTTTTTCAGTTTCTTTTTAATTTTTGAGGCAGCCTTACGATTCTGGCAATGGATCACAGCCCCTTTGAAGTGAGGCAAATCCCATGCATATTCCTCCTTGTGCTCCTTAAAATAGTTTTCCAGTTCACCGGGTTTGGGCTGAATATGTTTGTCTGTTCCCAAACGAGCATCCCACCAGGCAGCCAGCAGTCCGTCACGCACCCATTGCAAGGTGGACTCAACCGAAGCCGGATAATCTGAACTTCCATCCTTCCAGGCCTGGTACAAATCCTCATTCAACACCGGAACTCCATCCAGACGCCGATCGCAATAAGCCTGCAACATCGGATATGTATCTCTGAAATCCCGTCCATCTTTCCGATCCAGCAAACGGACAATATGCATTCCCACAGGAGAATAGAAAGGACGTGAAACAACACCTTCATCCAAATTTTGCAGACGTTCTGCCAACTCGGGAACCAATCCAACAAGAGGCATCCACATCGTTCCACTCTTCAATTGAGGCTTTTGTGAGACATAACGTGAAGTCAATTCAGAAAAAGTCATTCCATTCTGCAGTGCCACATACGCGGAATCCATCAGAGACTGAGCCTGATCCTCTTCTGCTTTAGCCGGATGTTGTGACAAAGGCAAAGTGAGAAACTCCGTTCTCACCCATGTATTGGTAAGCAAACGAGATTTTTCTTCTTGATACTGAAAGAATGCTTTCATTTCCTGACGCTTCACCAGAACGGGTTTCAGCATTTCTCCGCTCAGCACATGGTATTGCTGCTTGAATTCCGGCAAGGTATCCCATCCCATGCTCAAAGCATCGGCAACTTTCAGCTTAAAAAATAAAAAATGATTGAAATAGCGTTGCGGAGTCTCCCGCGACCGAACCGGAGAACGGCTATAATAGGCCTCCAATTCAGTATCTGTCACTTCTTTTCCGTCAATGCGCATCAAAACCTTTCCGGTTTCAGCCAATGAGGGAACTACGGCCAGCAAGGCCAACAAGGAAAGTCCTATTTTTCTCAATACAAACATATATCTAAAAAAATAACGGCACACAAATGCCCCGAATCTGTTGCGGAACAATTGTGTGCCATTGAAATCCGTTTATTGCGGACGGCTATAGTTAGGGGCTTCGCTCGTAATAGCTACATCATGCGGATGGCTTTCCAACACACCGGCATTGGTAATACGTGTAAACTTCGCATTATGAAGTTCCTCGATATTATGAGCACCACAATATCCCATACCAGCACGAAGACCACCTACCAGCTGATAGATTACTTCATACAAGCTGCCTTTATATGGTACGCGGGCTGCAATACCTTCCGGAACCAACTTCTTGACATCAGTTGTTCCACTCTGGAAATAACGGTCTTTAGAACCATTTTCCATAGCTTCCAGAGAACCCATACCACGATATGATTTAAACTTACGTCCGTTGAAGATAATTGTATCACCCGGAGATTCTTCTGTTCCGGCAACCAAAGAACCAATCATTACGCTGTATCCACCAGCAGCCAAAGCCTTAACGACATCACCAGAATAACGCAAGCCACCATCAGCAATCAAAGGAATACCTGTACCTTCCAATGCCTTAGCAACATCATACACTGCTGTCAGCTGGGGAACACCCACACCGGCAACGACACGTGTTGTACAAATAGAACCCGGACCGATACCTACCTTGACAGCATCTGCACCGGCTTCAACCAGCATCTTGGCAGCTTCACCTGTAGCAATATTACCTACAACAATATCAATACCCGGGAATTTCTGTTTTGCTTCCTTCAGCTTTTCGATAACAGACAAAGAATGTCCATGAGCTGTATCAATAACAATGGCATCTGCTCCGGCATTCACCAGGGCTTCCATTCTCTGTAAAGTATCTGCTGTAACACCAACACCTGCCGCTACACGCAAACGTCCTTTAGAGTCCTTACAAGCCATCGGTTTATCTTTAGCCTTTGTAATATCTTTATAAGTGATCAGACCGATCAATTTACCGTCTTTGTCTACTACAGGTAACTTTTCGATTTTATTTTCTTGCAGAATCTTGGAAGCTGTTTCCATATCCGTACCCTGCTCTGTAGTCACAATGTTCTCTTTGGTCATTACCTCATCGATGCGCTTGTTCATATCCTTTTCAAAACGCAAGTCACGATTCGTAACGATACCTACCAGATAGTTTTCATCGTCTACAACAGGAATACCGCCAATTTTATATTCGGACATAATATCCAGAGCATCCTTCACCGTAGAGCCACGCTTAATGGTCACCGGATCATAAATCATACCGTTCTCGGCACGTTTTACAATAGCAACCTGACGTGCCTGCTCTTCGATGGACATATTCTTATGAATAACACCAATACCACCTTCACGTGCAATAGCAATAGCCATCTGCGCTTCAGTGACTGTATCCATAGCGGCTGTCACAAACGGAATGTTCAAAGTAATGTTACGTGAGAATCTGGTCGAGAGTTCGACTGCTTTAGGTAATACCTCAGAATAGGCCGGGATCAACAATACATCATCATAAGTTAATCCGTCCATTACAACTTTATCTGCAATAAATGACATAGGGCTTTATGCTTTAGAATTTATTGCGTGCAAATATAAGCATTTTCTTTCAAAATGCCAGTTGGGTTAACATATTTTCACCGATCGGAAGGGCGATAAAAAAGGTCAACAGCAAACCAGCCTGCTGTTGACCTCTCTCTCCATATCGTTTTTATCAGTTAGCCATTTCAGAAATGAACTTGATTCTTACCAGACGAATTTCTTCTTCGGTATAATCGTCTCCCAGTTCATCCATTGCTTCTTCTATTCCATCAGTAGTTGATTCCTTGAAATAGTCGTAGATATCTTCCAGATGATCTTCATCCATGATTTCATCCAGGAAATAATCAATATTCAGTTTCGTTCCGGAATAAACAATCGCTTCCACTTCATCCAGCAATTCATTGAAGTCAATACCCTTGGCAACGGCAATATCATCCAATGCCACTTTCCGGTCAATGCTTTGAATAATGGAAACTTTCAGTTTTGACTTATTGGCCACCGTACGGACACGAAGATCTTCCGGACGATCAATTTCATTTTCCTCACAATGTTTCTTGATCAGCTCACAGAATTCCTGCCCATAGCGCTTTGCTTTTCCAGCTCCTACGCCCGGAATGTTCTGAAGTTCTTCCAGAGTTACCGGATAAATAGTAGCCATCGCCTCCAATGACGGATCCTGGAAAATAACATAGGGCGGAACATCCAGCTTCTTGGACATTTTCTTACGCAAGTCTTTCAGCATAGAGAACAATGCCGGGTCAACTGCACAAGAAGCGCCACTCCGCAACGGAACTTCTTCAACTTCTTCTTCGTCAAAGTCATTATCCTCTACAATCTTAAAGGATTTGGGCTTCTTCAAGAACTTATGTCCTTCGGGAGTCACCTTCAGCAAGCCATAGTTCTCAACATCTTTGGTCAAGTAGCCTGTGATCAGAGCCTGACGGATAACAGCATTCCATAAGCGCTCCTCTTCTCCCATTCCAGAACCGAACACCTCCAACTCTTCATGCTTATGAGCCAAAACCTCACTGGTCTCGCGTCCCAGAAGCACATCAATTATATAATCTTGTTTAAAGTTTTCTTTCACAGCAATGATTGTTTCAATCACTGCACACAACGAATCCTGAGCCTCCACTTGTTTTTTCGGGTTTAAACAGTTATCACAATTACCACAATTATCTTCTGTATATTCCTCTCCAAAATAATGCAACAAAATCTTTCTGCGACAAACTGATGACTCAGCATAAGCTGCTGTTTCCAGCAACAACTGCTTTCCGATTTCCTGTTCTGACACAGGCTTTCCCTGCATGAATTTTTCAAGTTTCTGCAAGTCTTTATTCGAGTAGAAAGTAATGCATTGTCCTTCTCCTCCATCACGTCCCGCACGTCCTGTTTCCTGATAATAGCCTTCCAGACTCTTAGGCACATCATAATGGATTACAAAACGTACATCCGGCTTATCAATACCCATACCGAAAGCGATCGTAGCCACAATGACATCAATATCTTCTTTCAGGAATGCGTCCTGATTGGCACTACGTGTGGCTGAATCCATCCCCGCATGATAAGGACGGGCCTTGATACCATTTGCCTGAAGCACTTCAGCCAGTTCTTCCACTTTCTTCCGGCTCAGACAGTAAATAATACCCGACTTTTCTTCATTCTGCCGGATAAACTTGATAATATCACGGTCTACATTGGCCGTCTTGGCACGTACCTCGTAATACAGATTGGGACGATTGAAAGAAGATTTAAACTCAACAGCATCCGTCATACCCAGGTTCTTCTGGATATCCATCTTTACCTTCGGAGTGGCAGTAGCGGTCAAAGCAATAACCGGAGCCTTTCCGATTTCATTGATGATCGGACGGATGCGGCGATATTCAGGACGGAAATCGTGCCCCCACTCAGAAATACAATGAGCCTCGTCCACCGCATAAAAAGAAATCTTCACATGTTTCAAGAATCCCACATTCTCTTCCTTCGTCAACGATTCCGGAGCCACATAAAGCAGCTTGGTCTTTCCGCTAAGGATATCCGACTTAACCTGATCAATGGCCGACTTCGTCAATGAAGAGTTGATGAAATGCGCCACTCCGTCTTCTTCACTGAAGTTACGCATTGCGTCAACCTGATTTTTCATAAGGGCTATCAAAGGGGAAATAACAATTGCCGTTCCTTCCATCAAGAGCGAAGGAAGCTGATAGCATAACGACTTTCCGCCTCCTGTCGGCATCAGAACGAAGGTATCTTTCCCTTCCAACAGGTTACGGATAATAGCTTCTTGGTTTCCCTTGAACGTATCAAAACCAAAATACTTCTTCAATTGTTCCGTCAAATTGATATTTCCCGTCATTGTTCCCTTATTTTAATGGTTCATCTTAGTAAAAATCATCTCACTTAGTCTAACAAAGTTATAAACAACTTTTCATTTTTCACAACTTTTTCGGGAGATATTTTTACCGGAGTCTATATTTCATTTCATTTTTACCTGTCAGGCCATTTGCAGACGAGACAAGTTAGCCTTTTCCATTTGTGACTTTGCATATTCGAGTGTCACGACAAAACTATCCACCTTACGCGAAGGAAGGTCAAACATGACATCCATCATAATAGTCTCCACAATGGCTCGCAGACCACGGGCACCGAGTTTATACTCAACCGCCTTATCTACGATATACTCAAATACCTCCGGCTGGAATTCAAGTTTCACGCCATCCATCTCAAACAGTTTCACATACTGCTTGATGATTGAGTTCTTCGGTTCGGTAAGAATATTGCGCAAAGCCTGACGGTCCAACGGATTCAGATAGGTCAGGATCGGAAGACGTCCGATAATTTCCGGAATAAGTCCGAATGACTTCAAGTCCTGAGGAGCAATATACTGCATCAGATTGTTGCGGTCCACTTTTACCGTTTCCTTGGCTGCACTATAACCTACCACGTTCGTATTCAGACGCTGGGCGATCTTCCGTTCGATGCCGTCAAAAGCACCTCCGCAAATAAACAGGATATTTTTGGTATTGACCGGAATAAGCTTCTGCTCCGGATGCTTGCGGCCTCCCTGGGGAGGAACATTGACGATGGAACCTTCCAGCAGCTTCAGCAAACCTTGCTGTACACCTTCCCCGCTGACGTCACGGGTAATGGACGGATTGTCTCCTTTGCGGGCAATTTTGTCGATTTCATCAATGAAGACAATTCCCCGTTCTGCTTCTTCCACATTATAGTCCGCAGCCTGAAGCAGACGTGTCAAGATGCTTTCGATATCTTCCCCCACATATCCGGCCTCGGTAAGAACCGTTGCATCTACGATCGTAAATGGAACATGGAGCAATTTCGCTATGGTACGCGCCAGCAACGTCTTACCGGTACCGGTGCTTCCCACCATGATAATATTTGATTTTTCGATTTCTACGTCATCTTTTGTCACAGGCTGGAGCAAGCGCTTGTAGTGATTGTACACCGCCACAGAAAGATATCGCTTTGCATCATCCTGTCCGATGACATACTGATCCAGAAATTCCTTGATGTCTTTCGGCTTTGGCAGTTCGTTCATATCCAGATCACCGGCTTTCCCTGATTTCTGCTTCATTGCTTCCTGCACAATGTCATAAGCCTGTTCCGAGCAGGAATCGCAGATACATCCGTTCATTCCCGTGATCAGAAATCCGACTTCATCTTCCGAACGGCCGCAAAAGCTGCAGCGTCTTTTGGTTCTGGATTTTGATGATTTATCTTCCAATGTTACAAAATGTTTTTAATTATAATCCGACTCTTTACACTCCCGGTTTGCGTGAAAGCACTTCGTCAATCATACCATACTCTTTTGCTTCCTGAGCAGTCATCCAGTAATCACGGTCTGAATCAGCCCACACCTTATCAAAATCCGTATGTGAATGATCGGCAATGATGGTATAGAGTTCTTTCTTCAACTTCTGGATTTCACGTGCCGTAATCTCAATGTCTGAAGCCTGTCCCTGAGCTCCACCCATCGGCTGATGGATCATCACACGCGAATGTGTCAGCGCAGAGCGTTTGCCTTCTTTTCCGGCAACCAGCAGGACTGCAGCCATGGAAGCAGCCATTCCGGTACAGATGGTAGCCACGTCGCTGCTGATAAACTGCATCGTGTCATAGATACCCAGTCCGGCATAAACAGATCCGCCCGGTGAGTTAATATAAATAGAAATATCCTTTCCAGCATCTACAGAATCCAGATACAGCAGCTGTGCCTGCAAGGTATTTGCCGTATAGTCGTCAATCTGTGTGCCAAGAAAGATAATGCGATCCATCATCAAACGGGAAAACACGTCAAGCTGGGTTACGTTCAGCTGGCGTTCTTCCAGGATATAAGGATTCAGGTAACCGGCCTGTGACTTGATCACATCGTCGAGTACCATACTGCTCATACCCAAATGCTTGGTAGCATATTTTCTAAAATCATCTTTCATGTCCAGTATGTTTATTGTGAATAATGAAGAGAGGCTTCCGACCTCCCGTTTTTCTGCAAGAACAAATGTACAAAACACTTCCGTTTTACAGAGAAACCCGGGTCAAAAGCCCCTCCTTTTTTAATAAGTTTTAGCACTTGCCAAAACTTGTCTTATCTGTCAATTATTGAAACATCTGATTGAATTCTTCAGCAGAAACAGCCTTGTGGTTCAAAGTAACCTGGCCTTTCAAAGTTTCTGACAGCTTGGATTCTACCACACGGTTCAGCAAAGCTTCTACGCTTTCCTGTTTCTTCAACATTTCCTTAGAGTAGTTTTCAAGCAGTTCTTCAGGAACATTGATCATACCGTACTGAGCGAACTGAGCGCGAGTAGCTTCTTTTGCCATGTTGGTCAGATCACCCTGTTCAACCTTGATGTCGTTAGCTGCAACCAGTTTTTCCTTGATCAGGTGCCAGGTCAGTTCTTCCAGGCTCTTTTCGTAGTTTTCAGCAACGAATTCTTCACCTTTTTCCTTGTTGTTGTCCAGCATGATGCGTTTCAGCAGTGCATCCGGGAATTCCAGCTTACCCACTTTCTCCATCATCATCTTGCGAACATCGATCAAGAACTTATAATCGCTGTCAGCAACGAATCTTGCTGCGATTTCTTCCTTAATCTTAGCACGGAATTCTTCTTCTGTCTTCACAACACCTTCACCGAAAGCCTGATCGAACAGTTCCTGATTCAATTCACCAGCAACAAAGCGAGTGATTTCTTCTACCTGGAAGCTGAAGTTGGATTTCACATCCTTAGCAATATTCTTGTCGATTTTCAGCAAAGAACCCAGTTCCGTCTCGTTTCCGTCAAAAGCAACGTTCGGATTGAATACCAATACATCGTTTACTTTTGCATTAGCGAAGATAGCTTTCTGTTCGTCATTCTTCATATAAGAAGGCATCATAACCGCACCTTCTACCTGAATGCCGCCTTCTTTCGTATTGCCTTCTTCGTCCAACTGAGCCAACAGACCTTTCAGCATATCATTATCCTGATAAGTATCTACTGTATCGTATTTACCGGTGCGTTGAGTATACATCTTCACCTGGTTGTCGATCATCTCGTCAGATACCTCAATCGTATAATAATCGACTTTATCTTTAGTGCTTACTTCCGCTTTAAATTCGGGTGCCAAAGCAATATCGAACACGAAATCAAATTCATCCATTGTATCGAAGTCGATATTCTGCTGTTTTTCTTCGTTAGGCAACGGTTCGCCCAACATATTCACCTTATTTTCTTTGATATAATTGTAAACAGCCTCTTGCAGTGTCTTATTCACTACCTCGGCAATTACAGACTTGCCATACATCTTTTTAACAAGACTTGCAGGAACCATACCTTTACGGAATCCCGGCATATCTACCTTTTGGCGGAGCGTTCTCAACTCTTTGTCTACTTTCTCCTGATAGTCGGCTTTCTCAAGCTTCACAGTAAGCTGTGCGCTTACTTTGTCAATGTTTTGTAATGAAACGTTCATTCTGACAATTATTTA
>OGDU01000987.1_pt1 | contig 25186 bp, 25 predicted proteins | sample 1570371 | NCBI WGS metagenome assembly OGDU01 (sample SAMEA2581977, study PRJEB24529) | metagenome | biome: Human gut stool | place: China | collected 2011
AACATGTAGGCTTATCTCGGGAGCCTTTAAAGTCGTGTAAAAACGGCGGGGTGATACTGTCATAGTGCATTTTCTACTCAACATAACGGCACATTATGTTGAATAACTTTGCTCTGAGGCACTTGAAAAAATCCAACTGTCTTGTTGCAAAGTTCCTTCTGCTGGGATGACGGTATTTTCAATTAAAGATTTTCTATGAATACCAGCACAACACTCGTTATTATTTATAGAGGAGGGAGGTCCTTGGGCGAAGATATTCCCAAATCTCAAGAAGAATGGTGTGCAGTATGAAAAAAACAATCTTGGCACTGTGTTTGGCAATTTTCCCTTTAATGGGTCTTTCAGAAACTCAACGCATAGACACTGTAGGCGGAGTGCTCGGGATCTATAAGGATCCCGGACAGTATGGAAACGCGCCCGTGTTATTTCTTGGCTCAATCAAAAACAAAATTCTAGAAGATGATCGCATCCAAATAGATGATCGAAAGAAATTGGGCAAGGATAAGGAACTTTTTCTCGTTTCGACTAACTGTAATGGATCCGGGTGCCGAGTTGAATCGCACTATTTAATAATGATTTCAAAATCGCGCAAATGGAAAATCCTTGCTGGGCCTATAGAAACAAATGGAGACGTGACTCTTCAGGAAAGAGGAAAAACGCTGCGGCTGCAATACGAACTTTATGAAGGCGCACGTGTTTTCCAAGTAACTAGAACTATTTCACAGGACGGAAAGATATCGAAAGAAGAAAGAAAAATTATTTCTGAGCCAGATTTTGAGGTTAAGGATTTTTCTGATTTGCAGCGTGGAGATCGTCTGCTGGGTGCTGCAATCCACTACGGTCCAGTTGAGCAAGAACTAAAAATTTTGGGAGTGTTCGACAAAGTCGCAAAGCACCTGGATCAATATGGTTCTGGTTTTGTTCTATCTCCAAATGGCGGAGACTGCGTTGAGTTTTTTGCGGACGGAACGAATGTCTATGGAATGGAAACACTTGTCGTTAAAGTTTGGAAGAACGGCAAATTTTTCATTCTGATGGAGCCGAAGCAGTTCTCTGATAAGTTTGAAATTTATTCAAACCTAGAGCCTAGGGAGCTTGATCTAACACTTGATTCGCTAAGATTTTCTGACTTCGAAACGGGCTTCTGTAAGGTGAACACCGGAGAATTTAGACTTTGCGCAGACTTTTTATCAGACTTTCGCAAACAAAGTTTGGGATTAGACGTTGCAATGAATCTGATAAAGCTCGACGAAACGGATCTGAAAAGCTTAGAAAAGGACATGAGATTTGATGCCTGTAAATACGAGGTATCTGAAGATAATGTGCTTAGTTCTCTCAAATCCATGGACGTTAGCGGACCATGTCCTCGTTTAGGCGTAGGACAAGATCAGAAGCTCTACATAATATTTTCACCACAAGGAAAGGCTACTCAACTTGTGAAATTAATTTCGAACGCTAGTGCATACCGTGAATTGCGAATAGCCCTAGTTAAGAGATTTGGTGAGGGGCGTTCGAAAGAATCAGGAGACGAGTTTTCTAAAATAACTTGGGAACTAGGCGAGAACTTCTTGACCTTAAAGAGACTTTCGTCAGGTTATTCCGTCCTAAGGTACTTCTCTCCGACCTTCATTGAAATTACAAAACAAAGAGATAAATTAAAAGAGAAAGAGTTAGAGAGGAAAAACACACCATATTTGAAAGTAGATGTTGAGGCAATCACTGTTTCTAGTGAAAACAGACAAAGCATAGAAAGCGAGATCCTTTAAAGGAAATCTTTTCTAATATCGAATGCTGATTGAGGTTATGGAAGCTGAAAATCAGCACCTGGGCGCAATAGTAATTAATAACTGCCTCTGAGCTGCTCGATTCCGAGGTAGCATCGGGCGTCCTCGTTGGCCACTCCAATTTCTACGGCGTAGAGCTGATTCTAAGATTGTTTTTTTCCTCTTCTATCCAAAAGTTAAGATCTTCTCGGCGGAAAATTTTTCCTCTTCTCGTGATGCGACATTCCTCAAAGAGCCTTTCTGTTGCTGAAGAAAGAGCTTTGTAACGAACTGCCTGGCGATCGGAAATAAACGAGAGTGTCTTCGCCTTCTGCAGTGCCTCACGAAGCTCAGTAATTTCAGATTGAAAAGCTTCTATCTCTTTGTTCCGCCGGTTGAAGCTTTTTTTGACTCTACGATAAGACTCAAGCGCAAGATCGCGTTTGTTGGACATGGCCTCTAGCTCTTCCCGGTAATTTTCAAGTTCTTCAGTTAGTTCTTCGATTTGACGTTCAAGATCCGTGTCGCTGTTGAGACGATCGATTAGGTCGTAATTTTTATCGGTGAGCTCTGAAATTCGTTTGCGGAGGAACGCTTCAGTCTCGGCAAACCTCTGCTCAGCGTTGAGTTGTTTCTGTGCTTCAGCACGAATGACGGTTGCAGTATGGGCAGCCCAAGCTTCAGTTTGATTCGAAGATTTTTTGAGATGATATCTAAGAACTTTTTCATGCTCGGAGCGAATTCGGTTTAAGCGAGAGGACGAGGCAATAGCAGCGAGCACAGAACCGACAAGAAAACCGCCGGCCCCAAAGATTAAAGAGGAAGTTTCAATAGAAAACATGAGAATTAACGAAGATAGGCGTCTGTGATGTCGGGTCTGAAATGTCCGAGTTCCTGACTGACAGTTTCTTTTGAAAGGTCGTATTTGCAGTGGAACTGAAGTTCCCGGATTCTTTCCTGAGCGTATGAGTGACGAAGTCCGTGTGCTCCGGTTGACCATCCCAAAGCGCGGATGCTCGCTCTTCTGAAGCAGTCTGTGAAGCGTTTTCCGCCCACGATGTCGTAGTGCTGCCGATAGTAGATTCCTCGATCGGTGACTCTTCTGGCTTCCGGAAGGCGCAGCTGTTCCAGTTTTTCAGCGAGGTCCGATGGAATTCTGATTTCTCGGGTGAGTCCGCCTTTTCCGGTGACGACATAGGCTTCTCCGTCACGGTCAGCAAACTTCCATGGTGTCTTTTTCTCGGTACCGTCTTTGTGAAAACGACGATCCGGACGTTTTTCGTCAATTCTTCGAATTGTCAGCAACTCATGGGCACGAAGGCCGCAGCGATAACTCAGCTCTGTAGAAAAAGCCAAAGTCCTTGTAAGATGGGCCTGAATCATCTCGACTTGGGCCGGCGAGTAGGCTCTGCGTCCTAATTTCTGAGGCGTATCAGAGTGCACCGGCGGTAAGTTCTGATCCTTGCTCAGATCTCCTCTGGCGTGCAAATAGGCTTGAATTGCTTGTTTGTACTTCTCACACGTTTTTTGACCGACAGTTGCCGCCTTGTGTGCAAGAAAGCGGTTTACTACGTCTCTACTGACGTTTTTAAGATCGCCTAACTGATTTTCTTTAATGAAATCACAGAAAACCTTCAGACAGTCTCGGTATGTGTTTTGAGTTCCGACCGATTGCGAAATCCCTGCTTGTCGAATCAAGGCGCAGGCTTTATTAGCTTGGTTAAGAGATTTAGCAAAATGTTTTTCTTTGGCCGGAGCAGGATCGGATTTTTTTATCTCTGCTATCGAAGCGAGCTCCTGATTCTTTTGTAAGTCGCCTCTGGACTGAAAAAAGAATTCGATCGCCTTTCGACTGAGTTCTGCGGCAGCGGTTCCTACCGTATGGATTTGCTGCTTTATGAAAGAAACCGCTCTCTCAACGGTTGCGCTGGCAAGGCCAGATAAGTTTTCTGCACACAGAAACGCAGAAAACTCGGAAAGCGTTTGCATCAAAACAGAGGACTCTTTTGAAGAAAGTTCAGAGGAACAATGAGCTTCTATCGCGTTCTTTGCATCCTGCTGAAAAATATTTAGGCGATTCTCTTTTTGATCCATCGTGAAATCGTTGTTTCGTGTACGACGATGCGACGCTCGCGAAGATAAATCGCAAGCGCAGCAAGCTGGACGTGACGTATGACTACGGCGACGGCAAGCGGATCGAGTTCAGCGGCCCGGAGCCGCTGGGCGCTGATGATCTGCGCATCCTGCAAGGGCTGGTGGCCATGGCTGGGCCTAATGGCCTAGTGCTTGGCCCGGAACCCAAGACCGAAGGCGGACGGCAGCTCCGGCTGTTCCTGGAACCCAAGTGGGAGGCCGTCACCGCTGATGCCATGGTGGTCAAAGGTAGCTATCGGGCGCTGGCAAAGGAAATCGGGGCAGAGGTCGATAGTGGTGGGGCGCTCAAGCACATACAGGACTGCATCGAGCGCCTTTGGAAGGTATCCATCATCGCCCAGAATGGCCGCAAGCGGCAGGGGTTTCGGCTGCTGTCGGAGTACGCCAGCGACGAGGCGGACGGGCGCCTGTACGTGGCCCTGAACCCCTTGATCGCGCAGGCCGTCATGGGTGGCGGCCAGCATGTGCGCATCAGCATGGACGAGGTGCGGGCGCTGGACAGCGAAACCGCCCGCCTGCTGCACCAGCGGCTGTGTGGCTGGATCGACCCCGGCAAAACCGGCAAGGCTTCCATAGATACCTTGTGCGGCTATGTCTGGCCGTCAGAGGCCAGTGGTTCGACCATGCGCAAGCGCCGCCAGCGGGTGCGCGAGGCGTTGCCGGAGCTGGTCGCGCTGGGCTGGACGGTAACCGAGTTCGCGGCGGGCAAGTACGACATCACCCGGCCCAAGGCGGCAGGCTGCCCCCCCCCCACTCTATTGTAAACAAGACATTTTTATCTTTTATATTCAATGGCTTATTTTCCTGCTAATTGGTAATACCATGAAAAATACCATGCTCAGAAAAGGCTTAACAATATTTTGAAAAATTGCCTACTGAGCGCTGCCGCACAGCTCCATAGGCCGCTTTCCTGGCTTTGCTTCCAGATGTATGCTCTTCTGCTCCTGCAGCTAATGGATCACCGCAAACAGGTTACTCGCCTGGGGATTCCCTTTCGACCCGAGCATCCGTATGATACTCATGCTCGATTATTATTATTATAGAAGCCCCCATGAATAAATCGCTCATCATTTTCGGCATCGTCAACATAACCTCGGACAGTTTCTCCGATGGAGGCCGGTATCTGGCGCCAGACGCAGCCATTGCGCAGGCGCGTAAGCTGATGGCCGAGGGGGCAGATGTGATCGACCTCGGTCCGGCATCCAGCAATCCCGACGCCGCGCCTGTTTCGTCCGACACAGAAATCGCGCGTATCGCGCCGGTGCTGGACGCGCTCAAGGCAGATGGCATTCCCGTCTCGCTCGACAGTTATCAACCCGCGACGCAAGCCTATGCCTTGTCGCGTGGTGTGGCCTATCTCAATGATATTCGCGGTTTTCCAGACGCTGCGTTCTATCCGCAATTGGCGAAATCATCTGCCAAACTCGTCGTTATGCATTCGGTGCAAGACGGGCAGGCAGATCGGCGCGAGGCACCCGCTGGCGACATCATGGATCACATTGCGGCGTTCTTTGACGCGCGCATCGCGGCGCTGACGGGTGCCGGTATCAAACGCAACCGCCTTGTCCTTGATCCCGGCATGGGGTTTTTTCTGGGGGCTGCTCCCGAAACCTCGCTCTCGGTGCTGGCGCGGTTCGATGAATTGCGGCTGCGCTTCGATTTGCCGGTGCTTCTGTCTGTTTCGCGCAAATCCTTTCTGCGCGCGCTCACAGGCCGTGGTCCGGGGGATGTCGGGGCCGCGACACTCGCTGCAGAGCTTGCCGCCGCCGCAGGTGGAGCTGACTTCATCCGCACACACGAGCCGCGCCCCTTGCGCGACGGGCTGGCGGTATTGGCGGCGCTGAAAGAAACCGCAAGAATTCGTTAACTGCACATTCGGGATATTTCTCTATATTCGCGCTTCATCAGAAAACTGAAGGAACCTCCATTGAATCGAACTAATATTTTTTTTGGTGAATCGCATTCTGACTGGTTGCCTGTCAGAGGCGGAGAATCTGGTGATTTTGTTTTTCGACGTGGTGACGGGCATGCCTTCGCGAAAATCGCACCTGCTTCCCGCCGCGGTGAGCTCGCTGGAGAGCGTGACCGCCTCATTTGGCTCAAAGGTCGAGGTGTGGCTTGCCCCGAGGTCATCAACTGGCAGGAGGAACAGGAGGGTGCATGCTTGGTGATAACGGCAATTCCGGGAGTACCGGCGGCTGATCTGTCTGGAGCGGATTTGCTCAAAGCGTGGCCGTCAATGGGGCAGCAACTTGGCGCTGTTCACAGCCTATCGGTTGATCAATGTCCGTTTGAGCGCAGGCTGTCGCGAATGTTCGGACGCGCCGTTGATGTGGTGTCCCGCAATGCCGTCAATCCCGACTTCTTACCGGACGAGGACAAGAGTACGCCGCAGCTCGATCTTTTGGCTCGTGTCGAACGAGAGCTACCGGTGCGGCTCGACCAAGAGCGCACCGATATGGTTGTTTGCCATGGTGATCCCTGCATGCCGAACTTCATGGTGGACCCTAAAACTCTTCAATGCACGGGTCTGATCGACCTTGGGCGGCTCGGAACAGCAGATCGCTATGCCGATTTGGCACTCATGATTGCTAACGCCGAAGAGAACTGGGCAGCGCCAGATGAAGCAGAGCGCGCCTTCGCTGTCCTATTCAATGTATTGGGGATCGAAGCCCCCGACCGCGAACGCCTTGCCTTCTATCTGCGATTGGACCCTCTGACTTGGGGTTGATGTTCATGCCGCCTGTTTTTCCTGCTCATTGGCACGTTTCGCAACCTGTTCTCATTGCGGACACCTTTTCCAGCCTCGTTTGGAAAGTTTCATTGCCAGACGGGACTCCTGCAATCGTCAAGGGATTGAAACCTATAGAAGACATTGCTGATGAACTGCGCGGGGCCGACTATCTGGTATGGCGCAATGGGAGGGGAGCAGTCCGGTTGCTCGGTCGTGAGAACAATCTGATGTTGCTCGAATATGCCGGGGAGCGAATGCTCTCTCACATCGTTGCCGAGCACGGCGACTACCAGGCGACCGAAATTGCAGCGGAACTAATGGCGAAGCTGTATGCCGCATCTGAGGAACCCCTGCCTTCTGCCCTTCTCCCGATCCGGGATCGCTTTGCAGCTTTGTTTCAGCGGGCGCGCGATGATCAAAACGCAGGTTGTCAAACTGACTACGTCCACGCGGCGATTATAGCCGATCAAATGATGAGCAATGCCTCGGAACTGCGTGGGCTACATGGCGATCTGCATCATGAAAACATCATGTTCTCCAGTCGCGGCTGGCTGGTGATAGATCCCGTCGGTCTGGTCGGTGAAGTGGGCTTTGGCGCCGCCAATATGTTCTACGATCCGGCTGACAGAGACGACCTTTGTCTCGATCCTAGACGCATTGCACAGATGGCGGACGCATTCTCTCGTGCGCTGGACGTCGATCCGCGTCGCCTGCTCGACCAGGCGTACGCTTATGGGTGCCTTTCCGCAGCTTGGAACGCGGATGGAGAAGAGGAGCAACGCGATCTAGCTATCGCGGCCGCGATCAAGCAGGTGCGACAGACGTCATACTAGATATCAAGCGACTTCTCCTATCCCCTGGGAACACATCAATCTCACCGGAGAATATCGCTGGCCAAAGCCTTAGCGTAGGATTCCGCCCCTTCCCGCAAACGACCCCAAACAGGAAACGCAGCTGAAACGGGAAGCTCAACACCCACTGACGCATGGGTTGTTCAGGCAGTACTTCATCAACCAGCAAGGCGGCACTTTCGGCCATCCGCCGCGCCCCACAGCTCGGGCAGAAACCGCGACGCTTACAGCTGAAAGCGACCAGGTGCTCGGCGTGGCAAGACTCGCAGCGAACCCGTAGAAAGCCATGCTCCAGCCGCCCGCATTGGAGAAATTCTTCAAATTCCCGTTGCACATAGCCCGGCAATTCCTTTCCCTGCTCTGCCATAAGCGCAGCGAATGCCGGGTAATACTCGTCAACGATCTGATAGAGAAGGGTTTGCTCGGGTCGGTGGCTCTGGTAACGACCAGTATCCCGATCCCGGCTGGCCGTCCTGGCCGCCACATGAGGCATGTTCCGCGTCCTTGCAATACTGTGTTTACATACAGTCTATCGCTTAGCGGAAAGTTCTTTTACCCTCAGCCGAAATGCCTGCCGTTGCTAGACATTGCCAGCCAGTGCCCGTCACTCCCGTACTAACTGTCACGAACCCCTGCAATAACTGTCACGCCCCCCTGCAATAACTGTCACGAACCCCTGCAATAACTGTCACGCCCCCAAACCTGCAAACCCAGCAGGGGCGGGGGCTGGCGGGGTGTTGGAAAAATCCATCCATGATTATCTAAGAATAATCCACTAGGCGCGGTTATCAGCGCCCTTGTGGGGCGCTGCTGCCCTTGCCCAATATGCCCGGCCAGAGGCCGGATAGCTGGTCTATTCGCTGCGCTAGGCTACACACCGCCCCACCGCTGCGCGGCAGGGGGAAAGGCGGGCAAAGCCCGCTAAACCCCACACCAAACCCCGCAGAAATACGCTGGAGCGCTTTTAGCCGCTTTAGCGGCCTTTCCCCCTACCCGAAGGGTGGGGGCGCGTGTGCAGCCCCGCAGGGCCTGTCTCGGTCGATCATTCAGCCCGGCTCATCCTTCTGGCGTGGCGGCAGACCGAACAAGGCGCGGTCGTGGTCGCGTTCAAGGTACGCATCCATTGCCGCCATGAGCCGATCCTCCGGCCACTCGCTGCTGTTCACCTTGGCCAAAATCATGGCCCCCACCAGCACCTTGCGCCTTGTTTCGTTCTTGCGCTCTTGCTGCTGTTCCCTTGCCCGCACCCGCTGAATTTCGGCATTGATTCGCGCTCGTTGTTCTTCGAGCTTGGCCAGCCGATCCGCCGCCTTGTTGCTCCCCTTAACCATCTTGACACCCCATTGTTAATGTGCTGTCTCGTAGGCTATCATGGAGGCACAGCGGCGGCAATCCCGACCCTACTTTGTAGGGGAGGGCGCACTTACCGGTTTCTCTTCGAGAAACTGGCCTAACGGCCACCCTTCGGGCGGTGCGCTCTCCGAGGGCCATTGCATGGAGCCGAAAAGCAAAAGCAACAGCGAGGCAGCATGGCGATTTATCACCTTACGGCGAAAACCGGCAGCAGGTCGGGCGGCCAATCGGCCAGGGCCAAGGCCGACTACATCCAGCGCGAAGGCAAGTATGCCCGCGACATGGATGAAGTCTTGCACGCCGAATCCGGGCACATGCCGGAGTTCGTCGAGCGGCCCGCCGACTACTGGGATGCTGCCGACCTGTATGAACGCGCCAATGGGCGGCTGTTCAAGGAGGTCGAATTTGCCCTGCCGGTCGAGCTGACCCTCGACCAGCAGAAGGCGCTGGCGTCCGAGTTCGCCCAGCACCTGACCGGTGCCGAGCGCCTGCCGTATACGCTGGCCATCCATGCCGGTGGCGGCGAGAACCCGCACTGCCACCTGATGATCTCCGAGCGGATCAATGACGGCATCGAGCGGCCCGCCGCTCAGTGGTTCAAGCGGTACAACGGCAAGACCCCGGAGAAGGGCGGGGCACAGAAGACCGAAGCGCTCAAGCCCAAGGCATGGCTTGAGCAGACCCGCGAGGCATGGGCCGACCATGCCAACCGGGCATTAGAGCGGGCTGGCCACGACGCCCGCATTGACCACAGAACACTTGAGGCGCAGGGCATCGAGCGCCTGCCCGGTGTTCACCTGGGGCCGAACGTGGTGGAGATGGAAGGCCGGGGCATCCGCACCGACCGGGCAGACGTGGCCCTGAACATCGACACCGCCAACGCCCAGATCATCGACTTACAGGAATACCGGGAGGCAATAGACCATGAACGCAATCGACAGAGTGAAGAAATCCAGAGGCATCAACGAGTTAGCGGAGCAGATCGAACCGCTGGCCCAGAGCATGGCGACACTGGCCGACGAAGCCCGGCAGGTCATGAGCCAGACCCAGCAGGCCAGCGAGGCGCAGGCGGCGGAGTGGCTGAAAGCCCAGCGCCAGACAGGGGCGGCATGGGTGGAGCTGGCCAAAGAGTTGCGGGAGGTAGCCGCCGAGGTGAGCAGCGCCGCGCAGAGCGCCCGGAGCGCGTCGCGGGGGTGGCACTGGAAGCTATGGCTAACCGTGATGCTGGCTTCCATGATGCCTACGGTGGTGCTGCTGATCGCATCGTTGCTCTTGCTCGACCTGACGCCACTGACAACCGAGGACGGCTCGATCTGGCTGCGCTTGGTGGCCCGATGAAGAACGACAGGACTTTGCAGGCCATAGGCCGACAGCTCAAGGCCATGGGCTGTGAGCGCTTCGATATCGGCGTCAGGGACGCCACCACCGGCCAGATGATGAACCGGGAATGGTCAGCCGCCGAAGTGCTCCAGAACACGCCATGGCTCAAGCGGATGAATGCCCAGGGCAATGACGTGTATATCAGGCCCGCCGAGCAGGAGCGGCATGGTCTGGTGCTGGTGGACGACCTCAGCGAGTTTGACCTGGATGACATGAAAGCCGAGGGCCGGGAGCCTGCCCTGGTAGTGGAAACCAGCCCGAAGAACTATCAGGCATGGGTCAAGGTGGCCGACGCCGCAGGCGGTGAACTTCGGGGGCAGATTGCCCGGACGCTGGCCAGCGAGTACGACGCCGACCCGGCCAGCGCCGACAGCCGCCACTATGGCCGCTTGGCGGGCTTCACCAACCGCAAGGACAAGCACACCACCCGCGCCGGTTATCAGCCGTGGGTGCTGCTGCGTGAATCCAAGGGCAAGACCGCCACCGCTGGCCCGGCGCTGGTGCAGCAGGCTGGCCAGCAGATCGAGCAGGCCCAGCGGCAGCAGGAGAAGGCCCGCAGGCTGGCCAGCCTCGAACTGCCCGAGCGGCAGCTTAGCCGCCACCGGCGCACGGCGCTGGACGAGTACCGCAGCGAGATGGCCGGGCTGGTCAAGCGCTTCGGTGATGACCTCAGCAAGTGCGACTTTATCGCCGCGCAGAAGCTGGCCAGCCGGGGCCGCAGTGCCGAGGAAATCGGCAAGGCCATGGCCGAGGCCAGCCCAGCGCTGGCAGAGCGCAAGCCCGGCCACGAAGCGGATTACATCGAGCGCACCGTCAGCAAGGTCATGGGTCTGCCCAGCGTCCAGCTTGCGCGGGCCGAGCTGGCACGGGCACCGGCACCCCGCCAGCGAGGCATGGACAGGGGCGGGCCAGATTTCAGCATGTAGTGCTTGCGTTGGTACTCACGCCTGTTATACTATGAGTACTCACGCACAGAAGGGGGTTTTATGGAATACGAAAAAAGCGCTTCAGGGTCGGTCTACCTGATCAAAAGTGACAAGGGCTATTGGTTGCCCGGTGGCTTTGGTTATACGTCAAACAAGGCCGAGGCTGGCCGCTTTTCAGTCGCTGATATGGCCAGCCTTAACCTTGACGGCTGCACCTTGTCCTTGTTCCGCGAAGACAAGCCTTTCGGCCCCGGCAAGTTTCTCGGTGACTGATATGAAAGACCAAAAGGACAAGCAGACCGGCGACCTGCTGGCCAGCCCTGACGCTGTACGCCAAGCGCGATATGCCGAGCGCATGAAGGCCAAAGGGATGCGTCAGCGCAAGTTCTGGCTGACCGACGACGAATACGAGGCGCTGCGCGAGTGCCTGGAAGAACTCAGAGCGGCGCAGGGCGGGGGTAGTGACCCCGCCAGCGCCTAACCACCAACTGCCTGCAAAGGAGGCAATCAATGGCTACCCATAAGCCTATCAATATTCTGGAGGCGTTCGCAGCAGCGCCGCCACCGCTGGACTACGTTTTGCCCAACATGGTGGCCGGTACGGTCGGGGCGCTGGTGTCGCCCGGTGGTGCCGGTAAATCCATGCTGGCCCTGCAACTGGCCGCACAGATTGCAGGCGGGCCGGATCTGCTGGAGGTGGGCGAACTGCCCACCGGCCCGGTGATCTACCTGCCCGCCGAAGACCCGCCCACCGCCATTCATCACCGCCTGCACGCCCTTGGGGCGCACCTCAGCGCCGAGGAACGGCAAGCCGTGGCTGACGGCCTGCTGATCCAGCCGCTGATCGGCAGCCTGCCCAACATCATGGCCCCGGAGTGGTTCGACGGCCTCAAGCGCGCCGCCGAGGGCCGCCGCCTGATGGTGCTGGACACGCTGCGCCGGTTCCACATCGAGGAAGAAAACGCCAGCGGCCCCATGGCCCAGGTCATCGGTCGCATGGAGGCCATCGCCGCCGATACCGGGTGCTCTATCGTGTTCCTGCACCATGCCAGCAAGGGCGCGGCCATGATGGGCGCAGGCGACCAGCAGCAGGCCAGCCGGGGCAGCTCGGTACTGGTCGATAACATCCGCTGGCAGTCCTACCTGTCGAGCATGACCAGCGCCGAGGCCGAGGAATGGGGTGTGGACGACGACCAGCGCCGGTTCTTCGTCCGCTTCGGTGTGAGCAAGGCCAACTATGGCGCACCGTTCGCTGATCGGTGGTTCAGGCGGCATGACGGCGGGGTGCTCAAGCCCGCCGTGCTGGAGAGGCAGCGCAAGAGCAAGGGGGTGCCCCGTGGTGAAGCCTAAGAACAAGCACAGCCTCAGCCACGTCCGGCACGACCCGGCGCACTGTCTGGCCCCCGGCCTGTTCCGTGCCCTCAAGCGGGGCGAGCGCAAGCGCGGAAAAGGTGGCGCCTTCCTGATAGAGGCGAATAAGTTCAAAGCCGTGTTTATCGAGGCGGCTTCTTCGGGTGACACATTGCTTGCGCCGAGCTCTGCGAATCTCATTGAGTCGCTGTACCTCTGCTGCAGCATCAAAATCTTCGGTGATGTACATAGAAAAAGGAATTCTTTAGGGCAGGTTGTGAGACGACACGATAATCCTCAGGATTATTCGCTGCCAGAGTTAGAGCCTCAGCTCCATCTGACTCGGCATAGCTTGCCTTTGAGCACTTCTTCGAAGTCGACGCCCTTTCATCAAACGGAAAATGCGAAAACGTATCACTGAACGAAATTACTTCGAGCGCGACGCTGTGGTCTTCCAACCCTCGTGTTGGTCAACAGCTAACGTTTTAAGTCTGCTCCGACTCCCGAAAATAATCGGGTAATAACAGAATGACAGGCTCTGTCGGGCCGTTCCTCGGTTTTAAGAAAACCGGAAAACTCAATCTATTCAAACTCCTATCGCCTTCGGCGCATAAGACATTTGAACGTAACTGAGCGAACAGTTATCGCTCGTGGTGAGAAGACAGTTACATCTCACCGGGCTGCTTGTTTGCGCCGGAATGACCGGACGCTGGGTCTAAAAATGGCACTGAACAACAAACAGCAAAACTAGTGTCATTTCTACGACAACTGCGTGAATATTAAAGAAAAAACCTCCCTAGATCAAGTAATTATTAACCCTGCGGTAAATAAACAGCGCTAGGAAATCTGCGTATAAAAACTGCGTTTAGTTCCTAACACCCTGAAAATTAATGACAATCTCGTTCAGGCTCTGTCGACTGATAAGTCGTCAGAGCCTGAACGCGCAGCAAGAGAAGGCGGGTGGGGCTTGGGGCGGGGGATCCTCGCCCCAACAAAGGTGCAGGAAAGGATTTCCTGCCGCGGTACGGTGCGAAACCGCGAACGGAAAGTGAGCCGTCAGGCTCTTTCTTTTCGTTCGTAGGCGACCCTGAATGGAGGGTTTTCTTTGCAAGGCTGGACGAAGGAACTCAGAGACTCTCTTCTCTTGTCCACATTGAATAATTACGATTGAAATCATTCAGAAACAGGTTGATAAACCATCGAAAAGAGATTTGGGAGAGAAAAATGGGAGAGTGGGTCTGTATCCAAAATGTTGTTCGTGAAAACAACAAATTTGTCGCTGAAGTGCAGCTTTCGTATGGTGGCTTGTCGGAAAAAGTTCCTTTGACAAAAAAACTCATCAAAAGAGCCATTAAAAGCATGGTTGTTCGGCTTGATTTATTTGAGGTGATGATTAACAACAAAGTTGATGATTTCGACAACTTTGTTAAGGCTGCTTTTGTGGCCAATGAGAACTTCTCCAAATATGAGTTCCCTCTGTTTCGATCCTGCGTAGAAAAACTCCCTTCCGCTCCGGATACAGAAGATGAAGAGGCTCTGAGTGAGTGGGATAAGCAAGTTGTGGAGGCTAGGCTCAAGTTTGTAGCTAAGGTGGAGTCGGAGCTTCCTCGTAAACCGCTCACGGCAGATCAGATTTACGAGAAAGTTGGAGTTGAGGAGATTGGTAAAGTCTGGGATGAGGTCTCAGAGCGTTGGGGCTGGGACTTAGAAGAGCTTCTTAGTTTTGCCGAAAGCAATTGCGTTGAAGCTAAAGACTTCATAATGAACACGTCCAAGCTGAAAAGAACCGTCATTGGATTGATCATGATCGATGTCATGGACGATATGACCCCGCAACTCGGAGGAAAATGCTTCGGATACCATTTGGATTGTCCGCTGACTCTCGAGGAGATACTGGCGCTGCCGGAGGAGTGATCATGAAACTCGCTATTCGAGTAACTGATCCGGGGAACGATGCTAAGTGGAATTTTTTATTTTCGGTTTTCAATGTTGCCTCTGATGATCAGAGTTTTCTGGAACGTGTGGTCAGTCAAAGACGCCTTAGCGAGATGATTGATGACGCCCTTGCAAAAAGCATTTTTGATAATCATTACTCAGAGCTTTTTGAGTTCTACGACGTTAAGGTATTTCTGCAGACAGATGTTCCGGAGTCAGTTCCGCGGGAATGTAGGCTCTGCGCATACAGTAAGTTTGTGGTTGATTTTATTCAAAAGACGTGCAAAGCCGACGTGGTCAATACAGACCGTGCGAGCAATTTTCTGAGCTTCCTTAGAGGTATCGAAAATGGACGGATGCCAAAACTTTCAATAAGAGACGACATCTATCTGAATCGCGGAATAGGGCGGTTAGCACAGCAAAAAAATCTTTCTTCCGATGAGTATCAAATATTGCTTTTCCGGAACTTTACGACAGGATGTCAGAAAGGGGTCGGAGTCGCGGTTAAATTGATTTTGATTTGTGGAGAAAAACCGGACTGCTCTCTGACTTCGGATGAACTTAGAAGGTTCCGACTGCTGAAAGACGTTGGAGAAGATGGCTTCGCTAGGCATTTTGTCTCGGCATCGGAGCGGGCGACCAACAAAGCAATGACGATTAAACCTATGGCCTTACTTGAGTTGAATCAAAAAGATTTAAGAGAAATGTGGAGGTGTTTATCTGGAGAGTAAAGAATTCTCATAGTGTGTACCTAAGTAGTGAAAATTTGGCCTTCCGATAGGAAGGCCTCTTTTTACGACGAAGGATCGTTTTTATTGCCCATGGCTGTGTTTAATCACGTACCGACCTCAACAGTTTTAAACTGCTACGAAAACACTCTGGAGTAATAGCGACCGCTACTTTCTTGTCGGGCCAGGTAGTTGCGCAGTTTAATTAAGTCCTTATCTTCTAGCTTCTTGCCAGCAAATTCTTCAAGGGTAGAGAAAAAGCGAGCAGCCTTTTGGTTTTCGGAAACGACGGAAGTTATCCTCTCCCGTTCTTGTTGGAGTTTTTCGCGAAGGACTTGAATTTCAGCCTGAAGCTGTACTTTTTCTTCGGCTGCGGTCTGGGTCAGTGATTTCAATTCGGAAATGAAACGGGACTCTTGATCCTTAAGCGTTACGGTAAATCGGAGTTCTTTTTCTCTGCTTGCTTCTTCGAGTTCTTCGTACTTTTTCTGCATCTCTGCGAGAGCATCAACGGAAGCTAGTCGGAGGTCCCGATCGTTTTCTGTTCGCTCTTTGACGAGTCTGGCCATCTTTTGCTCGAAGAACGGGATGATTCCGGCCATGAGCTGACTGGTTTCAAGCGGGTCCAGCGTCAAAGGGCTTTTCTTTTCCGGTGCAGAAATATTCATCCCTTTGAGGATTTCTGAGTACCGATTCATGCTCCCGCCGCCGAAGTGATTACGAATCTCGGCCATAGTCGGGAGTTTTTTATTTTCATGAACGAAGGAAAGAATGAAACGTTCGACGTTTTCCTTGGCAACGAAGGGCGGTTTCGGCATGACAAAGAGCCTCAATTAAAAGATATATAAGATACAATCAATCATATTATATTCTAATTTGGTAAGTTTTCCTTTGTTTTAAAAGAAAAGCTCTCAAGACGACTAGAAGGAGGCGCCACCCGGTTGAACTTTTTTATATATTGCGCAAAAATTGAGCAATATTAAACAAATATTGAACAAGTATTGCGCAACATGAAGTTAAATCTCGACCTTTCTGATTTTCGATACTCTCACGCTGAAGTTGATTTGTTGTCCAAACTTGACCAGTTCAAGGGAGCGTGGACGGCTTTTGGAAACCTCGCTCCGGAAAGATTGATTCATCTCCAGAAAGTCGCCACGATTGAGAGCATTGGGTCTTCTACGCGTATAGAAGGAAATTCTTTAAGCAACGCGGAGATTAAAGAACTCCTAGGGAACATCGGAAAACAATCATTTGCCAGCAGAGATGAGCAGGAGGTCGCCGGCTACGCAAATACGCTTTCCTTGATCTACTCCTCGTGGGAAGATATGCCGCTGTCGGAAAATCTCATCAAGCAGCTGCACGCCTCTCTTTTGCGATTGAGCGATAAAGACGTGCGCCATATGGGGAGCTATAAAACGGTAGAAAACTCGGTAGCGGCAATGAAAGACGGGAAGGTGGTTGGGGTTGTCTTTAAGACCGCGACACCGTTTGAGACCCCGTTTTTAATGCAGCAGTTAGTCGTTTGGTACAACGAAGAGACCGAGAGGCGCGTCTACCACCCGCTTTTACTCATCTCTGTTTTCATTACAGCTTTCCTTGCTATCCATCCTTTCCAAGACGGCAATGGGAGGTTGTCTAGGGTTCTAACGACGCTGCTGTTACTCAGGAGTGGTTTTGCCTATGTGCCTTACTCTTCCATCGAGTCGGTCATAGAAAAGTCTAAAGCTGCTTATTACCTGAATCTCAGGCAAAGCCAAATGACGATGGAGGAAGATCATCCGAATTGGCGCCCCTTCTTTGATTACTTTTTGAGCTGTCTTCAGATTCAAATGAAGGTGCTTGAGTCGAAAGTATCTCAAGAGCACCTCTTGGCCGGAGTCCCAGAACTTTCGCTTTCTATCTTGAAGTTGCTGGAGAACGGGGCACCTGTCGGTATTGCTGAACTGGAGAAGGCCCTGAAAGTACCGCGCTCGACGATTCGCTTTCATTTGAAGCGCCTTTTGGAAGATGAAAGAATCGTTTCTTTCGGAAAAGCGAGCGCAGTCAAATATCAGATCAAAAAGACCTCGGACTTTAATTTTGAATAAATAACACTTTTTCAAAGTTTATACGTATAAACTTTTTATCGGAAAGTCGGGTGCCTTGAACGAAACGGTCGACATCGATCTTCTCAAAAAGTTGGTTTGAACCAACTTAAAAACTGGGCCAGGATGAAGCTTCCTTTTGAAAAAGTAAGACAACTGCGCTTGGGGTTAAGTGGAGCGGTTAGAGCTCCCAGTGAAAATAAAACAAGCTCAAAAAAGAACTAAGGCAGGATCGCATTTTGGTGTCTGTTCTAAAGACCTAGACGCCAAAATGCATCAGCACCTCGCTGTTGCTCGGTCGAAAATTGGAAATTTTCGGCTGTCCTGACAGCAGCAGATAAACGCGTTATTGAAATTGTTCTGGCTATCAAAAAATAAAATATAAAAGATACAATCGAATATATTAAATTATTTTTGTTTGAACTTGAAATCCTTGCGGAGAGCGAATATTTGTTAAGATGATCTTGTAATCAAGATTGACATCTCTTGTCCGGATGATTGTGTTGGGTGCGATGATCCTCCTAAATGATGGAGAGGATTGGACTGTCTCGACACTTTATAGGACTGACCCAGCCCGTGTTCAACGCGGGCTGAGTCGTAGTTGAACTACTTAGTTTTGACTGAACGTTTTTTTGACGCTGCTTTCGCTTTTTCTTCTTTCTTCTTCTCTTCCTCTTGTTCGAGTTCCTTGATTCTTGCTTCGTAGAGTTTGAATAACTCGGCAACTATCTCAGGTTCTGTCATGGATGACTTGAAGCCGTAGGCTTTCATGACGGCTTTATCGTTCTCCTTGTGAGCGTCTCTTAAATCTTCCGGCATGGAGAGCGGATCATACAGATCGGCGAGGGAACTTTCTGGATGGGAAGACCTAGCGTCTAAGATAGCCTGAGCGGTTTCCTCAATTTTCTTTCTTTGTGTTTCCGATGGAGTAGGCCAAGGAAAATTGTTATAAACGACGTCCTTTGAGTATCGATACCGCATTTCAAGTCGTCCTGCGACAGTTCTCATCCAAGCCATGTGCACACGAGAAGTAAGGACACCAAAATGGTACAGAGATGCATTAGGAAGTATCAGCGTAGCATTGCTAGCAATGCAATTTGGCTCCAAATACCCAATAGGAATGTAATTTCTTCTTTCCGAAGAGTGACAAGGAATTAGGATATATCTAGAGTCAGGAAGATTTTCTACATGAAATTTTCTTGGAGTTTCTGCGAGTTTCCTGGTCCCCTCGCTTTTACTCGAAAGACGAAAGTCTTTAACTTTTTTCACTCTTTCCAAGCATCTTGGGAGACGACCTAAATCTGCAGGTGAGCAATTTTTTAAAAAAAGACAATATCTAGGCTTTCGGGATAAAAATTCCTGGGCGCCATAAAAAGGTCTAAAAAACTTTGAGGAACCAGGCTCGTCCTTGATAAATTCTTCCTTTTCTTCCTCATTGAAGAGATAAAAACCTCCGTCAATGGGTTTATTCCCGATTCCCATAGATGGGACATCGCATATGGGAGAGTTTTTGCTTTCTATAAAAGTGTTCTCTCCGTCAATAAGGTAACCATTGATATTTGATGTCTTTCTTGATGATTTTTCGGAATAAATTAAATTTTTTAGTCCGTAAGGGATCGCTTTGAATCCGATAATGACGCAGTGAACATGAGCCATGCCGGCTGATTCGCTGTCCCATCTGAAGGTTCTGTAGGCAAAGTCAAAGAAGATTTTTGTTCCTAGCAAATTCTTCCAAAGCGCAGCAACCGAGTCTCCCTGGATGATCGAATTAGTCGCGACTAATGCGGCCGATATGGTCGTACCTTGCATAAAATCGGCGCTCTTCTTGAACCAGCAGGAGACATAGTCCAGATTGCCGGCATTTTTCCAGTCTTTACCAAAGACGATTGATACGTCCTCTTTCTGAGATTTGGTCATTAATCGGGCGCCATAGAAAGGAGGGTTACCCAGGATAAAACTTAGCTTTGATGCGGGAACAACCTCATTCCAATCTATTCTTAAGGCGTTAGCCTCATGAATATGCGCGGATGATTTTAGAGGCAGGAAATCAAGATCTTGTCCGACGATGTCTTCAGTCTCTTTCATCATTTGTGACTCTGCAATCCATAATGCCGTTCTAGCTACCGTTACGGCAAAGTCATTGATCTCAATTCCATAAAACTGTTTAATGTGGACTTCGATTGGACTAAGGTCTTCACCCAGAGCCATCTGTCCTTGATAAATTTCTCGAAGAGCCTCGTTTTCAAGCTCTCGAAGGCATTTATAAGTCTCAGTCAGAAAGTTTCCGGAGCCGCACGCCGGGTCTAAGAATGTTAAGGAGCCTAGTTTTTTTCGGAATGCTTCCAAGCGTTTGTTTCTTGTCCCGGGAACTTTTAAATCAAGGGCATTCTTTAGCTCGTCTTTCAGCTCATCGAGGAAAAGGGGATCAATTACCTTGTGAATGTTCTCAACAGACGTGTAATGCATTCCTCCTTTTCGCCTTGTTTCCGGGTTCAAAGTGCTTTCGAAAACAGCGCCAAAGATTGTTGGACTAATCAAACTCCAATCGAAACCCTCACTCGCCTTTTTGAGTATCAATTCAACAATTTCCGGCGTTAGCTTCGGGATTTCAATATGTTCGTCTGCAAAGAGTCCGCCATTAACGTATGGGAAGGCGCTAAGATCGTCCGATAAATAAGGATCTCTTTCATTTTCAGGCGTATCTAATACCTTGAAAAGGTTGATCAGAGCGGTGCGAGGGTCATGAGAATAGGCCCTTAGATAATCATGAAACTGTAGGCGATTGGCAAATAGGCCAGAATCTTCTGCGTAAAGACAAAAAACGAGGCGGACGCAGAGCTTGTTCAGACTTTTCAAAGAATCCGGATTACTTTTATCCCGGTACTGTTCCAGAAGAGCATCGTAAATCTGACCGACGATCTCGCCGGCCTCGACGGAGATTTTCTGTTCAAAAGCAGTTATTTCTTTATCAACGTCAGCAAGGAAATTCAGGCGACTAACTTGTTGAGGTAAGTCTTCTAGTTTGATAACGACAGGTGGCGCGCTGGTATCACGCATGTCGTGAATATGGAATTCCTTGAAATTACAAACCACGATGTAGTGTGGGTACAGGTCTACTCCTAGATCAGCTGCGTAGCGTTTAGCTTGCTCAAACGGAGTCAGCATTGCTCCGCCCGATTGTTTGTATTTTTTATTTAAGTCTATATTGGCGCCTTTTTGTTCAATAAGTACTTTAGTGGATTTGATATATGCGTCAATAAACTTAGTTTGACCGTCGACAACTACCTGTTTCTCAAAATCCAGAAGAGCTGCAGCATCTGGAACACCTAGCACATCGTGCAAAAGAGATATCCAAAACTTCTGTGTTTCCCCCTTTTCATAGCCCTTCCATTGATGAATAAATTTTTTAGCGTTTTGGCGTTGTGTTGCACTATTCATGATCGTTATTTGTGTAGTTAATAATTGATCTGTTTTAAATAATTATTAATAAATTATGTGAAGAATTTATTAATAATTAAGTTATTTATATAAACAACTTTCATGTCAGGAATAGTAGATGTTACTCGTCAACTTCAAGTGAAGACAACAGTTTGACTGCCTGTACAAAGGATATTCCTCGCAAATACATGATGAGATCGATCGATCCGCCTCCGCCCCTCTTAGTATCTAAATCAAACCATCGCTCTCCGGTGATGAGCAAATTGTTGAAGCGTTTACCGTCGATCTCGATGACAAAAACTTTGCTGTCGGGATTCTTTTTTGGCTCGTAAGTTCGATCTTGTGAGCAATACGTGCAAAGCTCAGTCAGGACTTTATGCAGTTTTAATTTCCTGACTCGGTTAACGAGTTCCGGAGGAAAAGATTTACCAGCCATTTTTAATAAAAATTATTAATTTCTATAAATTATTGCATAGAATCTTACTGTGAATTACTAAAAACAGGATGAAAAATGATAGTTGTAGTAGCTCATATCAAAGGTGGTACGGGAAAGACCACAACGGCGATACAACTGGCGCTGCAGCGCCAACTGAGTGATCCGAATAGGAAGGTTTGGCTTGTCGATGCGGATGAGCAACAGTCAGCTCTAGATACAGCCACGATTAGATCCCAGCTTTCGATTGAGCCGCCTTTAGCTTGTTCTTCATTTCCGTCCGGGAAGGATTTGGCTGCACAGTTAAACGCTCAGGCTAGGAATTGGGATGACATTGTTATTGACTGCGGAGGTCGGGATAGTGATGCCTTGCGTATCGCGATGATGGCCTGCAACAGGCTGGTCGTTCCTGTTTTGCCCAGAGCATATGACATCTGGTCCTTGTCGAGATTGGAGGCTGTAATAGAGAGCGCAAAAAATCTTGGTGCCGGATTTGAAACCTTAGCGTTCTTCAATCGCATGGATAAGACTGCGGAAAGCAGAGAAGCAGTAGCGATGCTAGAAGGACTAGAACACTTCAAACTTCTAAAAACTTCTCTTTCTGATCGTATGGCGTATGCCAAATCTGTTGGTAACGGAAGATCTGTTTTAGAAATGAAACCAAGAGATAAAAAGGCTTGCGAAGAGATTGAGAACTTATCGAACGAAATATTTAAAAACATCAATAATTAATTTAATCGATACTGAAATTAGTATTAATTAATAAAAAAGGTATAAAAATGCATATTCCGAATAGAAGCAACAATCATAAACTGATCTCTGAAGAAACAGTAGAAAAGGTCCTGGCACAGAGGAAAATCGAAACCGGAGAGGCGGCTCCAGCGTCTAACAAACAGCGTATGGTTTCCCTTCAGATGTCAGAAGATTTTGTGCGCCAATGCGAAGCGATGGCTGAAAAGATGCAGCTAACCCGTTCGGGCTTCATCAAAATGGTTCTTTCAGAATATTTGAGAACTAACGCAGACAAGTACTAACTGTTAAGTGCTTGCTGTTTGATCCCACTGAAAATTTTTCTCGTTTTGTAACAGTCAGTGGGTTAAAATCGATGGTTAGGCAGAGGCCTATAAAAAGGTAAAGCCCCGAAGTTGGCCGCTTCGAGGCTTTGGATTGGTAACGAGTTCGGTTTTGTTGGCGGGACTCATTAACAGTGAGGCCGCGATTAAGCGGTCTTACAACACACATGAAAGATTATAAGACAGAAACGAATATATCTGCACGGGTCCCCAAACAACTGGAACTCGATTTGACGGTTTCGGCGTCAACCGAAGTCGCTCAGTATCAAGACTCTTCCCGGTTCGGATATTTCTCAATACTAACCAGAGACGCCGCAGGAAGGGCCTCTCAGCGTTCCTATACACTGGATAAACTGCCGTTCATACTTGCAGAAGACGGTACCCTGTCCAGATATTTTTCCGGTTGTAAATGTGACGTCTACGTCAGTCAGGCTACCTTTGAGTCTCCCTGTCGTCGAGTTGTTAATCTGAAGGATATTCAGGTTGCATTCTTGGACATAGACAGCTACAAACTGGCTTGGGGGCAGCATCGGAGCCCGGAGGCTATAGCACAGAGTTTTCTAAGTCTTTGCGATGTCGAGTCCATTCCTCGCCCTTCTGTGATTGTTTTCTCCGGCCGAGGCTTACAGGCGAAGTGGCTGTTTGAGCGACCCATACCTCGAAGGGCTCTGCCTCGCTGGAATGCCCTTGAGAAGGTGTTGGTGGAAAAAATGCAGCAGTACGGAGCAGATTCTCAGGCAAGAGATGCTTCAAGAGTTCTAAGACTCGTCAACACATTCAATACGAAGTCCGGTCAAAAGTGCAGGGTTGTGTTTCTGAATAAAAACTCCTCGGGAGGCATTGAGCGGTATGGTTTTGATGAGCTGGCGGACATAATACTTCCGCTCGACCGTCCGCAAAGGCCTCAAAAATCGTCTGTAAACACCAACAAAAGAAAAACAAAGGGACCTGTAGGGTTTGGTCTGGAAACGCTCCATTGGGCGTTCTTAGAAGATCTGCGCACGCTTTTGAGGCTAAGGGGCGGTATCGAGGAAGGAATGAGGAACCGATTCCTCATGCAAATGTTGAGTTACCTCGCACTCTCAAATCAAGTGACGCTGAAAGACTTTTACCGGGAGGCTCAGTTCTTAGCACAGAAGATCGATCCGACATGGACGTATCACTCTAAAGATTTCGGAACTGTCTATGAGAAGTTCAAGGCGCATATGAAAGGCATTCGCGTCGAGTGGAAAGGTCAGGAAAAGACACCGCTGTATACGCCGAAAGCAGAAACGCTGATTGAATGGTTTCAAATAACAGAAGAAGAACAACGACAGCTCAGAGTCATCCATTCAAAAGAGCTCAGGAAGGAGCGGAATACAGAAAGAAGAAGGCGTAGTCGTGGTGGCGGATCGATGGAGGAATACAACGAGAAGCGAGGACAGAGCCGTGATTTCAACGCAGACGCTGTAAAAAAGCTGTCAGAGCAAGGGTTAAGTCAGCGTGCAATTGCAGAAAAGCTTGGTGTTTCACTGGGTCTGGTAAATAAATATAAGAAATTAATTTAGGTGTTCACTCACTGTCTCGGTATCTGGTGGCGGAGCCGTGTATTTACTGCCGGAGGCAAGTAGCCCCTAATTTTCGTCTCTTTGAGACGAGTAGCCCGCGGTTGTGGCGTCTTGGAATCCTTGTGGATTGGTGAGTCCGGTAGTGTAGTGAGGACTTTCTTTTTTGGTTCTTTTTCTTTTGTGCCATCCATCTAAATTTTTACTGGTAATTTTCTAGTAAAAACGACTTTCGAAATTCTTTTAGTCTTTCTGGCAAGTGGTCTTTTTTTCATACTTCTGAAATAAGGCCGCTAAAAATGATGGACAGGCTTTGATACTCTTTCCAAGCGATGTCCATTTTTTATTTCTAGTATGGATAGGAAGGACTCAGCGCATAAAAAAGCAAATCATAGGGAGACCAAAAATGAGATTGGAGCCTAAGTCAAACAGAAAATACCAACCTTTATCAGATGAAGATTTTGCGAATGTGATGAAGGAATTCACAAAACGTGGCTATCAAACGCCGGAGCCTAAGCCGGGAATGAAAGTCTTCAACAAAAAGGTGATCCCCTTCACTGGAGAAAATTTACCCAAGATCCTTATTCTTAGGAATGCGTCACAGCGTCCGACAAACTCGTTGATGATTCATCCGTTGACTCCTACGGACCACATGAAGTTTTCAACCGTATCAAATAAGGGAGAGCCTTATTTTTATAACGCTGACGCAGGATTTCCTATTCTGCCCGGACGCAATCCTACGAGTGCATATTTTCGGGCTCTGTTTCATTCAGAGCTGGAACTTGGAAGAATATTAGACAATCTCATCGAAATAGAGAGAGGAGAAACTCCAGAATCTTTCAGTGAAGCCCCCAGAGGAAAAACAGGAAAGGCAGAATCAGTTGGCTTTCTGCCAGATAGTCCAGCCTCTGATCTTGTTACAGAGGTCGTGACAGAGGGTGGAAAGAAATTAATCTTCACCTACAAATATGAACGAAATCCCAGGCTGAAAAAGAAAGCTCTGGAAGAGTACGGGTATTCTTGCAGCGTTTGCGGATTTGACTTCGAAGAAACATACGGATCGCTCGGAAAAGAATTCACAGAGGTTCACCATATCGTTCCGGTTTCAGAGGGAGAACGAGAAAATGATTACAGAAACCTTGTTCCTCTGTGCCCTAACTGTCACCGGATGATTCACCGCCTGTACAAAGATTTGATGCCGCAGCAATATGGCGACGCCGTAGAAATTTTGCGAAATAAGCTGAAGAGGTAGGACGAAGGATTTTTACAGAGAATTGGGAGGAACTGATGCTGTATAAATCAGAGATTTTTACGAGAAAAACGCTCTTATTTTGAAAAAGTAATACCAATTCAAAATTTATTTGCACAGCAGATAGTGTCTAAAAAACATGTAGGCTTATCTCGGGAGCCTTTAAAGTCGTGTAAAAACGGCGGGGTGAT
>OGDU01000995.1_pt1 | contig 25098 bp, 17 predicted proteins | sample 1570371 | NCBI WGS metagenome assembly OGDU01 (sample SAMEA2581977, study PRJEB24529) | metagenome | biome: Human gut stool | place: China | collected 2011
GGGCCTGCATGATCTGCAGCAGGCCGGTCAGATGCTGCATCAGCTGGATCACCAGCACCACCAGCACCGCGGACAGGAACGCCGGACGGACCGCCGTCGTACGCATCGTGCGGAAGATCGCGGCGATGACCGCGGACGCGATGATGCCCAGCACAAAGCCGAGCGCACGCAGCAGCATATCGGACGTGAAGATCGGGTCTCCCGGCTCGACCCAGATGGTCAGCTGCAGGATCACGTCCGGCAGCGCATAGAACACGGTGAGCGCGATGCCCAACGCCGCCACCAGATTGGCGAGATGCATCACCGCGGCGTGCCGACGCCAATTGCGGGTGATCAGTCGGTTCACGAACACCAACACGATCAGCAGGAGGTCGATGACCACGCAGCACCACAGCACCGGGTAGTTGATGAATGTACGCTGGTTAATCACCGCGGATGCACGCAGTCCGGCGAACACGATCGCCGCCACCAATCCGATGAGGATTCCCCACAGACGCCATCGGGAGCTGATCGGCTTGTCACGCCCCTCGCCGACGGTCAGCATCACACTCATGCACATGACCAGCAACGCGGGCCCCAGCGTGCCCGGCATCACCGCTACGAACTGTTCGAGCATTCGCACCCTTTCCTTGTTCCGTCTATTATGTTCCGTTCATTCCGTCATAAAAACAGCGAAAGCTCCTCTCGGGCAGAGAGGAGCATTTCACTCAGGCAATGTCAATCACCACTGACGCGGGGTGTATTCCCAGTTGTCGAAGGTGACCTCGATCGGCTCGGTCCAGAAGCGACCCTTGACGCCGGTCTCGGGATCGACGTGCAGCATCCAGCCCTTCCTGGCCGGGGATTCGATCGACAGCTTCAGCTGGTAGGTGCCGGCCTTGTCGAGCTTGACGTTGGCGCCGTAGTGCGGGCCGTCGGAAGCGTTCATCTGCATGAAGGTACCGGAACCAACGGTCTCGTTGTTCGCGTTGTTGATGATCTCGTAGTTCACGGTGAGGTCCGGCACGAAGTCGCCCTTGCCATAGCCGAGCTCGGTGCCCTTCTCGTTGGCATGGATGTCGGCTTCCAGGTGGAAGGAAGCGTCGGCAGCCTTCAGGCCCATGCCGGACGGTTCCATATCGATCGGCTGGAAGTACACGGCGTTGACGGTCAGAGCGTCAACATCCTGATCGGAGTGCTTCTCGTCGACCTGAATCTCTTCGAAGCCGGCGCCGTTGCTGTCATCAGCGCTGGAATCGCTGGATTTGTCGGTGGTGTCCGAAGTGGAGGTGTCGGACTTGGCATCGGATGCAGAATCGTTGGAGTTGCCGCATGCGGACAGGGAGAAGGCCATGGAGCCTGCCAACAGGATGCCGAGCAGGGCGGCGATCTTCTTATTCTTCATTGTGTTCTCTTCCTTTTCTTTGGTTCCTTGAGGAACGTTGGAAACTTATGGAAATCTCTAAATCTTTACTTGTGATTATTGATTGGCGCTTACTTAGCCTGTTCCGCCTGCGCGGCCAACTTCATCCTGTGTTTCTTGATGGAACCGACCACGAACAGCACAACCACCGCGATCGCGGCAATCACCTGCGCCGTAATCGTTTCGACGTACGGATACAAGCCGATCCAATCGTTAGTTGGCACGCTGCTCAAGTAGGTGCCTTCAATAAGATCACCCTCGATGAGCGCATGGATGCCGCCACCCGCGAAAATCACAACCAGCACGGCCATCACAATCGAAGTTACGAGGAAGAACGGGCCGATCGGAATCTTCACCGAAGTGAATCGCAGAACCAGGAAGATAACGATCAGCACCGCGGCGGCGGCCAGACCGCCAACCCACATGCCGTGCGCATCCTGGCTCATGGAGTAGATGGACTCGTAGAAGATCACCGTTTCGGCGCCCTCACGGAACACGGCGAGGAAGCTCAGCATGGCAAGCGAGGCGATCATGCCCAAGCCCAGTCTCTGACCGGATTCGACCTTGCTTTGCGCGCCGGCCACAGCCGCTTCGGTCTTATTCCTGATGTAGTTGTTCCACGCTTCCACGGAGCTCTTGTTGAGCATCCAGTTACTGGTCCACAGCAGCATGAGGGTGGCGATCAGCGCGCACACGCCTTCGGAAATCTCCTGAACCGGGCCGGAACCGCCGAACAGGAACGTGAAGAGTACGGCGACCAAACCGGAACCGGCCAGACCTGCGACCACACCAAGGTAGATCCACTTGGTGAAACGCTTGTTGCCGGACTTCACCAGGTAGGCGATCACCGCAGCCACCACCAGCAGCGCTTCGAGACCCTCACGGATCAGAATGAGGAACGCCTGGCCGGCGGAGCTGGTGACGAGCTTGGTGAAGCCGTTGACATTGCCGGACGCGCCACCGTCCAGGGTGGCCGCGTCTTTCACAAGCCAGCTTTTCAAATCGTCGACATGCTGCTTGATTTCCTTGTCGGAACCGCCGTCGCGCATGATCTTACGAGTCATCTTGAACTGGTATTCGACCTGCGAAACACGATCGCCGGAAATCACGTTCATCACGTTCTTTTCGAAGCCGAGCTTCTCGTAGTACTGGTAGTAGGCGTTGTTGACCAGCGTGGCACCTTCGTCGCCCTTGCCGGCAGCGGCAGCCTCGTATGCCTGGTCGAGAATGACGGTCATTTCGCTGGCAACCTCACTCCACGTGCGGTCGCCTTTGCCTTTGGATGAATTCTTCTTGGCCGCGTCGAGCTTCTTGCGCTCTTCCGCGGTTTGCGCGGCACGCTGCTTCGCATATTCCTTAGGATTGGCGAGGTCGGCGTTCGCGTCAAGCGTTTGCGCGGTTGCGTTGATTTCGGCGGTCAGCGCGTCGATTTTGGCTGCGATGGCGTCGCCTTGGTCCTGCTGGTAGGCAAGACCTTCAAGATCGGTGAATTGCTGCAGCAGTTCCTTCTGCTTGTCGGCACTGATGGTGTCGTTGACGACTTTCGAGAAGTTGGATGCGTCGTAACCGATCCAATGCGCGGTCTGGAAATCGGTGCCGGCCTGACCGTAATTGCCGTCATTGTAGTCTTTTTCGGCAGTCGCAAGCTGGTCTTCGATGTTCTTCGCAGCGGCAGTCCAGGAATCAAAATTCGTTTGACCGTCATCGGCGGCAATTGCCGGCTGCGGAACTGCGGTAGTCGCGAAAAGCGTGGTCAACGCGATCATCAATGCCGCAATGAACGCGACAAGGCGACCGGACACACTTGTAGCCCGCTGCGTATCGCAGGATGACATAAGACCGCTTCCTCTCTCAGCCGTTCACAATCCGATTCACGAGTGCGCCACCTTTGCCATACGCACAGTGCGCACCGACTTCACAAGATAAAACGAAAAAAATCGAAAGAACAGTCTTGATTTTTTGGCAGTTTTGTTGTAGAAACCTTTAAAGTGGCGGAATTCCGCCATTCTTCTTTTCTGTAATCCGCGCGAGTCGTCTCACATAGTGATTTTTTGAGGCGCTTTCGCCGTTCCTCTCCATGCATATTCGTGCGATTGGAAGATTCGGGAATTGGGGGATTTGGGATGGAGCTGGACTTTCTGACCTCACGATTCCGCCCTGGTGACCTCACGATTCCGAAAAAGCAACGAAAAACAAAATCGTGAGGCCAGCGGGCGCATGGACGGAATCAGGATTCGAGCACGTCAAGCACCTTGCGTTCGTTGTAGAACGCGAACACCACACCGCCGATGCCGCACAATACCGCGGCGCAAACAGCCGCAATGCGATAGCCGGCGCCCGACGCCATGCCAATCGTGCTCACGCCGGTAAACAGCAGCATCGCCACCGACTGACCCATCTTCATCGCAAACGTGCGAGCCGCATAGAACATGCCCTGACGATCCTGACCGGTCGTTTTCGAGCTCGCGTCGGCAATATTCGCAACAATCGCCTGCGGAAGAATGCCGAACGCGGCCATCGGAATCGCGCCGACAATCGAGAGAATCAAGCCCTGCGCCATCGGCGGAATCGCAGCGAGCAGACCGGAGCCAAGCGCGCCCGCAAACGCGAACGCACATGTGAAAATCACGAAAGCGACCAGCAGAATCCGCTTCTTGCCAACACGATTCGCCAATACATTCACCGGCATGTAGAACAGCACCGACACTGCGGTCATGAGCACGAAATAGATGGTGGTCGTGGTCTCGGGAAGTTTGAGCAGGCTTGTCACGAAGAACGGCAAACCAGTCTGGAATGTAGTGATCGCAACCCAATAGACCACGTCGGAGCAGACAAACTTGCGGAATTCGCCGTCGCCGAACGTCTGCTTCAACGATTCGATGGTCGATTCGGACGTGGGCTGCGAGTTGACGTAATCGCGTTCCTTGATGGTGAGCGGCGGAACCAGCATGCACACGAATGCGATGGCCGCCATGATGGTGAACGTCAAACGAATGGCGTTCACACGCCCCAAGCCCGGCACGAAACCAGCCCAAATCACCGGTGCCACGTATGCAATGGCGGTGCCGGCCACCCACGTGAACGAAATGGCGGTGGAGATGGTGAGCTGCTGTTTGGAATCGTGACCAAGCTCGGCGATCAGCGCGTTGTAGGGCGTGCAGTAGAACGTGAGCGCAATGTAGTAGCCGATCACCGTGACGAACAGGAACGCGCCGTTGATCCAGCTCGTATCGTTGATTGGACTCCAAAACACCAGCACGGTGACGAGGGCGAGCGGAAGGGCCGCAAATTTGAGGAACGGCATGCGACGACCGGATTTTGATGTGCAACGGTCGGAAAGACTTGCCACGGCCGGATCCACGAATGCGTCGAAGAAGCGGGCGAACGCGGTGATGCCGCCGACTACGGTCACCACGCCGAGGACGGCAAGACCTTGCGGTACGAGCACGGTTTGCCCTTGCGAGATGGTTTCGCTGTCAGGCTGGTAGAAGTAGACGAGCCAATTCGAAATAATGCCGGAAAGTAGCGCCCAGCCGAATTGGCCGACGGCGAAAGCCCAGACTTTGGGCATCGGCAGGCTCTTCACCGTTTTTGTTGTGCACGTGGCTGCACTTGCATTCTCGACGTTCCCCATATCAACCTCCATGTTGACGCCCTGCCGGCAACTGTACCATGCGCCCCATCGCGAACCATTTCCCCCAGTAGCTGGAGGAAATGGGCGGGTAGCATCGGAGGCATGGATTCTTTGACGCAACGCATGCCGTTTGTCACGGCGTTTTATAGGGCGCTCGGCACCGGTATGGTGATTTCCGTGGATTCGCCGATCGACGACAAGGTGCGTTCCGCAATGGAATCGCTCATTGAGGATTACGAACACGTGCTGTCTCGATTCCGCAATGATTCGCTGATTGCGGCGATCGGCAAGGCCGAGCATGGCGGAAGTTTCGATTTTCCGGATTGGTGCGCGCCGCTGTTCGATCTGTACGATGCGCTATTTTCCGCCACTTCCGGCGCGATTGATCCGTGCGTCGGCGAGGATTTGATTCGACTTGGATACGATGCGTCGCTGAGTTTCACGGTTACACAAGATGCGCCCGAGCATTTGGGCGCATTGCGCGGACGCGCCGTTTGGGGACGCGATGTGACCCGCCACGGAACCACATTGGTAACGCATGAGCCGGTGCAGTTGGATTTCGGCGCCTGCGGCAAAGGCTATCTCGTCGATCTGCTCGGGCGCATGCTGCAGTCGTCACAATTCGTGATTGATGCGGGAGGTGATTTGCTGATTCATGCGGAACAGCCCATTTCCGTCGCACTTGAGGATCCGGAAGATCAGTCCCACGCAATCGGAATCGCACATATTGCGAACGGAGCGTTGTGCGCAAGCGCACCCAGCCGACGCCATTGGAACGTGGCAGTCAACGAGCGCACCCAAATCGCCATTCATCATCTGCTCAATGCCATCGACGGACTGCCCGCGCAACAAACCGAAGCCAGCTGGGCATACATTCCAGCAAACGCAACGCTCAATCTTGCACGCGACTACCCCACCGCCGTTGCGGACGGCCTGGCCACGGCCCTGTTCGTTTCCGACGTAGCACAACTGCAACGCACGTTCGATTTCACATACGCAACATTGGACGAATCCCGCCAAATCGCAGTCAGCCGCAACTTCCCGGCCGAACTCTTCCTGCGATCCGCATAACAGCCGAATACCAGCCGAAATAAACAAAGACCGCACGTCTTTGGGGACGTGCGGCTCCTGTGAATCAGCCAGCCAGAACGGCGAATCAGTCGGTGAGGGCGAACTGGCTGTTGTAGATGTCGGCGTAGAAACCGCCTTTGGCGAGCAGCTCCTCATGCGTACCGCTTTCCACGATGTCGCCATGGTTCATGACCAAAATCATGTCCGCATCGCGGATGGTGGACAGACGGTGCGCGATCACGAACGACGTACGGTCCACGGTCAGCGCGTCCATGGCCTTCTGAATCAGCTCTTCCGTACGCGTATCGACCGAAGAGGTGGCCTCGTCGAGAATCAGAATCGGCGCATCCTCAACCATGGCTCGCGCAATGGTGAGCAACTGCTTCTGACCCTGCGAAAGCGTGGCCTTGTCGTCAAGCACTGTGTCATAGCCATTCGGCAGCGACATGATGTAGTGGTGCAGCCCCACGGCCTTGCATGCGTCCTCGATCTGCTTGTCGGTGACGTCCGGCTTCGAATACGCGATGTTTTCACGCACTGTTCCACGGAACACCCACGTATCCTGCAATACCATGGAGAACTGGTCATGCACGTTCCAGCGTGGCACGGACTTCGTATCCACACCATCAATCGCAATCGAACCGCCCGAAATCTCATAGAAACGCATCAGCAGATTCACCATCGTGGTCTTGCCGGCACCGGTCGGACCAACAATCGCAACCTTCTGACCGGACTTCACCGAAGCGGAGAAATCGTTGATGATCGTCTTGCTCGGATCGTAACCGAACTTCACATGACTGAACTCAACGTCACCGCGCACCGGTTTGCCGTTCACGCCGAGCAGCGCCTGCTTGTCGGATTCGTCGGCCATCTCCGGCTCTTCAAGGAAGCTGAACACGCGCTCGGAAGCGGCCGCGCAACGCTGCAGGTTCTGGAATGCCTGCGCGAACTGGGAAAGCGGCTGGGTGAACAGTCGAATGTACATCATGAACGCAACGATCACACCAAACTCGATCTTGCCATCCATCGCAAGCACAGCGCCAACCACGCACACAACCACGTAGCCGAAATTGCCGACGAAATTCATCAACGGCATCATCAGGCCGGAAAGGAACTGGCTCTTCCATCCCGAATCGTACAAATCGCCGTTGTACTTTTCGAACGCGCGAATCGAATCAGCCTCGCCGCAATACGCCTTGACCACGGTGTGGCCGGCGTACATCTCTTCGACGTGACCGTTGACATCGCCCAATGCGATCTGCTGACGGGAGAAGTACTTCTGCGAAACCTTCATGATTGCGCCCATGATGAGCAGGCCAACCAGGCTGGAAACGATGGCACACACCGTCATAATCACATTGTTGTAGAACATCATGATGAGCGCGCCCACGAACAGCGTGACCGACGTGATCAGCGAGCCGACCGACTGGCCGAGCGTCTGGCCGATGGCGTCCACATCGTTGGTGATGCGGCTGAGCACATCGCCGTAGCTGACCTTGTCGAAATACTTGAGCGGCAGCTTGTTGATCTTCACGCTGATGGCTTCGCGCAGCTCCTGTGCGGTGCGCTGCGTGACGTTCGCCATCATCCAGCTTTGCACGTAGCACAGCACCGCGTACCCCACATACAGCGCCACCAGCAGCCATGCGATGTGCGTGACCGCATCCATGTCGATCGCACCGAGCACCGGCTTGCCATTGACTAGCGCAGGCAGGCCTTTGGCGATCTCGTTGGTCATGTCCTTGAGCTTGTCCGGACCGACGATCTGGCATACCGTGCCGATCGCGCCCAATACGAGCGCCACAATGATGGCGGGAATGTAGTGGCGGCAGAAATGCACCAGTTTCTTCATCACACCACCGAAATCCTGCGGTTTTTCAACGGCTCCGCGGCCGCGTCCCATAGGTCCTCCTGGCATATCAGCGACCCTCGCTTTCGTTCAATTCGCTTTCGACGGACGGCTTGCCGGTTTCAATCGGTTTGCCGGTTTCGCCCGGCAGCTTGCTTTCGCCCGACTTGCCGCCGTTCAATTCGTCTTCGCTCAGCTGAGACTGCGCAATCTGACGGTACACATCGCAGTTTTCCAGCAGTTCGCTATGCGTGCCTTGGCCGACCACCTTGCCGTCGTCGAGCACCACGATGCGGTCGGCGTCCATAATGGTGCCGATGCGCTGCGCGACAATCAGTTTGGTAGAATCTTTCGCTTCCTTGGCGAGCGCGTCGCGTACGGCACGGTCGGTTTTGAAATCAAGTGCGGAAAAGGAATCGTCGAAAATCAGGATTTCCGGATGACGATAGACGGCACGTGCGATTGACAATCGCTGCTTTTGACCGCCCGACACGTTCGATCCACCCTGCGAAATCGCGGAATCGTACTGCTTTTCCTTGGTTGCGATGAATTCGGTCGCCTGTGCAACTTCACATGCGTTGCGCACGTCGGCGCGCTGTTCCGAAGTGAGTGTGCGATGCTCGTTTTGCGTTGCGATCAGCTCTTTTTCGCGCTTTCTGCCGGCCGCGGTCGAGGTATCGGCCATGTCGACGATGCCGGCATCGGTGGTGTCGAGCGGATTGTCGCCATAGCTGACATTGGATGCGATCGTTCCTTTGAACAGGAAGGATTGTTGCGGCACATATCCGATTTTGTCTCGTAATGCCTTGAGCGTGTAGTCGCGCACGTTCACGCCATCGACGAGCACCTCGCCTTGCGTCGCATCATAGAAACGCGGCACGAGGTTGATGAGCGAGGATTTGCCGGAGCCGGTGGAACCGATGAACGCCACGGTTTCGCCCTTCTTGGCAGTGAAGTTGATGCCTTCGAGCATGGCTTCGCGCGAATCCGGGTAGGTGAAGGAAACATTGCGGAATTCGATTTCGCCCTGCTTGCCTGCTTCGCCAGCATCGCTGCGGGTGCCGTCGATGATCAGCGGTTCGGTGTCGAGCACTTCGAGCACGCGCTGTGCGGACACGTCCGCTCGCGGCCACAGCACGAACACCATGCTCATCAGCAGGAAGCTCATGATCACCTGCACGGAGTAGCTGGAGAACACCACCATGTTGGAGAAGGTGGTGAGCTTGTCGGCCGCGTCGGCCGCGTCGATCAGGTAGGCGCCGATCCAGTACACGGCAAGCATAAGACCGTTCATGATGGTGTTCATCAACGGCATCATGAAGGCCATGGCACGGTTGGTGAACAGCTGGGTGTCGGTGAGTTCCTTGTTGGCCTTGGTGAACTTGGCTTCCTGGTAATCCTCGGCATTGTAGGCGCGCACCACGCGCAGGCCGGTGAGGTTCTCGCGCGCCACAAGGTTGATGTTATCGGTCAGTCGCTGCATGGACTTGAACTTCGGCATGACGAGAACCATGAGGATCGTGATGGAGACCAGCAGCACCACTACCGCGATGCCGGTGGCGAGCGTCCATTCGAGACCGTCTCCCGCAATCTTGCAGACGGCCCAAACCGCCATAATCGGCGATTTGACAATCATCATCAATCCCATGGTGATGAACATCTGAATCTGCGTAATATCGTTCGTGGAACGCGTAATCAGCGAGGCTGTGGAGAATCGGCTCATTTCAGCCGGTCCGAACGATTCTACCTTGCGGAATTCCATGGAACGCAGACGCTGGCTGAACGATGCGCCGATGCGTGCCGCGAAATAGCCGGTGATGATGGCGCATGCTGCCGATCCAAGCGAAATAAGCAGCATTTTGCCGCCGGCGATCCAAATATCGTGCATTTCACTGCCAGGGGTTTCCACGAGGGTGGTGATGTCGGACATGTAGTCCGGCAGGGTCAGGTCAAGCCAGATCTGCCCGACGATGCTGACCAGTGCAATGAGCATCTGGCCTATCTCCGCTTTGGAGAGGTATCGCATAATGCGGAACATGCTTGGATTCCTTCTCTTGTGTTGCGTTTGAAGTTTTTGCGATTGATGGATTGGTTGGATCAACTACATGAGTTGATCGAATTGCGATTAATGATTTACATAAGTCCTATTGAATTGTCTTACGATATTTAATTACTTACAGTGTAAGACAATCTCATATTTCTGTGTATTTGCTGAGAGCGATTCTTCTCAGCTCGGTCGCGCGCGGCCAACATATACCATTCGCGACACACTCAAGGCCGTTTGGCCAAGCTCACAGTCGCGAACGGCACATGTGAGGCGCACGCTTACGTGGTGGGCAGTCCCTACGCAGGATCTTCAGATTCGGCTTTTGCGAAGGCTTGCTTTACTTCTTCGGCGGTGGGGCGGGGCTGGCCAGGGATGCAGATGGTCACGTATGTGGCAAATTCCTCGGTAAGATCCACGAATTCGCGCGTGCGACGCTCCCCCATCTGCGAAAAGACCCAGCAGACGGCGTCGCGCATATCCTCGCGCTGCTGCTTGGCCTTCGCCCGCCCCTGCTCGGTAAGATTCACATGCACAATGCGTCGGTCGTTGGGATCGACCTCACGCTCAATCAGACCCTTTTTTTCCAGCGCAGCCAGCAGTGTGGAGATCCTGCCCGACGTGACCTTCAACGCGGTAGCCAACTGCGAGGGCGTTTGCGCGCCCTTGAACTCAAGCTCGCGAATAATGAATGGCTCGCCCTTGGAATCACGCGACATCGCCTGCTGCATCTGAGACTTCTTACCCCAGACCACTTTCATCAGCTTGTCAAACGACTCCCGCTCGAAGCCCACGCTTCACCTCGCCTTATTCGATGCCCATCAGTTATGTCTCGATAATATCTTTTACTGTAAACATTTTTTCGATCGCAACGTGCAAGTACAGGAAAACGCCCAAAAAAGGAAACGATAATCAGCAAGGAAGCATCGCAAGCTCTTCCTGAGTGAGCTGAAGTTGCGTTGCAGCGAAGGAATCGTTGATTTCCTGCGGATTGCGAGCGCTGGGAATGGTGAACAGACGTTCGTAACGAGTCAATTCCCACGCCAGCACCACACGCTGGTAGGAGCAACCACGTTGCGCGGCAACCGTGCGGAACGGATCGTACGCGCTCTGATCGAACGTATCGAGGAATCCGCCGAGCGGCGACCAACAGACGAATGCGAGCCCCAATTCGGCACAATGTTTCATTGTATGCTCCGGATCGGGATGCGACGGCGAGAACTGGTTTTGCACGGCGACCAAGCCGCTGCCGATAATGCTGCGCGCAAGGTCGATCTGCTCGTTATTCACACGGGAGATGCCCGCATATTTGATCACGCCTTCGTCGAGCAGCTGCTTCAACGCGCCGCATTGGTCTTCGTAAGGCACCGCGGGATCGGGGCCATGCGAATACAACAGGTCGAGCGTATCGACGCCCAAGTGCAACGCGGACTCCTTGGCGTCACGAATCATGGTTTCGGGGCGAGAGTCGGCAATCCAACCGTAGCGGCTGCCTTCGGCCTGCAAACGCTGGCTTTGCGGGCGGCTCTCATCAGCGCCCACCGCATGCGTACCGTCAGTGGCCGCGGCCGCTTCGCAAGTACGGCGATATCCGGTTTTGGTAGCGACGAGCACTGCATCTCGGGGGCCATTCCACGAAGCGAGCGCATCACGCACCAACTTTTCACCGTAGCCAAGGTCTTCCGCAGTGCCGGTGCCGGGCTTGCTCGGCAAATAATATGACCAAGCCGTATCCAAATAGCGGACACCCGCGTCCAAACCGGCATGAATCGTACGAATCGCGGTATCGCGATCCGGACGCCCCTCAATCGCCAAAGCCATCGTTCCCATACCAAGCCGAGGAATCGTAAATCCTGCCAACTCACCGTTCATCATCATCTTCCCCTTCCTTCCAAGAACATAGCCGATTCGTACACGTTCATCTCAAGACTAACCCAACGTGAACCGGCGCAAGCTTGTCGGGCGCGTGCGCGAAGATGAAGGCACAACCGAACGGGAGCCGAAAGGCTGAGAGGGAGCTCACGGAGCTTCGACCGAGGACTTGATGCGGGTAATGCCGCCGTAAGGAGACGGGTTGTTCACGCCGCAAGACGTATCTCATCTTCCGTTCGCGATAACCGAATATCGCGTGATTAGGGTCACGGAGGGGCGCACCACCTCATAGGGTACGGTTCCTTCGGCGACCCTTTTTTCGTACCAACCTTGAGTGCCCGATTCTGCAGAAACGGACGCACAAGCGGCTCAAACAAGCGCCTACGTGTCCGATTCACCAGAAACGGACATCCGTGGACTGAAATAGATGCCGTGCGTGTCCAATTCTGCAGAATCGGACATTTAAAGACCAACAATGAACCTCCGGATGTCCGATTCACCAGAAACGGACATCCGGAGTGCAGGAAAGCATGTGTCACGACAGACACAGAAGGGAACCGCAATGATCATCAACGGTAAGGAAGAGAACGTCGCCACGCCAATCACCGTGGCCGAACTGATCGAAAGCAAGGGCCTGCGCGCCGACCGCGTGGCTGTCGAGCTCAATGGTGAGATCGTGCCTCGCACCCAGCGTGCGCAGACGCAGCTCAAGGGCACCGATACGTTGGAAATCGTCACGTTCGTGCAGGGCGGCTGAACCACTTTCAAAGTTTCTTACGATTACGACCGGCGCAATGCACGCGTAACAATCGCAAGAACATACAAAACACAACCAACCCGGCAAAAACAACGCACGAACGGAAAACGAGAATACGAGAACAACCATGACTTTTGAACCATCCGCATCGCAGGCGCAGATCGACGCCCGCCAGCACGCTTTCGACAACCAGCCCGACCCGACCACGCTCGTCAGCCGCGAAGAAATCCGTGCGGCCCTGCTCGACCGTCATACCGCAGCCACGCAAGACAAGCTCGACGCGGCACACGTGGCCATTTGCGGCTGCGGCGGCCTCGGATCGACCATTGCGGTGGCGTTGACCCGCATTGGCGTCGGCCACCTGCATTTGATTGATTTTGATCGCGTGGATATGACGAATCTGAACCGTCAGCAGTATTTTTTGAAGGATCTTGGGCAGTACAAGACGGAAGCATTGCGCAGTAACTTGCGTCAGATCAATCCTTTTATCGATATCACCATTGATACCGTGAAAGTGACCGACGAGAACGTGCCGACGCTGTTCGACAATGAGGATATTATTTGCGAAGCGTTCGACGTGCCGGAAAACAAGACGATGCTGGTGAATGCCGTGCTTGAGAATCTGCCGGACAAGAAGCTGGTGAGCGCTTCTGGAATGGCGGGATTCCGCAGTTCCAATTTGGTGAATACTCGTCGCGTTTCGAAGAATTTCTACTTCTGCGGCGATGGCGAAACCGCTCCGGTGCCGGGCGCTGGTCTGATGGCACCGCGCGTGGGTGTGGTCGCCTGCCATGAAGCCAATATGATCACTCGCTTGATTCTCGGCGAAGAAGACGCCTGACAGCGAAACGCAAACACAAACGCAATTGCAATTGCAATCGCAAATCGCAACGAATGACACAACACTGATCGCATAGTAAGGATTAACCATGAGCACCGAAAACACGATCACCACCGCGGAAAAAGACTTCGCGGCAGCACCGAACGCCACGCTCGACGAGCTGGTCGGCACCACCACGAACACCGCACTGCTGCCGGAACCGGATGCGCACGCGTATGACGAAATCGCCACCGGTGACGCCGATCCATTGATCCTCGGCGGACACAAGTTCACCAGCCGCTTCATTCTCGGTTCCGGCCGCTACGATCTGAACCTCATCAAGGCGACCATTGAGAACGCGGGCACGCAGATCGTCACCATGGCGTTGCGTCGCTGCCGTACCACCGAGAACAATCTGCTCGATTACATTCCGAAAGGCATCACCATGCTGCCGAACACGTCCGGCGCACGCAATGCCGAGGAAGCGGTGCGTATTGCACGTCTCGCCCGCGAAGTGTGCCAGACGGATTTCGTGAAGGTGGAGATCGAACATGAGGCGAAGTATCTGCTGCCCGACAATGAGGAAACCATCAAAGCCACGAAACAGCTGGCAAAAGAAGGTTTCGTGGTCATGCCGTACATGTTCCCCGATCCGATTGCGGCGAAGCGTCTTGAAGACGCGGGTGCGGCTTGCGTAATGCCGCTCGGCGCGATGATCGGCTCGAATAAGGGTCTGCGTGCACGCGATTTCATTGAAGTGATCATCAAGAACTCCAATGTTCCGGTGATCATCGACGCTGGTATTGGCCGTCCGAGCCAGGCTGCGGAAGCCATGGAAATGGGCGCGGACGCGGTGATGGCATACACGGCCATCGCTTCCGCCGGCAATATTCCGCTGATGGCACGCGCGTTCAAGAAGGCGATCGAAGCGGGTCGTGAAGCGTATTTGTCTGGCTTGGGCAAGGTTACGGAAGATCATGCCGTGCCGTCCAGCCCGACGAACGAGGCCGACTATATCGGCTGATTTGCGCTGGATCCCGTAATGGGGATTCGCGCAAAGACCATGCTGAAAGGGGCGTTTGCCGAACGTACGTGATGCACTCACGTTCGGCGAACGCCCCTTACTTGTATCCTGCGTTACCTGCAAACGCTACTGCTGCAAGGCTTCCTTAAGATCGCGATTCTGGAATCGTTCGTGTAGCAGGCAATATCCGCCAAACGCAACCAGCCAAATCAGACCGGCAATCGCAGAACCAATCGTGTCCGTCGACAGGAACAACGTGACATACACGAGCACAAAGAACGTGATCGCAATCCAATCAAACACCTGCCAAGCGGGCATGACGAAACCGTCCGGTAGAAAATCGCTGCTCTGACGATACCTGTGGTGGGCGAGCATCGTCAGCACGTAAATGAAAATCACCACAGCGCTGGCGGCCGAAGCGAATAGCACGAACGCGCCGGAAATACCCGGAATCGCGTTGATGATCGGAGAGAACAGAATCATGCAACCCGAAGCGACAATCGCCTTCGCAGGCACCTTGTGGTCGGAAACCTCAGCCAAACGCGCCATCGCAGGCGACTCGGAATCCGAAGCAAGCTGATACAAGTGACGACCGGCCGAATAAATCAGCGAATTCAACGCCGACGCGGCAGCCGTAATCACCACGAAGAACACCAGGGCGGCGGCCCAATCAAGACCCGCATATTTGAACACCATGATGAACGGCGAACCGAACGAGCCATCGGAATTCTCGTGAAAGTTACGCCAGGGCACAATAGCCATGATCGCGATCAGCGCGCCCACGTAGAAGATCAGAATACGCATGATCAGCTCGTTCACCGCCTTCGGCAGCACCTCGCGCGGATTCTGCGTTTCCGACACCGTGACACCCACGAATTCGATGAGCTGGTAGGCGAAGAACACCATTTGGAAGCTCATGAAGAAGTTCATCCAACCGTTCGGCGCGAGCTGGAAGCCGTCGGTGATATTCGTAAGGCTCACCGTGGCACCCGACACCGTGCCGTCCACGCCTTCGATGTGCGTGGCGGGGTAGCTGAAGCCGATGATCAGCATCACGATGGCGGTGACGATCAGACCGACGATCAGCGTGATCTTGATCATGGAGAACCAGAATTCCGCCTCGCCGAACACTTTCACCGCAATCAGATTGATGCCGGTGAGCGCTACGAGGAAGCACAGTTCGATCAACCACTTCCACGAGTTCAGGTCTATGCCGAATGTGCCGAAGAACGTTACGAAATACGTGCTTACGGCGGTGATTTCGGTCATGCCGGTCAGAATGAGCACGATCCAATACGTCCAGCCGGCGAACTTGCCCCACCCGCGGCCGAGATAGCGCGTGATGAAGTTGATGAACGTGTGCTGGCTAGGATCGCTGTACATCATTTCGCCGATGGCACGCATCAGCAGGAACATGATCAGGCCAACGCCGATATACACGAAAATGATGCTCGGGCCGGTCAGTGCGATCGACTTGCCGGAGCCTAGGAACAGGCCGGTGCCGATGGTGCCGCCGATGGCGATGAACTGGACATGGCGGTTTTTCAGGCCTCGCTCCATTTCATTGCTCTGGTCGAGGCTTTCGACGGATTTGATGTGCGCGGCGCTTGAGCCCGCGGAATTGGTGTTCTCGGAAGTCATAATGTTCACTACCCTACCCCGCGAACCGCACATTGCGCCCGCCGAAGCTTTGTTTTTGGGCACGTACGCAGATTTTGCGGCACTGGCGCATCCCGTTTGTGGTCAACCATGCCCAGCCGTCGACCTTATTCCCGTATTTTCGCCTCGCCATACCCCCTGCCGCCCTATCTCGCCTATATATGGCAGATTCACGAGGTTGACCGCTACTTTCTCGCTTACATATGGCACTTGCTCACGGCAAAACACCACTTAGGGGGGGGGTACGTTTTGGGCGTATTTCCGCAGTCTGACTGCCATATATAAGCGAAATGGCTCATGACGCATGAGCAAATCTGCCATATAAGTGAGATACGCCCAACTGTCCGACACAAATCGCGCCTCGCTTGTCTGATTCTGCAAAAACGGACATCCACAGCACACTTTCAGTACTCCAGTTGTCCGATTCTGGAGAAACGGACATCCGCAACGCACTTTCGCCGCATTACTTGTCCGATTCACCAGAAACGGACAACTGAGACCCGTTTTTGCCTGTGTAAGTGTCCGATTCTGCAGAACCAGACACTTACGCGGCATAACGATGGTCTGGGTCAGGCGGTGGCGGCGATTTGCCCGCGCAGTTCGGCGTTCGCGCGCTCCAGTTCGTCGATACGGCGCGCCTGCTGTTTGATGATGATGCTCGCGGTTCCCACGTCGATGCCGTCGCCGCCTTGCGCTTTGACGGGAATATGTTCCATCGTCCTGTTGGTGATGCTATCGAGGTTGCGCCTCATCACGAACGCATGCTCATACCGGTTGACGAGTTGCGCGATGATCTCGCTGTCGCTCATGTTGCCGCTGCCAGTCACGGATTTGATGGCCGACGTTTTCCAACGATCCACACACCGTTCGATGCGCTTGTATCCGATGAGATCCGGCGGAAGTCCCGCTTCCCGGAAGATTTTGGTTGGCGATTCGCCTGTCAAGTAGCGGATGGTGCACACTTGCTTGAACGAATCGGCGTAGGTGATGCGATTGCGCGTTACGTTGGCGACCGCTGGCAGTCCGCGCAATAGTTGGATTTCCTCGTCGCTGAATGCTCCCCCACCTCGTGCCATGGCACCCGCCTTTCCACTGTTTTCATGGATGTGCTTGCGATTGTAGGGTGCCATTGTCGTGAGATGCCCCCACCTGCAACCCCTGCATGATTGCTTTTTAACGACTGTTTTGCCACCTAACTGCCACTTGCGGATACCTTTTTCATGCCGGATTTCGCCGTTTGGTACCGGATTTCACCCGTTTCGATCCCGTATTGCCCCGTGCAAAACCTTCACCCCTAAAAAGTATGGAAAGGCACGAAAAGACATGAAAAGCGGGCATCCACGGATGGTTTCCGCGAATGCCCGCTTATGGCTGCTTATGCGCTTATTGTTTCACGTTTGAGTACGTATCAGCGCACGCGCTGGCGCGACTTGAGTGCGACGGTAACGCCGGCACCTGCCACGAGCAGCGCCACCACGGTGAAGAGGGTCGTGCCCGCAGCGCCGGTGAGCGGCAGCTGGGTGACATTCTTCACGTTCTTGACCTTGTACGTGTAGTTACCGGAGACCACAGCGCTCGGAGCCAAGCCCCAGATATCGGCACCTGCATACTTGACGGCCTTACCGTTCACAATGGTAACGGTAAATGCAGCTTTGAGATTCTGCTGGAAGCCTGCAGGAACATTGGTCTCAGTGACCTTGTAAGTACCGTCCGCAAGACCCTTGAAAGTCACCGTTCCATTTGAATCGGAAGTCGCAGTAGCAGTGGACGGAGTCGAGGCACCGTTCTGTCCTTCGATCTCAAAATCAGCACCAGCCAGAGCATTGCCCTGGGCATCGGTCTTGGTGAAGGAGAACTGACCGTTGGTGATGAAGGTGCTGTCGGTGTCTTTAGCACCATTGTCGGAGAGCACAACCGTATTGGTCACGGCCTTGCGGCCAGTAGCTTCCGCTTCGGTAACCTCGGCATCGTAGGTCACAACGATCTCATCGCCTGCGTTCTGCTGCTTGATGGAGGTGATGTTAACAGTGAACTTTCCATTCTCGCCCTTGGCCACGGTGTAATCCTTATCCTTGTTCAGGTCGCTACCGCCAACCGTCACTTTAAGGGAATCGAGATGCACAGTCTGGCCAGCAGACGGGGTATCCGTGTAGGTGTAGCCGTAATCGCTGTAGTACTGCGTGTTCTGCGGCACCTTGCTCGTAATGGTGTATGTCACTTTCTGGCCGGCGGAAGCGGTGATGACGTCCTTTCCATTCACCTTCTTGGTCACGGCAGTGGTCTGGTTCTTAATGTTCACAGTTGCCTTAGTGAGCGGATTCAGCACGCCATCCTTAACGTTACCGGAGCCAACGAGGATTGCGATAGACGGAGTGGCAGCCTCATTGGTGCCAACCGAGTAATCCGCGTCCACAAACAGGTACAGGCCTGCAGGGAGCTGCACAGTAGCGGAAGTGCCATTAGCGGCAGCACCCAAATCAACCTTTTGTACGGTACCAAGCTTGTCAGTCGTGGTCTTCAGCGATTCCACAAACTTACGGGAAGCGCTATTATTCCATGCACCATCTGCAGAATTGTCCACAGACAGCACGCCTTCGGCGAGCGCCCAAGCCATCAGATCGCCGGTTTCAGAGACAGTCTTGCCAGTAGCAGACTCAAGTGCCGTCTTAAGAGTACCGCGGTCAACACCGTCGGCAGTCTGCACACCGTACGTTGCATTATCATCAGTGCCGTACTGCACATAATCGGCGATCTTGTAGGCGTTCAGACTACGATTGGTCAGCTGCTTGGCGTCCTGAGCAGTGAATGTGAAATTCACATCACTCTTGACGACAGTGCCGCTGCCGTCGGCCTGTGCGCTGGCCGCGCCCAGGGCCATGCCGCCCAGCAACGTCGCAGCGGCGGCGATGCCTGCGAAAAGTTTCCTCATCTTCATGAGAATCCCCTCTCCTTGTGTTGTTGATGTTGTGTTTGTTTTTGCTGACGGGATCCGAAGCCCAACATGCTCTGGATCCACAAAATTTGTGATGTGCAGCTGGACCGCCCTGCGAAGGTTGGTAGGGCAGTCCAGCCCGAGGAACCGTCTCAGACGAGACGCTTCTTACTGTTCCAGACGCCAGCCGCACCAACCAGCAGTACTGCGAGTCCGCCGATCGACCCACCAACCAGTAGCCATTGACGATCCGTGGTTCCGCCCGTCAACGGCAACGCCGATACCGCCACATACGTATTGGTGAATTTGGCGACATCCGCAGACTGATTATCAACAGTCTTGCCGTTGTCGTCCGTGACTTGCTTGATGCTCACTGTTGGCGTGCCCATATCGGCAGGAACCGTCACGGTTACCGTGTATTCCGCCTGGGAATAGTGCAGGCCGGCAATGGCGTTGGTGGGCTTGGTTTCCTTCACCGTGTAGGTGTAGGTGCCATCGGTCTTGTATACGATCTCGCCGAAGCTTGCCTCGTGCTTTGCGGTATCCGCATTGATCGTGACGGAAGTTGAATCAGGCAATGGAGCGTCCGGAGTTGGATCCGTGCCGGCAATGGCGAAGTTGAAGGAGTCACTATTCTTCCATTCACGACCGCTGATGCTCTTGGCCACCTTGATCGAACCTTCAGCCAGAGTCAATTTCTTGTGAGTGTTGGTGACAGTGACGTTCCACTCCTTCACATTGTCAGCCGTATTCGCGTCGGAATTGGCTTTCCACAGCTCGTCGGCAGTGATTGTCACGTCTTGGCTCTGGTAAGAAGTTTCGTAGCCTGTAACAGCCTTTTCGACCACCTTATACGTGTGATCGGGAGCTAGGTTTTTGAAAGTTGCAGTCCAATTCGTATCAGCCGTCGCCGCAGCTTCGCGCGAGTCCGTTTCATCGATCTGCAATGTGAACGTCACCGATTCAGGATTGCCTTCTGAGCTCGCTTTGCCATCAGCATCAGCCCACTTCTTCTGCACTGTGATGGCACCGGTCTTGACCTGATCGACAGGCTGCTCCGTATAAGGCGTATCACTGCAGGCATGTGTTTCGCCGTCACCCGAGTAGGCCAAGCATGCGCTGTCGTTGGTGTAGAAACCGGGCTTGTCCACAGACGTGGCATTACCGGCAGCATCAGAACCAGCACTACCAGTCACACCGTCGTAGCCATCTTTTTCAGCGTTCTTGTTCGCCGCATAATCGTCATACGCCTTCTGCGTAGGCTTAATGTCGAACTGCAGCGTGTAAGTCACACCGTCAGGAAGTGGATCAGAGCTCTTCGGCGATGCGGTAATCGTCTTGCCATTCACCTTGATATTCCATTGCGCAGTTACATCAGTGTCATCATTGGTAACCACTTTTGCAGGATCGGCATCAGCAAATTCAGCATATTCCGACAGCGTATCCTGAATGGTCACGCCGGTATATCCGTTGGTGGTCGTAATGGTTTGCTGAATGTCTTCGAAAACCTTCGACAGCTCAGAAGCCGTACTGGCGGTCTTGTAGTAGCCCCTGTCCGAGCCACCACTAAGCGTTACACCAGACCAATCATCCCAAGCAACACTTCCATAATTCGGATAATTGCTGGACACCGCATTCATAAACACATTGGCTTTGTGCGTATCCGTATTTGTCCGCCAATCGTACGAAGTTACGCTTGCGTCAGCACCGGAGAAGATGCCTACGCCGTACACACTAATATTCGCATCTTTCAGTTGCTTAGCGGTCGTCAATGTATTGTTCGCAACAGTACTGCTGAATGCATTCTTCGTAGTCGGCACACCATCGGTAAAGAACACTACATACTTGATTGCATTAGTTCGTGTGTCCTTATCCAAGGTGGACTTAGCTTCGCTGAAACCATCCGCAGTATTAGTGGCACCCTGGGGTTTTAAGCTGTTGACCTTAGTTTTCAGTGTCGTTACGTCAGGCGTAAGTCCGCTTAGCGTAGATGCAGAGTCAGCAAAACTCACCAACGAAACCTGTACTTTGTTATCAGCGTTTGCGATTGTCTTATTCTGCGTATCAACGCCATCTAGGAAAGCGGTCACTGCCGTCTTCAGTGCTGCAGAGCGAACAGGATCATCGCCGCTGCACGGGGGGAAGTAGAAGGGCTGACGACCACTCATGCAGTAGTTCATCGAGCCGCTGTTATCGAGCACTAGTGCGATGTCGACTGGCTGGGAGACGGTTTGCGAAGTGCTGGATCGCTTGCCCGTCACGTTGAGGTTCAATGTGTACGTATCGTTGGCACCATTCTTCTTGGCGATGGTTTTATGATGTTCCGGCACTCCAAGCGGCTCAGGCTTGGCAGTCACCGTAAAGTGGCCTTGCACCGTATGATCAGCCGCAACAGTCATGTCAACGTAACGACGTCCACTTCCATCTGTCTGAATCGCAAGGCCGGAAACAACCTTGCCATTGTCAGTACCTTCGAATGTCACGTCATACTTAGACCAGTCCGTCGTGGTGCTTGTCAGGTAGAAACGAACCGTTTTCTTTTCACCGGCGGCGGCGAGGATTGGCAAGGTGCCGCTTTCCCTGGTTCCTGACGAGATCACACCCGATTCAAGACTTCCAGTTTCGCCCAAAACACCAGCATTAAATGTTGCGCTCGTATCGCCATTGACGGTGATCTTCGCAACAGCCTGCGAGAAAATAACGCCGAACGCCGCACCCTGCCTTGAGCCATAACCACTGTTCCTCATCTCAATGGAAACCTGAGTTGGAGTGGACGTTGTATACAGACGAATGCCTTGAGGTACGCTGTCTCCATCCTTACCCGTGCAAGTTATGGTTTGATTGTCAGTCGAAAATTGCGGCTTACAGAAACTGTAATTGCTACCGTCTGTTGGATAAGATCCCAGTTGCGTAATCGCGGAACTGGAGGCGTACACCATTTGCTCGTCTTTGTTAGTGCTTTCCGCATCCGCCATAACGAACGAATACTGCAGATTAGTTACGTTCTGACCGTCTTTAGCAATGGTGATCTTTGAAAGCTGTATCCTCGAATCGTTCTGATATCCATCGTTTTGATATAGCGCGGGCTTGCTTCCGGCTGGGAAATCAGAATATCCCTCAACACCGAAGATTGCGTGATGTCCAGCTTCACCTTGGTATGTACGCTCATCCCACGTTGGCACTCCACTGGCGACGACCGTACGATTGCCGGAATAACGCGCGGTAAATGACATGGTCAGGCCACCGCCGAGATTCACGGTCATTTTTTGGCCGGCGTCTTTTTTGGCGGCATTTGAGTCGAACTTGGACATATCAAGCCAACACACGCGCTGCAAAGCATTCGTTCCAGCGTAAATACAGTTGGAATCAGTAACATCCGCCACTACGGAAGGGCTATTTTGCTCGGCGTTGACAGTTTGCGGATCGGGCTGCGAAGCGGTATCAGTCTGCGAGTTCGTATCCGAAGATGTAGCATCTCCGGCATTTGCCGCATTCGCCGTGTTTACGCCGGTATCCGTACCAGTGTTGGTATCGGATTCAGTGCCCGTAGGGTCGACGGAAGTATCGCCCGCATTGTCAGTGCCCGCGTTATCCGTGGCGTTACCGTCACCGGTCGTTTCGTTAGCAGTGGTCACGCTCTGGTCCGTGGTGGTTTCCACAGTGGTCGGCGTATCTTCCGCAAGCGCGGCGGAGGTGGTGGCATAACCCATGCCGCCCAGCATGGCGACCGATGCGAGCACAGCCACTATACGTTTTGCAAGTCCTCCCCTGGGCTTCGCCTCATATTCATGTGCATGCCTCATGAGCATCCCCTTAAATCCTGTGCAATCACACGTCTCACGACGCGCAACCTCTCTTCATGCCAAGATTCGCAACATCTTCTACGTGCCCGGAAAATCCTGACAGTACTTCAACTCTGGAAGCTAGAGGAAAAGGGACTGCCATGCGTACACCCTAAGTGCGGGAAAGTCGGGTATCGCACAATCGATGGAAATTGCTGAATCGCAACACAAGTCACCCACGAAGAGCACCCGACGTTATCGCGAAGAAACGATGGGATAATCACTGCAATGACGCTTCTTCACACTTTCGTAACCATTAGTCAATAATGGCAATCACGCATGCTCTATTCGCCAACCACAACTTTTATATTCAAATTGCATGTCAGACACGCCTTCATGCAGTAACCGAATCAGCCGCGCTTCGGCCACCAAGCAGCATGCCTGCGAATATGCCACGGCTTGCGTCGCAACCAAACCAACAACACGCCCACTACGAGAGTCGCAATACCTGTGATCGCACCAATCGCGCGGGCATCCTTCACCGCGTCGTTTTCGGCGGGAATCTCATCTGGAATGGCGGAACGTGTGGCCGAAACCAGCAGACGGTGCGTGTTGACGCCATACGGCGTGCAGGTCATCAGGGTCACGCGATCCTCACCAGGCACGATTTTCAGCTGCGACGTGTCGTTCGGCTCGATCACCGTGATACGGTCCACCTGATAGCCGAGCGTTCGACCCATCACTTCGATGTAGAAGTAGTCGCCGACACGCATTTCATCGAGCCGCGTGAACATGGCCGCCTCGACCAGTCCGCGATGCCCGGTGAGCACCGCATGCGTGCTCTTGCCGCCGACTGGCAGGCTGCTGCCGTACAGGTGGCCCGCGCCCGAAGCAAGCGCCGATTCGGAAGTACCATGGTAGATCGGCAGTCTCACGGAAATTTTCGGAATGCGAATCGTACCCATCACGCCACCGCCGGAATCCAACAGACTCCGGTACTCCGCGTCCGCCGAACTGGCGCTTGCGGAACCGGCGTCCGCGCCTGTACCCGCACCACTCTGATTGTCCGATTCACCAGAATCGGACAACTGTGGCCCACTTTCACCCGCTTCATTGTCCGATTCACCAGAATCGGACACACTGGCACGCGATCCGCCGCGCACATCAGCGAACGGATCCTTCGCCTCACCCAAAATCGGCTGTCCGGATTCCGCAAGCCGCTTGTTATAGTCCTGGGCCGCGGCGAACGCGTCATCCGCCTGCGGATACGGCCAGCCCGCAACCGTCTGCGCGGATCTTACCGACGTTCCCGACAGATCACGCGCCGACCGATACTGCAACATCGCCGGAAAACCGCCAATACAGATCGCAGCGACAATCAACAGCGCCGCAATCGCACGCATCGCCAGCGTTTTGCCGCGAGCGTGACGTCGTTGACGCATTTCGTCGGCAACGTCAATCGCCTCTTCGAACGACGGAAAGCGACTTTCCAACGAAAGTCGACCACCCATCGGAGCCTCTTCGGATGACGGCCAACGACCGTCATGCCATTCCGCCGTTTCCTCCATCTCACGCAACCGTGCCGTCACCCGACAAGCTTTCGCAGCACACGTTCCAGTTCGTCGATGCGCAACGCCTGTTTCGCGATCAATTCGTCGCATTGGTTGATGATGAGTTGCGCTTGGGCGAGCTTCGAAAGCGCATCCTGCGATTCCGTTGCCGACGATTGCGCATCATCGCGCATAAGATCATGATGCCGAATGACGCGCAGGTCGTCGCGGTCCACCCGCTTGCTGTTGCGGCGGTCTCGTTCCTCCTGCTTTTTCCAGCGTGCAATGCACCGCTCAATGCGTTTGTATCCGATGAGTTTCGGGTCGAGACCCGCCTCGCGGAAGATGGCGGCCGGCGATTCGCCCGCATTGTATCTGCACATGACTTCGATGCGGAAACTGTCGGCATACCGGATATGCGACGCGCTCACGCTTTCCACTGCGGGAAGGCTGGCCAAATACGCGCGCTCCTTTGCGGTGAATTTTCCATCAACCATTCTTCCCTCCCCCTATATTGCCTAAACAGCTTGGTTCAGAATCATATCGGAGCTTTCCCCATTGGCACCCTCGCTAAAACCCTCGAATAAAGCCACCATTCCCCCGATGAAGAAAAGGAGTTCCATCGTCAAAACAAACAGTTCCGCCATTTTCCACAGATAATAACGCTCATAGAATTGCCCCCCCCCCATAAAATTTACAAAA
>OGDU01000996.1_pt1 | contig 25096 bp, 16 predicted proteins | sample 1570371 | NCBI WGS metagenome assembly OGDU01 (sample SAMEA2581977, study PRJEB24529) | metagenome | biome: Human gut stool | place: China | collected 2011
AGCAATTCCTGCTTTTACTATACTGTACTGTATTTCGACAGTGATACCACTTTATGTATTCTGCGTGCAATATATCATTCAAGCCTGCTGCTCATTTTTTGTCTGTATGCGGCTTATTTAAAGATTTTGATTGGTATTCCGGGAAAAACAGGACATATCATGAATATTTTCCTATATTCCTTATATATCATTTTTGCCATTGTGGATGCACTGTCACCTGTATTGGGTTACAGTTTCTACCGCGACAGCTCAGGTGCATGGCATGATAACCTTTATTTAAAACCGTTTACGATTGCTTACGGGATTTATATGGCGTTTATTTTTTTCCTGTTACTTTACTATCATAAACGCATTCCAACAAGTTTATTCCATATGCTCGTGATCGTACAGTTCATCTGTGTTTTTCTCGTCTGTGCAGAAAACCATTTTGGCAGCAATACCTTCCTTGCCATCACCTTTCTCCTGCCGATCATGGTAATCCTTTATATGGTACATGGAAGTTCTTACAGTATCAAGACAGGGGCCCTGAATGCTGATTCCCTAAACGAATATTTAAACCAGCAGGCGTCAATTCAAATTTCTACTTATTATATGTGTCTCCGTTTCGACACTGATTCCGAATATGTGATGCCGGATGAGCTTGGCAAACTTTTTTTCAACTTCTGGAACGGCTACTTTAAAAACGGACTCCTCTTCCACCCATCTACAGATTTTTTTGTTCTTGCAATTGATGTCAGTGACATCCGGAATGCAGATAAAATCGCACAGGATATGATCCAGAATGACTTTAAACGCCATTTTGAAACTTATAAACTGCCTTATAAGATCGTTATGTTCAATCATCTGGATTTCTGTGAAAACTTAGAGCAGTTTTACGAACTTTTTAACTTCTTTGCAGAACCGATGGAACTAAATAATTTCCGCTCCTGCGACACCGCCGATTATAAAAGTTTTCATGATATGAAATATCTCTCGGCGCAGTTAAAAGATATTGCAGAAAACGGTTCCCTTGATGACGAAAGAGTTCTTGTATACTGCCAGCCGGTCCGCAACGTAAATGCCGGCAATTATGACACCGCAGAAGCACTGATGCGTCTGAACCTGAAGGACACCGGCATGGTATATCCAAACCGGTTTATTCCGCTCGCTGAAAAGAATGGCTATATCCACAAATTAAGCATGATCATTTTAAATAAGACCTGCCGTGCGATCCGGGAATTTCAGGATGAAGGTTACCCGCTCTCCCGTGTTTCCGTAAATCTCTCTATTTCAGAGCTCTCCAATAAGAATTTTATGAAAGAGTTCTGCGAAATCGTAGAGAGAAACGGTGTTGATTTTCATACGATCGCAGTAGAACTCACCGAGAGCCGCAACGACACAGAATACGAACTTGTGCTTGACCGTGTCATGCAGTTTAAATCGCTCGGTGTATGTACTTACCTTGATGACTTCGGAACAGGTTATTCCAATTTCGACCGGATCTTAAGTTTAAAATTAGATGTCGTGAAATTTGACCGCAGCCTTCTTCTGATGGCAAATAAGGATGAAAATTCCCAGTTTATCCTGAACTACTTTTCCACTGCTTTTGAAAAACTCGGGTACAAAGTACTCTATGAGGGTGTGGAAACCGATGAGCAGGAGACCATCTGTGTGAACAGTCACGCGGACTATCTGCAGGGATTCAAATTTTCAAAACCAATCCCGATTGAAGAACTGAAAAACTTTCTTTCTCCGATACAGGAATAACTTCATTTCTCCTGTATAGCAAGGTTGTTACCGTATTTTTTTACAAACAAAAATGTTTTCTTTGCAAATCACTTGACATCATTATCTGATAAAAGTATAATCTTTTCCAAATCATATCAGAATAGTATGAATTAAGAAAACAAGATGGAGATTATGAAAAAAGGAAAGGGACAAGTTTTATGAAGAAAAAAGTGATTTCAATTTTACTGACAGCCGTTTTAGCAACAGGAATGGCAGCATGCGGTTCTAACAGCAATACAGCAGGTAATTCTGCAAATAATACAGCTGACAATGCACAGAACACAGCTGAAACTTCAACAGAATCCACAGGTTCTGATGATTCTGCCACAAAACCTGTACTGACCGTCGGCATGGAAGGAACTTATGCTCCATATACATACCATGATGAAAACGGTACTTTAACCGGTTTTGAGGTTGATATGGCAAATGCGATCGGTGAAAAAATGGGATATGATGTTGAATTTGTTGAAACAGAGTGGGATTCCATCACTGCTGCACTTGATGCCGGTAATTTTGATGCAGTTATGAATCAGGTAACCATTACCGACGAGCGTAAAGAAAAATATGACTTTTCTACACCGTATATTTATACAAGACCGGTTCTCATTGTTGCTGCTGACAACACCGATATCACTTCTTTTGAAGATGTGAACGGCAAAAAAGCCGCAGAAGGACTTAACTCAAACTTCAATGAAATTGCCAAAAGCTATGGTGCTGAAATCGTCGGGCAGGATAAATTCGCACTTGCCATGGAATGTGTTTTAAGTGGCGAAGCTGATTGTGCTATCAATGATGAGCTGACCTATGCTTACTGGAAACAGCAGAAGGGCGGCAACGAATCCACAAAGATTGTTGCAGAATCAGATGACGTAAATGCAAGTGCCGTAATGTTGAAAAAAGGCAATGATGAATTAGTTGAGAAAATTAACACCGCCATTGACGCATTAATCGCAGATGGAACAGTCAAAGAAATTTCTGAGAAATACTTTGGCATAGACGTATCTCAGCCTTAATATATAGAATTTAAACATGGCAATAGAATTACTATATCGTTCTATTGTCATGAATTACTTTCGTTACAGGAGAAAAATCATGGGATCATATGCATACCTGACAGCGGGTATTATTACAGCAAGACAAGCGGAACTGATGAAAAATGCATTCTGGCCAATGCTAAGACAGGGCCTTCTTTACACGATTCCCCTGACGCTCGTATCCTTTGCGATCGGCGTCATCATTGCCGTGCTGTGTGCGCTTTTCATTATCAACAAAATACCGGTATTAAAACAGATCGCCGGAATCTATATCTGGGTATTCCGCGGAACACCACTGCTTGTACAGTTATTTATCATGTACTGGGGTATCTGCAATCCACTCGGCATCAATAAGTGGATTGCCTGTATTTCAGCTCTCTCGTTAAACGTAGGTGCCTATTCCGCAGAGACGATCCGTGCAGCAATCCTTTCCATTAACAAAGGTCAGTGGGAAGCCGGCTATTCCCTCGGCATGAGTTACCAGCAGACCTTCCGCCGTATCATCATTCCACAGGCTGCCACGGTTTCCATTCCACCGCTTTTTAACACTTTTATTGGTCTTGTCAAGGATACTTCCCTTGCATCCACGATCATGATCGGTGAAATGTTCCGTAAAGCGCAGGAAGCTGCTGCAAGTTCACTCGAATACCTTTGGATCTATATCGAAGTTGCGCTTATTTACCTTCTTTTCTGTACGCTGTTGACCGGACTGCAGAAATGGATTGAGAAAAAACTGCGTGTCGGAAAGTAGAGGTATCATATGTATTCTTTAGATAACATTTATAAATCATTTGACAATAATCAGGTCTTAAAAGGTGTCTCCTTAGAGATTCCGAAAAATAAAACCACCGTCCTGATCGGGCCATCCGGTTCCGGCAAGACAACATTGCTGCGCTGTATTAATCTGCTTGAGATCCCGGATAGCGGAACCGTTACTTTAAACGGTTCTTCTATGTCCTTTCAAGAGGGACAGAAAGTAAAGTACAGCGGCAACGAGATTCGAAATATCCGTATGAAAACCGGTATGGTATTTCAGAATTTCCAGCTTTTTCCTCACAAAACGGTGCTGGAAAATATTATGGAAGGTCCCATCACGGTCTTAAAAAAAGACCGTGCAGAATGTGAAAAAGAGGCACTTTCCCTTTTAGAGAAAGTCGGACTCTCCGATAAGCGCGATGCTTATCCGGGGCAGCTCTCCGGCGGTCAGCAGCAGCGTATTGCCATTGCAAGGGCACTCGCGATGAAACCGGAACTTCTGCTTTTTGATGAACCTACCAGTGCGTTAGACCCGGAACTTGAAGTGGAAGTCTTAAATATCATCCGCAGATTAGTCGACGAAAAACAGACCATCGTGATCATTACACACAAGATGTCTTTCGCCAGAGAAGTCGCAGATAAAGTCGTCTTTTTTGATGAGGGAAAAATCTTAAAAGAAGGAACTTACGCTGAGCTTGAACAGAGTAATATTCCAAGAATTACACAGTTCTTAAATATGTTGAACTAAACAATAGACCGCCTCACAGGAAACCTGTTGTCATGAATAAGTAAAAAATCCGTGCAGGATCAGTTTTGATCCGCACGGATTTTTTGCTGTCAGCCTTATCTACGCTCCAGATAATCATTATTATGATAAATCTTTTTATTTTCCACAGCGCACTGCATTTGAAGCAGTTCCTTTCACCGATGTTTTTCCGGCATTTTTTACGGCTCTTACTTTATAGTAATATGTTTTTCCTTTCTTCGCTTTGCCGTCTGTGTAAGAAACAATAGTGCCCTTTTTCAGCGTCTTTATCTTTTGATATTTTCCTTTTTTGGATGTTGCACGGTAGATCGCGTATCCATCTGCACCTTTTACCTTCTTCCAGGTTAATTTTACCTTGGACTTCACACGTTTTGCCTTAACCGCAGTCACCTTCTGCGGGCTGGTCGCAGCCTTGATCACATTGGAGTACTTTCCGGTTACCGTCTTTTTACCGCTTTTCCTGTATGCACGCACTTTATACTGATAAACCGTTGCTGTTTTGAGCTTTTTATCCGTATAGGTATTAGTTTTTAACGTTGCAACCTTCTGATATTTTTTCGTTGATTTGTTATAACGGTATACCTGATAACCATCTGCTTTCTTTACTTTTTTCCATGTTAAGCGGATGGAAGTCTCCGTTGCCCCGGACTGTTTGAAGCCGGAAACCTGTGCAACTGTCGTTTTATCTGTATTACCCGGTTTCTCTGTATCTCCCGGTTTCTCTGTATTTCCCGGTTTTTCTGTATCTCCCGGTTTCTCTGTATTTCCCGGTTTCTCTGTATTTCCCGGTTTTTCTGTATCTCCCGGTTTCTCTGTATCTCCCGGTTTCTCCGTATCTCCCGGTTTCTGTCCTCCGGACACGAGTGACTGATCTGTCAGTACATATCCACCTTCTGTCACATTTAACTTTGATTCATCCACATTTACAAAGCGGATATCATCAAAAACAATTTTCGACTGGATATCAACCCCATTTCCGTCTTCTGAAATGCTGTTACACCAGATTGCAAACTTCGTAACATTCTTTGGATCAAAAGTTCCATTCTGTTTACCCTTTAATTTGTTAAATGGGATCGTAACATATTTTGCCTCTGTCGTCTTTACAAAGTCAGTCAGAAATACTTCGAAATCCTCTCCGCCGGAAACAAGCTGAACTACCAGTTTCTGTCCTTTTCCATCCGGTTTTACCCACATGCTGACCGCATTGTATTCGCTGTAATCGTTTGTGCTTAAACCTTTCATACGTCCGGTCCATACTTCCGGTCCACTCGTCTTAAGCTGATAAGTAAATGCACCTCCGTAAACACCTTCTGCTTTATGATCCTTATCTAATACAAAGGAAGAACTGCAGTTTGCTGCTGAATTTTCTGTAAAAGTTCCATTCAGGTAGTCATTGTCATCATAGTATAATTCAAAATTTTCAATGACATTCTTTGCAAGTGTTTCCTTTTCTTTTCCAAAACTGATATAGGAAACAGTCACAAGTGTTTTGCCATCTGCCACAAGGCTGATCTTACCGGTATCCGTTGTTCCAAGTGCACTCAGAATATCCGCAGACAGCACACCTTCGTAAGCACCGGATTCTTCCGTTTTCTCTGCCGTGATCGTTTTTTCTGTATTTGTATCCGGGTTTGTCAGCACAAAACTTACACTCTGTGCATTTCTCACATTTGCTTTTAAAGTAAATGCACTTGTGATTGCCATCTTAGAGAAAACATTGGTAAAATAACCTGCTGCATTTCCCTGATTTGCATTTCTTACTTCTTTCTGGTCTGCATTTCCGTAAAAGTTTGTTCCATTCGCAAAAACAGAAGCTTTTTCATTGTAGAATTCAATAAACTCGTTGATCAGTTCCTGTCCGTGGGTATCATCATATTTATATGGGACATAAAAGTTGGTGTCTCCAAAATTTGCCCACAGTAAGAAGTACGGCATTCCGGTGTCAACTGCCACCTGATTAACCTGTTTGTACCAGTTGTGTCCTGCGATCGGATTTCCTTTTACTAAAATTCCTTCATTATCCGATCCATCGGCCTTCATCACCCTTACACCGGTTTCGGAAATTGCAGCTACTTTTCCTTTTGCGTCTGCAATATTCTTTACCACCTGACAGGTTTTCTTTAAATTGTCCACAAACTCGCCGGAATATTCTGCCGGATAAGTATTGTAATCATCATAGTAATCAAATGCAACGATATCCACACAGTCATCGCCCGGATAGCGGTCCATATACTCTTCCTCTGAAGTTAACGGACCATTTGGGGAATATACATAAATAAAGTTGTGTACTCCCTTTGATGCCAGATAATCCTGTGTGTACAGGAACAGCGCACGGTATGTCTCTTTATCGGTTGTCGCAGCACCCCACCAGAACCATCCGCCTGTATTTTCATGGAATGGACGGAATAAAACAGGAATATCGCCAAGTCCGTTTGCGTAATCTGCAATGATATCAAGATAGGTTGTAAACTGCGCATTGTATTTTCCACCCGGAAGTACTTCTGTGGAGCAGTTATTGCTCAGGTCTTTTGCCTCCGAAAAATCACACTGTGAAAAATCATATTTTCTCGCCGCATCCGGTGTTGCAATGATTTTTTCATTGCTCATATTCGGCATATGGGTGGATAATGTAATGATTGCACCCTCTGCAGCTGCTGCCTTGCTGATCTCGATAGATTTCTGAACTGCATCATCTACGTTATCAATTCCAAGTTCCACGCCTGTCAGTGCCAGCGAATCGATTCCGACCAGACCACTAATACTTCCGGTCACGTCCTTTGTATCCGAATAGACACCGTCTCTGGTTGAAACATGCTTGCTTGTGTCATTCTGATGTCCGAATAATACCTGGTCAGCAGCATCCAGTCCTTTTAAATATGCATATAACGCTTTTGCTGAACCTGATGCATTCACATCCGAAAGTGTTACTTCTTCCGGCATACTGGACGTATCTGCGAGCACAGCCTCTCCTGCCGTCTCTGTGATCTCCGTATAATCGCCCGCTGCATTATACTGGGATAAAGTCAGGTTATCCAGATATACGCTTCCCAAAAAGGCAGTGCTCACACCAACTGTTCCAATCATCAGATCCGTGATCTTTGCAGTGTTTGGTGAGAATTTGACAGTGACCACTGCTTTCTTATATCCGTCACCGAGATCTGACGTTTCGATCTTTGCTTCTTTGTTGATGATCTCCACATCATCTGCTCCGTTTTTTGCAAAAATCTTTGCCTTAAAAGAACCGTCAAATGCTTCCGGATAGATCATTTCATAGCTTAAAACATTATAAGCCGATACATCGAGTCCTTCTGCAAACGACTTTTTAATCTTTGCCTCACTCCATGTAAAACCTTCACAACCGGTATAATCGAGATCTGCCTTTAACATTTTGCTTCCCTGAAATTCAGCTACACTGATTCCTACCGCATTGTCGTACTGCCAGCCGCCTTCCTGCTCCCAGCCTGCACTGCTTCCTGTCTCTGCAGATTCAAAATCATCGATCACACTCGGATCTTTTGCAGGCAGTTCCGGCTGCGCTTCTGCCACACCGCTTAATGTAACATTGGAAAATGTACATGTTCCTGAAAAGCCCTGACCAATCAGTCGGAAATATACACCTTTTAAATCATCTGCATCCTTATCCTCAAACTTGATCGTAATCGTTGTTTTATGTGTATCTTCTGAAAAACTGCTCTGCTGTAAATACGGGATATCCTGACTGTCTGTCCATGTCCACTCACTTCCCAGCTTCACGATACCCTGAACCTTTAAGTAACTTTCCCCGGTACCCAATGATGCGTACGCCTCATCATCCAGTGTAATATCTGCCTTCATTGTGAAATCTTTCGTTGTCACACAATCTGCAATACTTTCATCATAAGTGATCATTGGCGGATTATCCCAATCCTCTGTTGCAAGATCCAGTTTGTCTTTTGTTACTGTGTTTGTCCCGGTATAAAACACACTCGCTTCTGCCGCATAGACATACTCGTATCCCCCTGCAAAATTGCCGCTTGAAAACGCAACTGCAGCCGCTAAAAGAGCGGCTGCAAGTCGTTTTCCCATAAAACGTTTTCTCATAAACTTACCTCCAATACATTTATTAGCTTTATGCACTTTGTCTTTTAATTATATGTTACTTTAAAAAACATTGTCAATTAAGCTTATATTAGTTTGTAAATTTTCAGAGTTTTTACTTAATTTTTGCTTTTTTAAGTTGTTTTATGAGAATAAAATTGTATACTTTTACTTTATAAATTCAGATAATAAATTTTACTCTAACTCAATCCAGTCCAACTTCAGTTCCGGTGTCACATACTCTGCTTTCAGTTCATAATACCCCGGCATAAATTTCACACGGCACATCCGCTGTGTCAGGAAACGCTCTCCGGTTCCACCTGTCTGGACGGTTGCCATCAGTTCTCCATTCAGATACAGATTGGCAGCTCCCTGTGCTAATCCTTCCACCGGGAAACAGAAATGTGCATTAACGTTTAAAATGCTTTCTTTTTCCACATAAAGGACTGTGTTTTCAAACTTTCCTGCCTCGATCCGGTTTCCGCTCTGCAGTGCACAGACCTGCTTTCCGTCTGTATTTACTGCTTCTTTTGCAGTAACTGTAAGCAGTGGATCAAAATCTTTTAACGGACGTTTCATCACAGGTGTTCCAAGCAGGAAACGGCAGATGTTTTTCGCACAGCGCTGTAACTCTCCAACAGTGAGTTTTCCCGCCTCCAACGCTTCTACGGTATCATCGCCCGCTGCGTTGATGGCAGCACCATTATTGTTGACTACCATGTATAAGTCATTCTGTGCACGAACCATGAATGAGGTGTATCTGCGGTCTGCCTCCCCGCCGTTTACAACGTCATTCATCTTTGCCCACCAGTCTGTCATAACAATTCCCTGATATCCCCACTCGCCACGCAGGATCGTCGTATTTAAGTCATAATTGGATGCCGTCCAGTGTCCGTTGACCGGGTTGTAAGAGGTCATGATCGAATTTGCATTTCCCTCTTTCACGGCAATCTCAAAACCTTTCAGATAGATTTCACGGAGTGCCCGCTCAGATACAACGGAGTTTACATTATGTCTTTCCGTCTCCTGATTATTCGCTGCAAAATGTTTCACGGTCGCAGAAGAACCGGCACTTCGGATTCCCCTTATCATTGCCGCCGCAAACTGTCCTGTCACAAGCGGATCTTCACTGAAATACTCAAAGTTACGTCCATTTAATGGATAGCGGTGGATATTGATTCCCGGTCCAAGCAGGGTGTCGATCTCGTTTCCAACTAATTCTCTGCCTTCCATCTGATATAATTCTTCCATCATTGGAATATTAAAGGAACATGCAAGGAGTGTTCCGATCGGGAGCTGTGTTGCCTTTAATCCGCTCTCCATACGGATGCCGGACGGGCCATCGGATGCGCAGGCAATCGGGATGCCATAACCATGCAGGCTGTCGCTGACACCGCCAAATGCGGATGCTGTACCCGGTGTTACCTTCGGGTTGCTCATTCCCTCGCCGCGGACGATCACGGCTAACTCCTCGTTGGTAAACTGTGCTACAAATGCGTCCAATTCTTCTTCCACACTACTGCCATTTTTGATATTCTCTGCAACCGCCTGTAAGGTAATTCCTTTATTTCCGGTCTGTGGCAGTTCTTTTGGCAGACGGCTTTTGATCCGCTCTGCCAGATCAACCATCTGCTGTGGTGCTTTTTCATATGCACGGGCAAACACCCCGTCCTCCTTTTGTCTGCCTGTCTTAAGACGCAAAAATTCTTTTGTCGGCGCAAGCGCCTCCTCCAACTCCTCTGTGACGATACAGGAAGAAACCTCATAACCGCCTTTTCCGTCCACATTGGCTTTTTCTGTGCATCTGACGCTGTTTCCAACATAGATCTTATACAGACCTTCCTCTAAGACATAGCAGGACTTATGACCAGTCACACCGCTGTCGTCATAGGAAGCAAACCGGCTTACCGGAATGGTAAGTTCAAGTACTTCCTCCTCGCCCGGAGCAAGCAGTTTTGTCTTTGCAAATCCGCACAATACCTTTGCCGGTTTTCCAAGCTGTCCCTGTGGGGCGGACACATAAACCTGTGCAGCCTCTTTTCCGGCTGCTGCCCCGGTATTTTTCACACGGATACTGAGTGCGATCTTTGCATCTTTTCCATTTCCTGTACTCTCCGCTTTTACCGTCTGCATGGAAAATTCCGTATAAGATAAACCGAAACCAAACTCATACATTACTTTTTCCGGTGCGAATGTCTCAAAATAACGGTAGCCGACATAGATATCTTCCGCATAAATATTTTCTGTCTTACTTCCAAAATGGTCTGCTGCCGGGTAATCAGAAAGTTTCTCCGCGATCGTATCCGTCAGTTTTCCGGATGGTGTCACTCTGCCCGATAACAGATCTGCAACGGCGTTCGCGCCTTCCATACCACCCTGCCAGATGTAAAGAATCGCTTTGATGTGCCGCATCTTTCGTCCAGCTCATATCAATGATGTTAGACACATTTAAAAGCACTGCCACTTCGTCAAAATATTTTGTTACGATGCGAAGATTTTCTTTCTCCCGTTTTGTCAGAAGATAACTGCCTTCCGTGTCCTCGTAATCTTTATCCTCACCGGCAGTTCTTCCGATCAGAAAAATAGCTTTTTCAGACTTTTCTGCTGCGCGGCGTGCGATCTCGTCGGTGATCTCCATCTCTTCCTGATGCCACGGCTCTGCCGCCCATCCACCGCCTCCATTGTCAAACGGATGCTCCTTTAACCATTCTTTATAGGTTTCTACCAGATCCTCATTTACAGGAAAAGCATTATTTTCTTTGATTCCGTCTAAAATATTTTTGACATACGGCACATTGACCGCCCCGCCTGAACCGGTTCCGCTCCGGTAATATTCGATCTGACTTCTCCCGAAAATAGAAACTGTCTCATCCTTTTTGACCGGAAGCATATGCCCCTCATTCTTTAAAAGCACGGCTCCCTCTGCTGCTGCCTCTCTGCAGTATGCTGCCAGTTCCGGCAGCGGAACACCGATTCCACTGTTACCCATGATAATCCTCCATTTTAATCTCCATTCTTGCGCTGTCTTTCAATGAAAACAACGTTTTCATTTGCATCTCAAGTTTGTGCGTAAGCACAAATCCTGCATGTGAAAAATCTTATTTTTCACACTAATCTCCATTCAGCATCATCAGGAAAACAAACTGAGCTGCTGATATCCTGCCTCACGTATTTCGCGTGGAATCTGGGTACGGTCGGCAATCAGGCTGCGGCAGATATAATCCTCGTCTAATTTTGTGGGATACATCATGCGACCGGAACAGGTGATAAAGTACAGGGCACGTTTTAGTACGACACCGATCTTTTTCAGATCGGAAAAATCGAGTTTATTCATACGTCTTGCCTTTACGATGCGGGAGGCAGATTTTGCACCGATGCCGGGAACCCGCAAAAGGGTGTGATAATCGGCGCGGTTGATCTCAACCGGAAAATACTCCAGGTGACGGAGTGCCCAGTCACATTTTGGATCCAGATAGATATTGAAATCCGGGCGGTCTTTGGTCAGTAATTCATCCACTTTAAAATCATAATAGCGCAGCAGCCAGTCTGCCTGATAGAGGCGGTGCTCACGTAAAAGAGGCGGACCACCCGGCAGAACCGGCAGGTTTGAGTCGTGGTTTACATTGACAAAAGCCGAGTAAAAAACTCTCTTTAAGTCAAACTTCTGATAAAGTGTCTCAGCAACGCGCATGATTTCATAATCGTGTTCCGGAGTGGCACCAATGATCATCTGTGTGCTCTGACCGGCGGGGACAAAACGCGGTGCTTTGCGGTAAATGGCAAGTTCATCCTTATTTTCCGTAATGCGGTTCTGGATCTGGCGCATTGGTTTTAAAATAGTAGTTCTGGACTTATAGGGAGCCAGTTTCTTTAAGCTGTCGGCGGTCGGAAGTTCTAAATTGACACTCATACGGTCGGCAAGAAAACCGGCTTTTTCCACAAGGACAGGATCTGCGCCGGGAATCGCTTTGACATGGATATAGCCGTTGAAATGGTAGACATTGCGTAGCCGGTAGAGGGTCTGATAGATCAGATCCATCGTGTAATTGGGACTGATCATGATGCCGGAACTTAGGAAAAGTCCCTCAATATAGTTGCGCCGGTAAAATTCTATCGTCAGCTCACAGACTTCATCCGGGGTAAAGGAAGCCCGTTTTACATCGGAGTTACAGTTGTTCTGGCAGTAGGCGCAGTTAAAAATACATTCATTGGTAAAGAGGATCTTGAGCAGAGAAATACAGCGCCCATCCGCAGAGAATGAGTGACAGATTCCGCAGGCGAGAGAGTTCCCCATGCCGGTGCCATTGCCACGGCGGTCCACACCGCTGGAAGTACAGGCAACATCGTATTTTGCAGCGGCGGTAAGTATAGAAAGTTTTTCCATCAGGGACATATTTTGCTGGATGTTCATGTTGATCTCCATTTCTCATGGTCTTTTCATATTCTTCATAGTTACATATAAACGGGGTTGGATTATCGGTCGCATATTACTAAAGACAGAACGAGTGTTCGATAAAATCAATATAACACAAAATCAAAACACATGCAATAGAAAAACGAAAATATGTTCGATAAAATGAATAAAAAAATAGCATATAATTTTTAAAATCTACGAAAACATAACGAAACAGTATATATTTTATTGAAAATAAAGTCGAATATGGTAAAATTGAAACAACAGGAGGAATCTGGACAGAGGGGGAAATTGGTATGAAATCAATAAAAACAAAAATTATTGTAACCGTAATACTATGTTCGCTGGTATCTACATTTATCTGCGGAGCGATCAGTATTGTAAACTCAGTCAGCACTTCTTATGAAGATTCACAGCAGGAAATGCAGCTTAAGTGTGTGAGTCAGAGCGATGAACTTGATACCATGATGCAGAATGTTTCACAGTCAGTGGAAATGGTATACAGCATTGCAGTTGCCAAACTGGAACATGCAGCATCTTTCCGGACAAGCAGGGATTATGTGGATACTTATACAAAGCAGATGCTTCCTATCCTGATGCAGTCTGCACAGAACACAAAGGGAGCACTCACAGCGTATATCCGTTATAACCCTGAATTTACGGAACCGACAAGCGGGCTTTTCCTTACAAGGAACAACAGTGACAGTGAATTTGAGAGTGTGACGCCAACAGACTTTTCCATGTATGATCCGAGTGATGTGGAGCATGTCGGATGGTATTATATTCCGGTACAGAACGGAAAAGAAACCTGGATGGAACCATATCTGAATTCTAACATAGGTGTGTATATGATTTCTTATGTTATTCCGATTGAGGTGGATGGAGAGTCCATTGGTATCATTGGAATGGATATTGATTTCAGTGAATTTACAAATACGATTGATTCTTTAAGTATATTTGATAGTGGTTATGGTTTCCTTGCCAATGATTCCGGTGAGGTAATGTATCACAAAGATCTTGAGATTGGAAGTAACCTTGCAGATGCAGACAGTGGTTTGCAGGCTGTAGTGGATGCGCTTGGAAATGAGCAGACGGAGGAGACTGCCGTTTCCTATACTTATCAGGGAAAAGATAAGGTCATGTATTATAAGACATTGGAAAATGGCATGAAATTTGTCCTTACGGCACCAAAAACTGAACTGCAGGAAAAATCCAGACAGCTTGCAAAACAGATATTCGGAGGAGCTGCTTTTGCAATGATACTTACCATAATTATCGGTACAGTACTCGGATTTACAATCACAAAGCCGATCACCCAGATCGACGGTATCGTAAAACAGACGGCTGAATTTGAGTTTGCGAGCAATCCGGCAAACCAGCACCTTTATAAAAGAAAAGATGAAACCGGAAGAATGGCGATATCACTTCACAACATGCGCAAGAATCTGCGTCAAATGGTAGCAAATATCCGTCATGTATACACAGATCTGAAAAATACGACAGAACAGCTTTCTGATACAACGAAACGTGTGCGTGAGATGAGCAGCGTCAACACAGATACGACGCAGGAACTTGCAGCAGCAATGGAAGAGACAGCGGCGACGATGGAGACGGTCAACACCACGGTCAGTGACATCAAAGAGCGCGCAACGGATATTGAGCGGTATTCAAAGGAGGGACGGGAGTCTTCTGTTGAGGTAAAGGAACGTGCAGATCAGCTTAAGTTAAAGACGCAGGCTGCAAGCGAAAAAACGGTTCAGATGTACGAAAATGTACAGCAGAAAACAGAAGCTGCCATGGAGCAGGCAAAAGCAGTAGAAAAGATCAACCAGTTTACACAGGCAATCCTTGAAATTTCAAGTCAGACGAATCTGCTGGCATTAAATGCCTCGATCGAGGCAGCCAGAGCCGGAGAGGCAGGAAAGGGATTCGCAGTTGTTGCAGGAGAGATCGGTAAACTGGCAACCCAGTCATCCACGACTGTCGGCAGTATTAATGAGATCATAGCTGAGGTCAATGAGGCTGTGGCGAATATGACAGGATGCTTAAAAGAGAGCACAGATTTCTTAGAGCAGACGGTGCTTAAAGATTATGAGGATTTTATGGGAGTTGCAGACCAGTATACAAAGGATGCGACGGTGTTCGATGATGACATGTCTGCCATCAGCGGACAGATCAATACACTGTTAAAATCTATTGTTGAAATCGCGGATGCCATGCAGGGTGTCAGCTCGACGGTTTCCGAGGCGGCTGACGGTGTGGCGGATATCGCACAGAAAACACTTGAGGTTTCCGGAATTGTCCAGGGAAATGAAACACTTGTGGACAATAACCGTGAGAATATTGTACGGCTGAACAGTGTTATCGAAATGTTCCACGATGAAAAATAAATCTTTGCCTTATATATGATTTTTGTATATAATGAGAGACAGGGTGTCAGAGACGGACAGACCGTGATGGCATCCTGTTTGCATATTTATGACAATAGGTCTGCCCCTGGAATGCGCAGTCTATTGTATACAATATTTTATGCACAGAAATGGAGAATAGTGTGAAACATAAGAATTTTCACACGCAGGAATGGAGAATAACATGGATAACGATATTTTTTCACAGTTCCCGGACAGGGAAACATTTGACAAATACTGGAATGAGAATTATGTTCCTGTTACATACGAGGATGTGGCAGGGGGATTCCGTGAGTTTGTAAAATCTGCAGAGGGACATATTTATCTTTCTGATTATGAGGAGAAAGGCTGTATTTCCAAGGAAGATTTCAAGGATAATCTTTCTCAGGAGGCGCAGTTTGCTTTTCAGGATGGACTGACGGAAGTATTTTATGATAAGAATCCGGAGCTTTATGAAACGGCATTTGCACTTTTTGAGGAAGCACAGATGACCGGTCAGGGAGATGCAAGTGTGGCGCAGACTTTTCATGAGACATTTAACGGATTGTATGCAGAGTTTTTAGATACACTGTTTGAGGAAATGTTAAGTAACCGGAAAGATTGAAAGGAGTTTTATGGCTACATTAGGGATTCCGCAGAATACGATTGCGGTCTTACAGAAATATCATTTTAATTTTCAGAAGAAATTCGGACAGAATTTTCTGATCGATCCGCATGTGTTAGAGAAGATCGTTGAAGCAGCAGGAGTGACAAAAGAAGATTTTGTCCTTGAGATCGGTCCGGGTATCGGTACGATGACGCAGTATCTGTGTGAAAATGCCAGAGAAGTGGTTGCGGTAGAAATCGATACCAATCTGATCCCGATCTTAGAGGATACACTGAGTGCTTATGATAATGTGACGGTGATCAATCAGGATATTTTAAAACTGGATATCGCAAAACTTGCGATGGAAAGAAATGATGGAAAACCGATCAAGGTTGTGGCAAATCTTCCATATTATATTACAACGCCGATCATCATGGGACTTTTTGAGAGCCATGTGCCGATCGACAGTATTACGGTTATGGTGCAGAAGGAAGTTGCAGACCGTATGCAGGTAGGACCGGGAACAAAAGATTACGGTGCATTGTCTTTGGCTGTGCAGTTTTATGCAAAACCGGAGATTGTTGCGAATGTTCCTCCAAACTGTTTTATGCCAAGACCAAATGTCGGCAGTGCGGTGATCCGTCTGACCAAACACGAAGAAGTACCGGTGCAGGTGGATGATGAAAAACTGATGTTTAGCATTATCCGCGCATCTTTCAATCAGAGAAGAAAAACACTTGCAAATGGATTGTCAAATGCGCCTCAGGTACATCTTTCCAAGGAAGAGATACAGCAGTGCATCGCAGAGCTTGGTGAACCGCTTACGATCCGGGGGGAGGCACTTACATTAGAGCAGTTTGCTACACTTTCCAATATCATTGGAAGCAGACAGAAAAAATAAAATAGCATCAAAAAGGAGAAGATTATGGACGAAAATCAGAACATGAACAATGGACAGCAGACTTATGGGGACCAGCAGTATAACAATGGACAGCAGATGTATGGAAATGGAAATCCGCAGTACAACCAGAATACCTGGGCACCGCAGGAACAGCATGGTCCGGTTTCAGATATTTTCTGTTATCTGTTACTGATCATAATGCCATTGCGGGAGATCATCAGCATGGTTTCTGCCTCATCCATATTTCAGTCGATGACATATGAAAGTATTATGGATGGCAGCTATATGAATGTGATGTACAGTGGAAATTATGTTATATTTTCCCTGCTCAGTTATGCATTGCTTGCAGCATTTATTATTTTTGTGGTAATCGATATCGTAAAGATCAATAAGCAGAATTACAAAATACTTGGACTGATCTTGTTTGCAATCTTTTTAAAACCGGGATATTATGTGTGGCGTGCACATCTTCTGAAACGAAAAATGGCGTTTCCGATCGTGTACACAGTACTGTATTCTTTACTCATCATAGCTGAAATCGGATTTTCCATGATGCAGGCATTTGGTCTTGTAATGAATATGATGTAAAAAATCTGAATGAGAAGTCTCTCTGTTTCATATATTAAATGGACAGGGAGATTTTTTTATGGGAAGACGAAGAAAAAAACGTACAAATTCATGGTTTACAGGAATCTGTCTGATACTGTTATTGCCGGTTTTTATCACGACACTGATGCAGAGAATGCAGTTGGAAAATCTTATATATGGAAAAGATGGAGTGCAGGGAGTTTTTACTACAGCCGATAGTGAAAAAAATATGGAGGGAGAAATCCGGCAGCATCTGGAAAACAGGAAGAGTCTATTAGCGGAACAGACAGAGACGACAGACGATGGCAGGAAAGAAGAGGATGACGCAGTTGAGATAAAGATTTTGCAGATTGTGGCACAGGAAATTGGTGTCGATAAGCCGCCGGAAACAATAAAGGCACAGTGTGTGATCGCCAGAACGAATCTGTATGATGCAATGCAGGCAGGTACAAAGGAGCCGGAGAAAATGACACCGGAGCGCCAGCAGGAATTATGGGGAGAAAATTATGATAAAAATTATCAAAAACTAAAATCCTGCGTGGAGGCAACGGCGGGGGAGGTGCTTTTATATGATGGAACTTACATATATGCAGCGTATCACGCAATTAGCAGCGGACGGACACGCAACATGTCAGAACTATATGAAGATGCAGACATGCCATATCTGGTTATGTCAGAATGTCATGCAGATACCACTGCGGAAGGTTATCTTTCTGTGTTTTATTATGAAAAAGAGGAGTTTCTGGAGAAATGCCGGGCAGCGTATCCTGATGCAGAACTGACAGAACCGGGACAGATTGAGATCAAAAGCCGTGATGCAGCAGAATATGTGACAAAAATTAATGTTGCCGGAGAGACATATGATGGAGAACAGTTCCGTCATGCGTTAGAGCTTCCATCGGCGTGTTTTTCAATCACAGAAATGGATGGTCATGTACGTATCGTGGCAAAGGGAATGGGGCACGGATTTGGCTTAAGTCAGAATACAGCAGAAGAACTCGCAAAAGAAGGGTATGACTACCGGGAGATACTTGAATATTTTTATAAAGGAGCCGTGATTGGGCAGGCTGGGAATTTATAGACAGGAAATAAAAAACAATCGTATAAACCATCCGGAATGTGGCAACACTATGGTTAAAAATAAATAATGGATGGTGAGAAATAATGAAAAAGAAAGGTTTTTTTGGGTACAGACAATATGTAATTGCAGGATTGCTGATCGCTTTAGCAGCGGTTGGAACGACCGCACTATACAGCAACAGACAGGAAGAAGAACGGGAGCAGATGGAAGAAGAACTTGCGAGAGAAATGCAGAAGCAGTCAGATGACATTGCAGCGCAGGAAGATTCGGAGCAGTCTGCAGAAGCATCCGCTCTGGTTCCACCCAGACAGTCTTATGATGAGATGGAGAATGAATTAGACGACCCTGCAGTGACAGCAGAAATCGCAGAGGAAGATGATACAGCAGAAACAGAAGAGTCAGAAGAGACGGAGCAGCAGACCGTTCAGACCGCAAATACGGCACAGTCACTTCATTTTTCCGAGGAACTGCTCTGGCCGATGGAAGGTAATGTCGTCATTAATTACAGTATGGATTCCACAGTTTATTTTCCGACACTGGATCAGTATAAGTATAATCCGGCAGTGATCATCGCAGGAGAAGTCAACGATAAAGTCTATGCAGTTGCAAAAGGGCAGATCAAGAGTATTAAAAATGATGAGGTAACAGGCTGTACGGTTACAGTTGATCTGGGTGATGGTTATGAGGCAGTTTACGGTCAGTTAAAAGAACTGAATTTTGCAGAGGGAGATTATGTGGAGGCTGGACATGTATTAGGTTATATCGGTGAGCCGACAAAATACTTTACCGTAGAGGGAAGCAATCTGTATTTTGAGCTTGATAAAGATGGAACACCGGTTGATCCGATCGCATATTTCGAATAAAAGAATCAAATAAAACAAAAAGCATTCTTCCTTGAATAAGACACAGTTCTATTTTATAATAAAAGATGGTATTCTTTTTATAGGAGAAAATCTTAGAAAAAATGCCTGGTGTGGAATGAGAGGAGGCAGTGCACATGGAATATGACGGATATGATGAAGTTGTCCGTGCATGGATACAGGGAGTGTACGACAGCCGGGGAAATGATGCGAAACGGACATTGAAGTTTTGTTATGATATCGAACAGTATGCATTGAAAAAAAACGATGCAAAATTGCTTGGATTTGCATACTACTACAGTGCAGAGACCTATTATCTGTTAAATGAAAGTGAAAAGTTCTTTTTCTGCATTACCAAAGGCGTATCTTATCTGAATGAATCCAATCAGTGGAAGCTAGTGGCGCGTGCATATAATCTGATGGCAATTACAGCGATCAATCGGGGAAATGAGCCAATTGCGCTTGATTATTATCTGACCGGATTAAATTTCTGCACAAAATATCAGTTAAAAGAAGAGGAAACCATGATAGATATTAATCTTGGAAATTTATATCTATCATGTGGACAATATTTAGAAGCACAGAGATATTTTGAACATTGCGGACAGCATGTAAAAAAATATGTGAATGATGACAGAAACAATCGTCTGATCACCTGTGTTTATATTGGTATGGGAACAGGTTTTTTGTTCCGTGACATGCCGGATCGGGCAGCACATTATGTGGAGCTTATTTCTGACGAGTGCGCAGGTCGGATTGATGGCATAGAACTCCTTAGTTTTCGCTGTTTTAAGGCACGTGTATGTCATGCGACTGGAAAGGCAGAGGCACGTGATGAATGTATCCGGTTAATCTGTGAGGAGATCAATACAGATATTCCGATCATGGATATTTTCGGAGATCTTTATGAAATCAGCCAGCTGCTGCTTGATATAGGAAATGATGATGCTTTTTTGCGGGTTATGGGAATCTTAGAGCCATTGACGTGGCAGTCAAAGATTGTTAATCTGCAGAGACAGATCATTTCCTTAAAGATCAAGTTTTACCGTATGCATAAAAATAATGATGCATATTTAGAGGCAGCAGGGCAGTATTATGAGTTGTCTGAGGTCATGGAAAAAGAAAAGCAGGCGATGATCGCAAATATGCTTGATGTCCGTGAATCTTTAGAGCGTGCAAATAAAAAAAGACGCGAGATCGAAGAAGCAAATATCAGACTTCAGGAAAAATCAGAAACGGATGCACTGACACGTTTAGCAAACAGATTCCGTCTGAATGATTATTTAGACAACGCATTTGAACGGGCACAGTCGGATCAGACAGCACTTGCGATGGAGATTTTGGATATTGATTATTTTAAGCAGTATAATGATAATTACGGACATCAGGCAGGGGATGAGTGCATTAAGCGGATTGCCGGACAGCTTGAGATGATGCAGAATGACAGGATTTTCTGTGCAAGGTATGGTGGGGATGAGTTTATTATCCTTTACCAGAACATGACAGAAGAAGAAGTCAGACATGCGGCAGAAGGGTTGCGACAGAGAATTATGGATCTTGCGATCCGGCATGCATATTCGCAGGCAATGTCTATTGTGACGATCTCCCAGGGAATCTGTTATGATATTCCGAAAGATGATACAAAAAGCTGGGACTTTTTACATGCGGCGGATGCAATGCTTTATCATGTTAAGAAAAAATCCAGAAATGATCTTGCAATGGGACATTTAGCGGATGCAAGCGATAAATAAAACAGGAAACATTTCTGAAAATGCGGCATAGAATATAACAGATACAAACAAAAATCCGCAATCGAGTTTTTCACACGGAAAACCGGAAGTAAAAATTGATGCAGTAGAATGGATAAGATACAGGATTGTCGATTGCTTTTAAATAGGAAGTAATACCCGGACCAGAGGCCTTGTGACAGATTCTGCCAGATGTCGTGGTTTGGGGTACATAATTCCCGAAAATCTGCGGTTGTAATGAACGTTGAACCGGGGAATTTCTTGACAAAAGTACGGGCACCGTGTTATCATTCAGACTGTTGCGCTTATGGGGGCTGTTGATCAGCCCCTTGTTTTACGCGCGCCTATGGCGCACGTTTCTATAGAAAGGAAATATATGGAAACAGTTAGATTCGACCAGTTAGATTTATATCCGCAGGTATTGCGTGCAATAGCAGAAATGGGATTTGAAGAGGCAACACCGATACAGAGTCAGGCAATTCCAGTTGTGATGTCCGGTGTGGATGTCATTGGACAGGCACAGACAGGAACAGGAAAGACAGCATCATTTGGAATCCCGGTACTGCATAAAGTAGATCCGAATAATAAAAAAACACAGGTTATCATCTTATCACCTACAAGAGAACTTGCAATTCAGGTGGCAGATGAGATCCGTAAACTTGCAAAATATATGCATGGAGTGAAAATCCTTCCGGTATACGGCGGACAGGAGATCAGCCGTCAGATCAAAGCGTTGAAGGGTGGAGCACAGATCATTATCGGTACACCGGGACGTGTCATGGATCATCTCCGCAGAAAAACGATCCGCTGCGAGGCAGTCAATACGATCGTTTTAGATGAGGCGGACGAGATGCTGAACATGGGATTCCGTGAGGATATCGAGACGATTTTGGAATATATCCCGGAAGAGGGAAGACAGACGGTTCTGTTTTCTGCGACCATGCCAAAGCCGATTTTAGACATCACAAAGAAATATCAGCATGACGCAGTGACCATTAAGGTGGTAAAAAAAGAACTGACCGTGCCAAGCATCGAGCAGTATTATTATGATGTCAAACGCAAGGACAAGACCGAAGTCCTGACAAGACTGTTAGATTACTACAATCCAAAGCTTTCCCTCGTATTCTGTAATACCAAGAAAATGGTGGACGAGCTTTCCGAGGAGTTAAAGAGCCGCGGTTATATGGCAGAGGGGCTTCACGGCGATATGAAGCAGGCACAGCGTGACCGTGTCATGAAAGCATTCCGCTCCGGACGTGTGGAGATCCTGATTGCTACAGACGTTGCTGCGAGAGGAATTGACGTTGATGATGTGGAAGCAGTATTCAATTATGATATTCCACAGGATGACGAGTATTATGTACACCGTATCGGAAGAACCGGACGTGCCGGAAGAACCGGACGTGCGTTTACTTTCGTCAAAGGCAAAGAAGTATATAAATTAAAAGATATCATGCGTTACTGCAAGACCAAGATCGTTGCAATGCCGATCCCGTCCACGGATGATGTGGCACAGATCAAGGCTGAGAAGGTCATGGAAGAAATCGGAAGAATTATCGACGAGGAAAATTTAAAAGATACGATCGATATCATCGAAAAGCAGATCAATGAATCCGATTATACCGCAATGGATATTGCTGCAGCATTCTTAAAACAGGCGTTGGGACAGATCAATCTTGACAATGACAGAGAGGACTCTTTTGATTTTGACAATACCGGAGCTGAAGAGGGCATGGTGCGTCTGTTTATCAACATCGGTAAAAAAGACCGCGTGAAACCGGGCGATATCTTAGGTGCGGTTGCAGGCGAATCCGGCATGCCGGGTAAACTTGTCGGAGCCATTGATATGTATGATAAATACACATTCGTGGAAGTGCCGAGAGAATACGGAAAAGAAGTTTTAGAAGCCATGAAAAATGCAAAGATCAAAGGCCGCTCCGTCAATATGGAACCGGCAAACCAGAAATAAAAGAGCAGTAAAAAATCCCGTGTGAGTATGATTTTTAAAATCAGTCTCATACGGGATTTTTTTGTAATGTTACTGTCCGATCCTGCTCACGATACTCCGGTTGATCTTCATTAAGAAAAATGCAGTTGCACCCACAGATACCAGTTCAGCGATCGGGAATGCCCACCATACCAGATTGACATTGCCGGACTGTGCTAACAGGTATGCTGCCGGAAGCAGGATCACCAACTGCCTTGCAATGGAAATGCACATACTGTAGACTGCTTTTCCAAGTGCCTGGAAAATACTACTGCAGGAGATTCCAAAGCCGGCAAGCAGGAAACTTAAACTGATGATACGCAGCGCAGGGACACCGATGGAAAGCATTGTGTCGGAAGCCTGAAACATGGAGAGAAGCTGCTTTGGAAAGAGCTGGAATAAAAGCAGACCGACTGCCATGATACCGACTGCGTAGGCGACACAGTGTTTTAAAGTTTTTGTGACACGCTCTTTGTTTCTGGCACCGTAGTTGTATGCCATAACCGGGATGACACCGTTGTTTAAACCAAAAGCCGGCATAAATACGAAGCTCTGCAGTTTAAAGTAAACGCCGAACACTGCGGTTGCCGTGGAGGAAAATGCGATCAGGATACGGTTCATACCGTAGTTCATCACGGAACCGATCGCCTGCATTACAATAGAAGGAACACCGATCACATAAATCTGTCCGATAATATTTTTGTCCGGGCGAAAATGGTGCAGGTCAATCTGTACTTCCTTATTTTTTGTGTGGTTTAAAACAACTGCCAGAATACCGGCAATCATCTGTCCGATGACGGTTGCAGCAGCAGCACCGGAAATGCCCATTTTCGGGAGACCAAACAGACCAAAGATGAGAACCGGATCGAGAGCGATATTGATGATCGCACCGACACCCTGTGTATACATGGTATAAATGGTTTTTCCGGTTGCCTGCAGCATACGCTCAAACATAAGCTGCGTAAAAATACCGAAAGAAAGACAGCAGCAGATCGTCAGATACTGTTTTCCATAAACGATGATCTCTTCAATATCTGTCTGGCTGCGGAAAAACGGTTCTGCAAAAAACAGACCGATGATCAGAAAGAGCAGATAGCTGACAAGAATTAAAAATACAGCATTTTCTGCGACCTTATTTACTTTTTCGGTATCCTTTTCTCCCAGGGAGCGCGCTAAAAGCGCATTTACGCCGACGGCAGTTCCGACACCGACAGCAATCATAAGGTTCTGGATCGGGAAAGCCATAGACACTGCGGTCAGGGCATTTTCGCTGATCATGGCAACAAAAATACTGTCGACAATATTATAGAGCGCCTGAACGAGCATGGAGATCATGATCGGCAGGGACATTGAGATAATGAGTTTGTCAATCGGCATGACGCCCATTTTATTTTCTTCCATAAATCCTCCTTTGTTTAACCTTTGTGTAAAAAATTCCATAATTTACTCCCGGAAAATAAAAACTTCCGGGAGCACTACCTTCCTATATTAGCATTCCTTTTATCCGAATACAAGGTACAACTTCATCAAATCTTAATGTTTTGACTGATTGGAAATTCATAATTATTCCGTTACAATAAAAGCATGATCATAAAGAGACAGGTTTATGTAAAAATCTATCGAAAACCTGTGGAAAAGGGGAAAACATGTACAGTATACTGGTGTGCGATGATGAGAAAGACATTGTTTCAGCATTAAAAATCTATCTGATGGCGGACGGTTATCAGGTATTTGAAGCATATAACGGAAAAGAGGCGCTTGAGGTGTTAAAGGAACAGGACATCCATCTGGTACTGATGGATATCATGATGCCGGAGATGGATGGGATAGCAGCGATGGTGAAAATCCGTGAGACGAGCAATGTTCCGGTTATTTTACTGACAGCAAAAAGTGAGGATACAGATAAAGTGTTAGGACTGACTGTCGGGGCGGACGATTATATCACAAAGCCCTTTAACCCCGTGGAGGTGCTGGCGCGAGTCAAATCGCAGCTGCGAAGGTTCCTGCAGCTGGGCGCGGCGGTCAAAGCCCCGTCGGAGCTGACGGTCGGCGGCATTGCACTCGACCACGATGCCAAGCGCGTCACGCTCGACGGCGAGGAGATCGCACTGACGCCGAAGGAA
>OGDU01001007.1_pt1 | contig 24902 bp, 14 predicted proteins | sample 1570371 | NCBI WGS metagenome assembly OGDU01 (sample SAMEA2581977, study PRJEB24529) | metagenome | biome: Human gut stool | place: China | collected 2011
GGGCGATGATGTTGTCGGTTGTCGACCGGATCAGCGCTAGCACGGTGAAGTGGGTTTTGAGCTTTTCTATTTTTTCTTTGGGAGTCCGGGCAGGACATACATATATGAAAAGAGTTAATGAGTTATAGAGTTGAATTAACTTGATATCCTTATAACTTACTAACTCTACAACTCTTTAAACTCAGTAACTCTTTAAACTCATCAACTCTCTTTCAGCTCTGCAATAATCTCGCGGAAGAGAGCGGTCATGCGGGGGTGGGCTGTATTGCCGATGTCCTGAACTTCGGTGTGGTTGGTTTTGATCAGTTCCGGTGAAGCCGTACTATTGGTGATTACCGACATACCGAAACCGGGCATTCCGAAATCACATAGCCGGTATACATATTAAGCCCCGTGCTGTTTTCAAAGGAAACATCAAGATGTCTGCAGGCAACCGAGAAAACGCGGGCATCGGCGGAGAATTCATAGCTTGAGGTTCTCACGGGCAGAAGCACCGTGCCCCCCGTTGAGCTTCTGAGCGGTGCGTAATAATCCTCGTCTATCGAAAAGGCGGGGCGGTCAAATTTGCCGTCGGTGTAGGATATCGACTCTCCGTCAAGCGAGGTCACTATCAGCGAATACATATCCTCATTTGTGCGGGCTACCAGCTCAAGCGCCTCACGCGCCCGCTGCTCAAGAAGCGCCACGGCGGCGGGGTCTGTTTCAAATTCGGTGAATTTGTTGCGAAGATATTCTGGCACGGCGGCGGTATTGTCTACCATGCGGGTTGTCTGGTCAACGCGCGATATATATTCCGAAAAAATCATCGCTATCTGCTTTGTCATTTGGGTATAGGTCTCCGACGCCTCGTTTTCAAGCGCGGTATTGCTTGAACGAACCGTGAAAAATCCGAAAATTATTATAGGTATCAAAACCGCTGTCAAAAATACCGACAAAAGCTTTGTCCTTATAGTGACCTTCCCAGAAAAGCTATGATTTCTCATATTCACCTCTTGAACGAATTAATTTCGTTCATTATAACGATAAATTGTTAACGCAATGTTAACAAAGCTGACATTTTACGCCGCCGAAGTCCTTTATTCAAAAGTAGTAAAAAAAAGTAACCATAATGTAAAAAAATTGTGACGACAGTTTGTTGTGCTTAATGTATAATAATAATAACGAAATAAAAGGGATGTGTGTTATTTTGACTAACGGAATCATCGGTTTGAGGAAGAGAATAACGGCGACAGTCTTAAGCTTGGTTATTGCCTTCGGCTCACTGCCCGTTATTTCTGCTTTTGCGGAATCCGATGAAGCTTTCAAGGGCTTTTCCTACTGGAGTGTTTCCGGCGGCGAGCTTTCCGCTGTTTCGGGAATAAGCGGCTACGGTGCCGGTATCTCAAAAAATTCGGGAAATGCCGCAAAGCTTACTTCGGAGCTTATATCGGTGAAGTCCGGCAGGAAATACAAGGCCGGAGTTTCTGTTTCCTCGTCCGCCGCAAACGCGGATGCCGAGCTGACGGTAGCTTTCTTCGGTGACGAAGAGGGCGAAAACGCCGTCGGTGAGACATTAAGCCTTGAAAAAAGCAGCCCGACAGCCGATTTCGGCGAAATAAGCGGCGATTTCACGCCACCCGAGGGCGCAGCCTATGCAAGGCTCATTGTAAGCCTCGGTGAAAACGGCAAATCCGGCGATGAATACAAGCTTGATAACGCCTACCTGTATATATACGGTACCGCGGCTCCGATATATGCGGATGAAGCGGTGCCCGGCTACTCGGCGGGAGAGTGGGCAAGATATCCCGACGGCAACGGTAAGAAATGGGAAAACACCGCATCGCGTTATATTGAAACGGTGGACGACGGCTGCGGCGGCGACGGCGCACTGCATATTGTAAACACCGGAATAGAGGGCGATATGTGGCTGACTGTCGTACCGGATAGCGTTCCTGCGGGAAGCTATACGGTTCGGATGAAGGTCAAGGGCAGCGTCACGGCGCCGGGTCAGACCTTCCGCTTTGCAGATTACGCTCATATCGACAGCGGCGTCGGCAATCTGTTTGCTGACCGTGTAAGCTATGATGACTGGACTGATTTTTCCTACGATTACGAATCAGACGGCACAAACAGGTTTTTCTTTGTTTTCAGTCAGTATAACGGTTTATCGGACGTATATATAGATTCGCTTAAGGTCGTTAATAAGGAAACCGGTAAGGATATTTTAAACGGCAAGGGCGATTTTCGTCTTGACGGCGGGTACAATCTTGTTGCATCAAACAATTTGGCTAGAAACGGCGATTTTGAGGATATTGTTTATACATATTTATCCCCCGATAAATTCAACGGTAATTTTGACGGCGCTGAGGTTAAGGAGGAACCGCTTAAATGGACGCTTAACGATAACTATACGGGCGATACGCTCGTGCTGTCGAGCGATTCGTCCCACGGCGGCGTGCTTGAGATGACAAAGGGTGCGTCCGCCTCGGCAGGCGCGGGCTGGGTAACTCTTGCGAGCCCGAATATCTCGGTCGAGCAAGGAACAAAATACCGCTTTTCTGCAGATTTAAAGGGAATCGGCAGTAATCCCTACTATATTATAACGGCGTACTGGTTTTTTGATAACGGAACGGCGCCCGTACAGGTAAAGCCCGCGGGCGGCGAGGGTAATTTATCTGACGGCTGGAACACGGTTGCCGCCGACCTTGAAGCACCGCAGAACGCCAAGGAAATTCAGCTGCGAATCGTTTTTCAAGGGGCTGCGGGCGATAAAATGCTCTTTGATAACGCCTCGCTTTGTCCGCTCGGTATGTCCGCGTCACTCGACGGTTGGCAGGAGGCGGGCTATTCAAGCCCCGATCCCGAAAGCTGCTATGTAAGGCTCGAGGATAACGGCAATGCGGACGCGGGCTCTGTGCATATTTATCAGGACTATGAAAAAAATACTGCCCGCGCAAGAGCGGGAATTTCATATATGCTGAAAGGTCTTGAAAACGGTAAGACCTATGTTATGGAGCTGTGGCTCAAGGGTGCGACTCAGACAGCGGGCGACCCGCTAGCGGCAGAGCTTTACTGGGGGCTCGGCAATTGGGAAAAATCAGGTGACGGCGGACTTTTGTTCGATAATGTAAATTATTCCGAATGGACGAAAATGTCCTATGAGTTTACGGTCACAAATGCCCAGTGGGCACCGCTGTGTATATCTCCCGGCGGCTACGCCGGAGTTGACTGCTATATTGATAATATATCGGTTTATGACGAGAGCGATATTGCGCAGACAAACCTTATAACCAACAGCGGTTTCTACTCATATTCGGAACTCGATACCTCGCGGCAGTTAATTCAAAACGGCGATTTTGAAAATATGCGCGTGCTGTCTGCCCCCGGTTGGAGCTTCTCGGGCAAGACCGATTACGATAAGGCTTCGTCGGTTATTTCTCTCGGAGATAATTCCGCGGCGGTTTCCTACCGCTACAATGTCGAGGGCGGGCAGATTTTCCGCACAGCGGTAAACGGCAGCGGCGGAAGGCTTAAAATAACCTTTGATACCGGCAAGGAATGTGAGCCTGAAAGCTCGGGCGGCATATTTATTGTGCCGGACGGCGCGAAATATATGCGTGTTTCATATATATCGGAAAGCAGCGCAACGCTTAAAGGTATCACGCTCACGCTGCTTGAAAATCCCGAAAATTATGATTTCGAAATTAAAAACCCCGAAAACGATATGCCGCTTAACTGGCAATACTATTGCGGCGGCGCAGACCCCGAAATATTCAAGGTTAAATATGTTGCAAACGAGGGTGTAAACAGCAGCGGCGCTGTAAAAGCGACAGCCGAAAAGGGAAACACGGAATTTGCGGTAATTTACGGCAAGCGCATGAGCGCACAAGCAAACGGCGTTTATCGCGTTACCTTCCAAGGAAAATACTCGGGGGACGAAATAAGCGTTTACCCGTATATCAGAACCTATAATAAAAAGGGCAACGATACAACGGAGACATCGTCCTATAACTGGCTGACCGCCGCAAATTCGCAGAATAACGACGGCGAATGGCACAGTTATACCGCCGATTTCACGGCGGGCGGCGACACCGCATTTTATGAGGTGCGCTTTGAGGTGCGCGCAAAAACGGCGGGAGCAAAGTTTTTGTTCGATAATATTTCGGTTGTTTATTTGGGCGATTCGACCGACCCGAACCTCGATTTTGAGTCGGGTGAAAACGGCGAAAAGGTATTCAACTGGAATATATATGAGCGCCGCGAGAACCCGAATAAGCCCGGTGAATTTGAAGAGGGCAGCTTTGGGGCATACACCGCGGTTAAGGCGGAGGGCGCATCAAAGGACGGCAGCGCCGCGGTGCATATAAGCAAGCCGCAAACAGGCGATGTTCAGCTTTATCTGCAAAGCATTATGCTTGAGGTCGGCGGCAATACCGATTATCTTTTAAGCTATGACGCAATGGCGCAGGGCAACAAGAAGGGCTCGCTGCAGATTTGCGTCAGGCAGTATAAAAACGCTTACGGCGATAATGTCAAGGATGAAGCCGAGGCATTCAAATGGGTGACCGACGCATACGAATACGGCTCGTTTGACTGGAAGAGCTGCGGCGGTGCTTTTAAAACCGCAAAGGACGCGAAGTTCGTTAAGATATGGCTGGTTTCAAACACCTCGGACGCGATGGATATGTATATCGATAATGTGGCGCTCACAAAAACCGAGAGCATTGACGACCCGAACCTCGATTTTGAATATACAGCAGGCGGCAAGCCGCTTAACTGGAGCTATGTAACGTCCGACGGTATCGCAAGCATTTCGGCGGATAAATCCGTTTACTACCGTGGCAGCAGCTCACTGCATATTGAAAAGCAGTACAGCAGAATAAACTACACCACCGCGACCATGGCAAAGCGGATAAATGTCAACGCGGGCGACAGAACCGAGTTTGTTATCCATATGCGCAGCCGTAATGCGGTGTCGGGTGCGTTTGCAGCCTCGCTTTCGGGCTATAATTCCTCGGGCAAGCTTATTCAAAGCTGGACCGGGCAGGACAGACCGCTTAATTCGGGCAGTAACCTGAGCGACTGGCAGGAATACAGAATAGTCTATACCGTTCCGAAAAATGTTCGCAGTGTGGCGCTTGCCATGCGAATAGGCGGCAGAAAAGCCGATGTGTACTTTGATTCGATAGAATACTACAACTACACCGAAAGCAACGACACGGTTTATGCCGAGGATTTTGCATCTCCCTCATCCGACGGAATGTTCGGCGGCTTTAAAAAGACCGATGTTAAGGGCAATCCCTCCTTCGGCACTGCGGGCGAAGCGATAATTTCGGGCGGCTCGGGTGACAGCGCGGCTATAGAAAAGAAAATAGATATTATAAATACCGATTATTCTTATCAGTTTACTGCGCATTACAGAACCATGGGCACTGCAGTAGGTAAATTGAGTCTTACAGGCTATAACTGGAAAAACGAGTCGGTGGGAGCGGTTGTTGACCGCGAAATCTCATCAGCCCCGACTTCAACCGAAATCAAGGTTGATTTTACGGCGATAAACGCTGCGTATTATGTTCTGCGGTTTGAAAAAACCGGTGGCGACGGCGGCGTTGCACTTAACGATGTGACCGTGCGCACCACCGCGGAGCCGAGCGTAGACCTCGGCTGGGAGGGCGCGTGGATAGTCCATCCCGCGGATTACGACACAATAGAGAGCCAGAAAAACAACGAGCGCTACTATTATTACCGCCAGGAAATAAATCTTGAAAGCACTGTGAAATCGGCGCAGATGCAGATAACCGCGGACGACAGAGCCGATGTTTACATAAACGGCGAAAAGGTTTACGAGGAGACCCGCACCGGAGACACCTGGAGCCTGCCTGTCACCCTTGATATTACGGAATATCTGCAAAAGGGTAAAAATGTTATCGCGGTTCGGTTGTATAACGGCGTTTACAGATACGCGCTTTTATACGACGGAATAGTGAAGATGGATAACGATTCCGTTCTGCGCTTCTACACTGATGAAAGCGTAAATGTAGCGCGCGAATCGATAGGGGAGAACAGCACCCCGAATCCGCAGTGGAGCGAATCCGACGCTGATAACTTTATGAAGCCCGATTACGATATGTCAACAGGCGGCTGGACAAAGGCGGAAATTTACGCTAATGTCGGCAGCGGCGGCTGGGGCGCGATCGACTTCGATTTTTCGGAATATTCGGATTATAAAATAGAAACAAACGAATTCACCTTCCCGAAAAACACAATTTATGCGGGCGACACGGTGACGGTTACGGCTACTCTTAAAATTGCCGAGAAGCTGCCCGAAGCCTCAAGCTTTAAAATATATTTCTGGAAGCGAAATTCAACCAGCCGTATTTGCACGGGAACAATAACCCTTGCAAACGGCAAAACCACAAAATCGTGGCCTACCGGTAAGGAATTTACCGCCGAGTTCGAAATAACCGTGCCGCAGTTCTTGGCGGCGGGCGATTACACGGTGCAATTTGATAACACAGTGGCGATTGTCAGCGATTATTACATCAACAATAAGGTCGGAAGCCTTAAAATTGCGCAGTATAAGCAGGAGGTTTCGACAAAGAGCGAAATCAAAATGTATAACGGCAAGCCGACCGTATTTGTAAACGGCGTGGCGCAGGCGCCCTTGTGGTACAGCCGCCCCGAGCGCGATACCCAGTTTGACCAATCCGAAATGGAGGGACTGGCAAGCGTGGGAATAGATACATCTATTGCATTTATCCTCCCGCGTGAAACGCTCGGCGAGCTTTGGATGTCCGACGGGACTATTAAGACCGAGACCATAGATCAGCAGATTTTGGGTACGCTTGCGGCAAACCCGAATTCGCAGCTTGTTATGGCAATCGATACCACACCACCGCAGTGGTGGCTGGACGTTCACCCCGAGGAGTGCGTAAAGCTCAACGACGGAACGGTGAGCAAGGAGTCCTTCTCCTCCGAGCTGTGGAAAAAGGAAACAGGCGAAAAGGTTACCGAAATAATTAATTACCTTATGCAGCAGCCCTACGCCAATAATATTATAGGCTTTAAAATTACGGGCGGCACCACCTACGAATGGCAGTGGTGGGGAATAAACGGCAGCACAAAGGCAGGCGATTATTCATCGGTAGGACTTACCGCCTTCCGTGCATGGCTTAAAGAAAGGTATAAAACCGACGCGGCGCTGAAATCCGCTTGGGGCGACAGCTCCGTAACGCTCGCAACGGCTGCCGTTCCGAGTATTGCGGTGCGCAGCGAAACCGAGCTCGGCAGCATTTTAAGCGCAGGCAAGAACCGTCAGGCAATAGATTATGAGCTGTTTATGGGTGAGAAGAAGACCGAGGCAATGCTTTATTTTGCTTCTCTTGTGAAAAAAGCCGCGAACAACAGGATTTTCGTAGGAACATATGCGGGTTATCTGCTTAATGTTATCAACTACGATATGGCGGCTTCCACCTCACAGACCTCCTTCCAAAAGATACTCGAATCCGACAGCATTGATTTCATAACCTGCCCGTGGAATTACAGCGAGCGCGAAATAGGCTATTCCGGCGATTATATGTCGGCTGTAGACAGCGTTACCGCGCACGGAAAGCTCTATATTGCGGAGGACGACAACCGCAACCACACCACATCAATGTTTGAAGCGCCCGACGCGCGTGCGTCCGTCGGTTGGACGCGCACCGCCGAGCAATCCATAGAGCAGTTAAAGCGAAACTTTGCATATGCTCTTTCGAAGGGCTGCGGGCTTTACCTTTACAGCCTTGCGGGCACTTATTTCACCGATAAGCAGCTATGGGAGACTGCCTCTGCCATGATGCAGGAAATGACCCTGTCACTGGGACTTGAACGCAAGAGCGTTTCGGATATAGCGGTGTTTTACGATGAGCAGTCGCCCGCGTATATGCCGTATTCCGGCTCTGACCTTACAAATGAGCTTTTGTATAAGGGATTGCTGCTTACGCAGCGCAAGGAGCTTTACAACCTCGGTGCACCGTATGATACATACCTGCTCGACGACCTCGAAAAGGGGCTTGTGCCGGAGCATAAGATAAATATTATGCTCTCGACCACGCAGGTTACAGAGGCAGAACGCCGCGCGATAAGCGAAAAGCTGCAGAAAAACGGCAATGTTATCATCTGGGTGTTTACATCGGGTATGTCCGACGGCAATACCACCTCTGTTGATAATCTTTCGGCTCTTACGGGAATGAATATGAAGCTTATTGAAAGCCCTAATACCGAGCGCAAGCTTATGGGCACGGTTGAGGTTGAAAATTACAACAGCTGGGTAACAGAGGGGCTGGCGGATGTCAGCTTCGGTGCGATAGAATACAGAACCTTAGCACCCGTTATAGCGGTGGATGACGAAACCGCCGTAACCCTCGGCTATCACACCGAGCAAAACGGCTACGGAACAAACAATGTCGGCTTTGCAATGAAGGAAATGACCGACGGAAAGGGAAATAGCTGGACGAGTATTTACTCGGCAGTACCTTGTATCCCGGCTGATATTTTAAGAAATGTCCTAAAGCACTGCGGCTGCCATATTTACGATGATACCGCAACCGATATAATTTATGCCGATAACAATTACATTTCCGTTCATTCGCTTTTCGGCGGTGAAAAGACGGTCACGCTGCCGGGTAATTACACGGTGTACGATGTATTTAACCGCAAGGTTATTGCCAAGAGCGTAAACAGCTTTACCTACAGCTCGGATAAGGGTGAAACAAGGCTTTTCCGCATTTCGAAGAATGATAAAATCAAGCTTTATTTCACAAGAACCGCGGGCGGTAGTGTAAGCCCCGAGGGACTGAATGAGGCGGAATACGGCGGAAAGGTGACCCTTACCTTTAAGCCGAACAGCGGGTACAGGCTCGGCTATCTGCTTATAGACGGCGTCAAAACCACCGTAAACGGCAGCAGCTATACCTTCAGCAACATAAAGGAAAGTCACACAGTGGCAGTCTACTACACAAGGCTTTATGAAAAGCTGCCGCTTGACGATAACGACGACCCTGTTGACCCGACCGTGCCGGATAACGGTGGGAACAACAACGGTCATATCGAACCGGTAACGCCCGATGTTAACCCCGATAACGGCGGCACGGACGATGATGACGGCAGACAGGCAATAACCAAGAAAAACACAAGGTATTACACCACCGTTTCTCTTAACCTGCCTGTAATCATAGCGCTCTGCGCCGCGGCACTTGCGGTTTTGGCGGCAATAGTAATTCTGCTTATTGTTCTTCTCGGCAAAAATATTTACTTTACAAGGAACGGCAGGCGGATATATTCCGCAAAAATCAAAAAGGGTACCGTAAGGCTGGATAAGCTTAAAGAAAAGCAAGGTCTTGAGGGCGTTACGGCAACGGTTAAAAAGGGATACGCCGCACACCACGCGGGGCAGAGCGTAAAGCTTTCCTTAAACGGCGCGCCGCATACCTCAATTACTTTGGAAAAAGGCGGAAGCAATTCCGCAGAGCTTTAAAAATCTTTGGGGCTCCAATACAGAGCCCCAAAGTAAAACCCAAAAAACTAAAAGGAGTGCAATTTTATGAAAAAAATTCTCATTCGCTGCATTTGCATTATAGCCGCATGCGCAACTTTGGCAATGTCTGCAGGGTGCAGTCTTACAAAGACTACGGTAAGCAGCGATATCGACGAAACCGTGAGCTATGTCAGCGGTGATAAAAACTCAAACACCGGTGCGTCCTCGGGCAGTGCCGATGCTTCCTCCGATAATAAGGGCGGGGCAGGTAATGTTGTAAGCGATTCGGGCGATAACACCGTGCACAATGCGGGTGAAGTCAATAACTCATCCGAAAAAAAGCTTAAGGGTACGCTTGAATTACAGATATTCGTAGGCGGTTACGGCAGCGAGTGCTGGGAATATGCCATAAGCGAGTTCCAGAAGCTGCAGCCCAATCTTGAAATAAACGCGCATCTTGATACCAATGTTAACGCGCAGATGAAGACCCGTTGGGCAAAGGATAACCCGCCCGACTTCGTTCTGCTCGACGGCAGCAATATGCCTGCCTCCACCTGGATGAGCGAAAACAAGATGAGAGATCTCAGCTCTCTTTATAAAAACGGCAAGGTCTACGGCACCTCAACGCCCATAAGCAGCCAGCTTAAGAGCGGACTTGTAAGCACCTATAAAAACACGGGCAAAATCTACGAAATGCCTGTTCTGCTTTCCACCTACGGTATGTGGTACGATCAGACACTCTTCAGCCAAAAAGGCTGGAACGTTCCGAAGAATTACACCGAGCTGCAGAGTTTCTGCAAAACGGTGAAATCCTCGGGAATGTATCCCTTTATCTACACGGGTCAGTATTCCGGCTACCTTGTTTGGGGTATGCTTATGCCGGCAGTGGCTTCCGAGGCTTTGGCGTCAAACGATACACAGTATTTCTATGATGTCGCAAATGCGGCAAGCGAATCCGTTTGGAGCGATGCGCGCTTTAAAAAGGTTCTGACCAAAATAGAGACCCTTGCAAAAGCGGGATATTTTGACCCCTCGGGGCTTTCAATGAACCATATCACCAGTCAGGCGGCATGGCTTAAGCACAATGCGGCGCTCATACCCAACGGCTTATGGCTTGAAAACGAAATGAAGAGTTCAACCCCCGCAAGCTTTAAAATGCGTTATTACCCCTCGGTTTTGCAGGACGCAGGTCAGAAGACAACCGTTGTTGCCACTGCTACAAGCGTAGGCATTGCCGCAAAGGCGAAAAACCCGAAGGCGGCAGAAGCATTCCTTAGATTCCTCTATACCGATAAGGTAGCAGCTAAATTTGCAGAGCTTTGCGCCGTTCCGAGCGCAACCCGCACCGATGTTTCAAAGGCTAACCTCACCGAATCCGCAAAGCAGGTAAACAAGATGATAAACTCATCTGAAGTAACCCTTATTTCAAAAGGCTCTACCACCTGGGGTAGCGTGGACGCAACCATAAACCAGTGCATAAACAAGCTCGTTTCGGGCGATATGACGGTGGATAAGGTTATTTCCGAGCTGCAAAAGGCTACCAAGAAAAAAGTAGGATAGGCTGACGATTTACATTAAAAGGAATGACCGCAATGTCAAATACAAAACTGAAAAAGCACCGACCCGCAGATAAATCGAAAATCGCCTTTTTCTCACTTTTCTGTCTGCCGCCGCTTTTACTTTACATTCTTTTCTGCGTCTACCCGATCTTTTCATCGCTTTACACAAGCTTTTTTGAATGGTCGGGCTACGATGCCCTGACAAAGGATAACTTCGTAGGCTTTCAAAACTACATACAGGTAATAACCGATTCGGAATTTTTGGCGGCTATAAAGAACGATTTTGTTATAATCCTCGGCAAAGAAATTATAATAATCGTGCTTACAATTCTTTTTGCCGTGTCGCTGACCCGCCTTAGGTTTTCAAAGCTTGAAACGGGCATATACCGCTTTATCTTCTTTATGCCGAATGTGCTGTCGGTTATAATCATAACCACTATCTGGACGTTTGTTTTAGACCCGAACTTCGGTATTTTAAACCCGCTGCTTAAGGGCGTGGGGCTAACAAAGCTTATTCCCGAAATGGGGTGGACCTTTACCCACCCCATAGGGGTTATAACCTTTGTTTCAAGCTGGTGCGGCATAGGCTTATTTATGCTTATAATGATTACCGCCATAAACGGAATAAGCAAGGAGCTGTACGAATCCGCCACGATTGACGGCGCGGGCGAGTGGACCCAGCTGCGCTACATAACCATGCCGGCGGTGTGGGAGCAGGCAAAGTTTATGGTTATAACCATACTGTATCAGTCCTTTAGCTCAAGCTTTACAATGGTGCAGGCAATGCTCGGCAGCTCTGTAAGCGAGGATTCGGTGGTTATGGGCGTGTTCGTTTACAAAAACAGCTTTGACAGCCAGTGGCCGCAGGTGGGCTACTCCTATGCGGCGGCAATACTTATGCTTATAATCTCCGCGGCGGCTTCCTTTATAGTAAACCGCATTATGTCAAGGGGGGACAGTGTAAATGAGTAAAAAAAGAAATACTCCGCACCTGTCCCGCTCGGCTGCGGTGGGGCAGGGAATAATAAGAATCTTCCTTGTGCTTTGGAGCGTGACTGTGGCATTCCCGGTAATATGGGTGCTTTATACATCTCTTAAAAGCAATCAGGAATTTTTCGCTTCCCCCTGGGCGCTGCCGAAAACCCCTCAATGGGGAAATTTTGTTGACGCGTGGAAGGAGGCAAGCTTCGGCTCATACTTCTTCAACAGCCTCTTTACCGTGGTACTGACATTGGTGATAACCCTGCTTATAGTGGGCGCTAATGCCTATGTTATTGCGAAATACAATAACCGCTTTATAAAAGGGCTTGAAAAGTTTTATATGGTGGCTATGATGGTGCCGTCGGTGCTTATGCTCGTACCCCTTTACTATTTTGCGGATTCAATTAAGATCACCGATTCGCTTGTGTGGCTTTCGGTTATCTACGCAATACAGGGTATGCCGTTTTCGGTGTTTATGATGGCGGGCTTTGTGCGCGGAATACACAATGCACTGCTGGAGGCTGCCACAATAGACGGCGCAAGCCAGTTTACCATATTCTTTAAAATAATAGTTCCGCTTTCAAAGCCTTCGCTTTTTGTTGTGGCGCTGCTCAATATAATGGGCACATGGAATGAATACATTACCGCGCTTACCTTTATTCGCGATAATACAAAATACACAATGGCAATAGGTCTTTCCTACCTTACAAATTCGGGAACGTACGATGTAAACTACGGCAGAACCTTTGCGGGTCTTACAATAGCCCTTGTGCCTATTCTTATAATTTACGCCATATTCCAAAAGCCGCTGCAAAACGGTATGTCCTCAGGAGACGGTGTAAAGGGCTGATTAAATTCAGAAAGGATTATAGGAATGATTAAAAAAATACTTCCGTACTTGTTATCCTTTGCAATTATTTTAAGCGCTTTTTCACCACTGCCTTTGTCGGCGGCAGTGAGCGCGGGCAATTTAAGACCTGTGACTATTGCCGACGGTTATTCTTCCGACGGGTGGTACAGAACCTACCCCGGAGGCGCTGCGGATACATCGACCCGCTATATCGAAATAGCAGAAGACGGTGCTGACGATGTGGGCTCGCTGCACTTTGTAAACTCGGGCAAACAGGGCGATATGCGTGTAAATATTATAAAAAATATTCCTGCCGGTGAATATACCCTGAAATTTAAAATCAAGGGCAGCAGAGAATATTCCACAGAAAGCCTGTACTTTGCAAACAGCAGCAACGATGAGGGCTTGGCTCAACTGATACCGGGAGAAAAAAGCTACCCGAATTGGACGGAGCTGACAGTTCCGTTTAAAACTGTCGGCGGTAACACATTTGGTTTCTTTTTCAGCCAGTATAACAGGCAGACAAGCATATACATTGATAATTTTAAGGTTTTGGACGCAAGCGGTAACGATATGCTGGACGGCGCGGGGAACTTTTGCACAGAGGGTACAGGCGAAAAAACAAACAAAATGCAGCAGCCGTATGACAGCGAAACCGAGGACTATTGGTACAGAACATGGCTTTCGGGTACCGATACCTCCGTTCGGTTTATCGAAATATCCGAGCCCGGATGTGATGATGAAGGCTCGCTGCATATTGTAAATAAGCCTACGGAAAAACAGGGCGATATGCGCGTAGGCTTTAAAAAGACAATACCCGCAGGCGCATACACGCTGCAATTCAATATTAAGGGCTCTTTAAAGCTTGCAGACCAGCAGTTTTATTTTAAGGAGAGCGGGCAATCGGTTTACGCCGATTTAATAAGCAAAACAAGCTATCCCGAATGGGAAAAGGTTGAGCTTCCGTTTACAAGCAAGGGCGGCAGCATTTTTGGCATAACCGTGAGCCAGTATAACTGGGAAACCGATATTTATATTGACAATTTCAAAATACTTGATTCCGAAGGAAATGATGTGCTTGACGGAATGGGTAATTTTGACCGTTTGGCGTCGGGCGGCGATGAATCCGATATTCCCGAGGATGTTCTTGCGCTGAATGACAGTAAAACCGCGAACAGCTGGTATAAATATTCTGACGGCACCTATACGGCTATAAGGAAAGCCGAAATTGTGGGCAACGGCTGCTTTGATAACGGTGCTTTGCATATAAGAAACGTGACGCAGGGCGGGGATATTCGCGTTTGCGTAAACAAATCAATACCTGCGGGTGAATACACGCTGAAAGCCAACATTAAAGGTAAAAAGGGCGTGCTTTCCGAGGCTTTCTATTTTTCGTCGCTTAGCGATACAGCCAACAGCTTTACCTTTTTCTCCAAAAATACATACGCCGATTGGACAGAGGTTACATCAGCTTTTAAAACAAACGGCGGCAGCGATTTTATAATCTTTTTCAGCCAGTATAACGGCGATTGCGATATATACCTTGATAATCTCCGTATTATCGATAAAGACGGCAACGATATGTTAGATGGGCTCGGCAGCTTTTGCACCGACCCCGCAGTGGGCGAGCAGACCGAAGGCAAAATAACGCCGTCGCTTATATCGGGGAGTGCTGCAGGGCTTACAGCGTCCTTGCCGGAGCGTGCTTTAATAGGCGAGCTAAAGGCGGCTGACGGCGCGGTGCTGCTTAACGGCGTGAAAAATACCGACGTTAAATTCAAAGCGTATGCGGGCGGCAGCATAGATATTTCATACACCGCGAACGAGGGCGATATATTATCGCTCGACGGTGATTTTACCGATAATTATTACAAAAAGCACATAGGTCCTGTTTCTTTCAGGTATTCGGGCGGAAAATGGCAAAATCTTTTAACTGCCGATAAAGCCGAGTTTATTTCTTTGAATCATTGATAGAAAACAGTGGCTTTACTTCGGGTATTGACGGCTGGGAGCAAAACTCTCTGCCTGCCGGCAGTAAGGATACTATATCCTCCGAAACCGCAGGCTATGATGGAGCAGCTCTTCGAGTCACTCACAGTAAAGCTTCGGGCGACAGCGTTTACAAGGTAAGAACAAGCAAATACATACCTGTAACGGCGGGCGCGACCTATAAGCTCCGCCTTTATGTAAAGGCGAGCGGGAATATGCGGCTCGGCGCGTCGCTTCGTGGAAACGGTTCCTCTGCTGTTCCGGCAGAGTCGGGGCTCAACACGGTAATTACAAACAGCACCGACGGCTGGCAACAGATGAATTATACCTTTACCCTCCCGCAAGATGCCACGCTTACGGGGGTAAAGGTGCAGCTTGATAATGCGTTTTATTCATCCGATGCCGAAATACTGTATGACAGCATTGCGTTTTACAGGGTATGCGAGCCGGGAGATGTAAATGCCGACGGCAGCCTTGATATACTCGATATGATACGCTTTAAAAAGGTCAGAGCCGGTATAGCGGAATATACAAGCCCCAATGCCGCAGATATAAACGGCAACGGCTATATAAATACTATTGACGCGGCAATGATTAAAAGGCTTCTGCTCGGTCTTACCGATTACGGCTCTGTGCCGGAGGTAGCAATGATTGCGCCTGACACGGCGTATTCCTACAATGCTTCTGCAAGGGCTTATCTTACCGCCGAAAATCCCACGGTTGACGATTACGCCGTGCTTATGACCGATTCCGCGCAGGATGTAAAAATAGTACTTGAATGTCCGGTAGAGGGTGCGAAATTCAAGGTTGAATACGGTACAAGGGCGGATTACTCCGACGCGGTAACGGTTAATACAACCGGTAAGAGCATAGCTGTTAATAATCTTTTGAGAAATACAAAATATTATGTAAGAATAACCGCCACGGCAAACGGAATTACCCGACAGGCGGAAAGCTCGTTTAAAACCGCAGATATAGGTCCGCGCGTAATGACCGTGGGCGGAATTACAAATGTCCGTGACCTCGGGGGCTATGAAACCTCTTTCGGGAAAACCACCTTGCAGGGGCTTGCTTTCAGAGGCGCTCAGCTTGATATTAAGGGTGTATCCCGACTGACCGCGCAGGGTGCTGAGCTGCTCGGCACGGATATTGCCTTGGGGCTTGAAATAGATTTGCGAACGGCAAGCGAAACGGGCGGGCTTACAAAGAGCGTTGTTACGTCAGCAAAATATCTGAACAGCCGGATAGGCTCGTATACCGCGGCTTTTTCAAGCGACCAAAAGGAGCTGTTCCGTCAGATATTTGCATCATATGCAGATGTAAATAATTATCCGATTTATGTTCACTGCGTTTACGGTGCTGACAGAACAGGCACGGTATGCTATATTTTGAACGCTCTGCTCGGCGTGGACGAAAAAACACTGATACAGGATTATGAGTTTACTACCTTTTCTGACGCAGGCTTGCGCTCGGCTGCAACAAATGCTGAAATGAAAGCATTTTTGACTTCGTTCAATGCGCTTTCGGGCAGCACCCCTGCCGAAAAAGCCGAGAATTATCTGCTTTCCATAGGCGTAACAAACGAGGAAATAAGCACCATTCGCGGTATTTTCTTCGGGGAAATACCCATAAATTAATGTCTACTGAATAATTGCATTAGCAAATGAAATTATATAAAATCGAGTTAAAATCTCGATTTTATGGGTCAAAACCTTTGTTTTGACCGTCAGTATCCATTGATTGTCGCCTGATTTTAAAAAGAATCAAAATGTGATTCTTTTTAAAGTGCAAGGTTTTTTCGCAAAATTGCGCAAAAACCTTGCACCTGAACAATTCAAAAGTTTACACCAACATGCTTGGTTAAGGTACTTTTGAATTGTTCAGCAGGCATTAAATTAAGCTCTGCGCGGCGGATGCCGCGTAAATATAAAATTCCGGCAGGACGCCGAAAATAAGTTTGGAGGTAAATTTTTATGAAAAAAGCATTTTCCTTAAAAAAGAAGCTTCCCAAGGTATTGGCTGTTGCTTTGGCGGCCGCCTGCTTTGCGGGGGCGGTTCCGGCAAATGCGGCAGGGGTGACCCGCGCATACAGCACCATAGGCAGCTACGGCTCGTTTGAAGAGTATATGTGGCGTTTGAGCGATAACACAAGCGGCGATATTTTAAGCTTTAACGCTGAAAATCAGCCCGTTGTTACAAAGGGCACCGATGCTACCGGCACAGAGGGCACATCGCTTGCCACCCGCAGAATAGTGCTTGCGGCGGGTAATTATCAGCTTTCATTTGCGGTTAAAGCTTCCTCACAGGCGTATTATATTGTGAGCGGTTACGGCTTTGACAGCGCAGGCAGCCCCAAGGAAATTAAGTATACGAATACCCACGAGGGAATCATCGGCACGGAGTGGACTTCGGTTACTGCCGAATTTACCGTCCCCGAGGGCTATACCTCGAACGAGTTTCGTATATTCCTCCGCGGCAATCCCGGCGACCGGATAACCGTTAAGGATCTGGATGTTAAGAAAATTGAAGAAAGGGTTAAAAGCCGCGATGTTGCAACGCTTGACGGCTGGACGGGCAGCTATTTCGGCAATCCCTTGCTTGCCTACAGCAATCCCGATATTGATACCTGCAGAATCTCGGTTGTGAACGACGGCGCGGACGATGCGGGTGCAGTTTATTTCCATAGAGAAAATACGGATGCCGACGGTCGTCCGTGGGCGCGTATACTTTACCAGATACAAAACTCGGTATTGAGCCAATATGATGTCGGTACGGAATTTGTGCTTGAAGCTAAAACAAAGGGCTACAGCGCTTCTGCGGATTCAATGAAATTCTCATTGGAAAACTCTCCGTATTCATGGAGCGACGGTTCGGGAGACGCATATAATTATGCACTGAAAAGCTATGATAAATGGGTCACCTTTACAAAGGAATTCAAAAAGAACGCCGCAGGGGATCTGTTTATAATAATCAGAAGCGGCGGATATACAGCGGCAGACCTTTATATCGACAACATAAAGGTTTACGCAAAGGATGACGAAAGCAAGACAAATCTTATTTCAAAGGGCGATTTTTATGTAACCGAGCCCGCTACTACGCTTGACGGCTGGATGGGCAGCTATTACAATAATCCCTTGCTCGCTTACAACAACCCCGATACCGATACCTGCAGAATTACCGTTGTAAACGACGGCGCGGACGATGCCGGTGCGGTTTATTTCCACAGAGAAAATACCGAAGCGGACGGTCGACCGACAGCGCGTATACTTTATCAAATTCCTAATACAATATTAGAAAAATTTGCCGTAGGAACGGAATTTGTGCTTGAAGCTAAAACAAAGGGTAAAAGTCCGTCCCCCGGTAATGACTCCATGAAATTTTCTTTGGAATTCTCCCCGTACGTGTGGACTGATGGCTCTGATGTAGTATACAATTATGAACTTAACAGCAGCTCATGGGTCACCTTTACAAAGGAATTCAAAAAGAATGCCGCGGGAGATTTGTTTATAATCGTCAGAAGCGGCGGATATACGGCAGCTGATTTTTATCTTGATAATGTAAAGGTTTACGCTAAAGACGACGCAAGCCGGACAAATCTTATTGCGAACGGTGATTTCTGTGAAAAAGAAGCCGTTGTGAGCGACAGCAGTGCTGTTGATAATTCGCCCTACAAGGTTAATAATGTACCGGGCTTTGATATAGGTATGCTGAATAATGTGTTGGGCGGGGATAAGGATATATCCGTAGTCCCGGGCGGCTCTTATGACGGCTCAACAGCAGTAGAAATAAGAGGCGGCGACAAAGCAGAAAGGTATTTCCAGCAGCTTGACGGAGTAAAATTCGTTCTTGGCGATACCGCGGTTAAGGCGACCGGCTACTTCAAGGTGACAGCGGGCAATACAGAGCCTAAGATATGGCTCGGCTTTGGCAAGTCATACGGCGGCGCAAACAGTGTGGGTCTTCATTTTGCGAACTACCTTAAAAACGGCAAGCCGGATTCGGGTGAAAGCTTTACCGCCAGTGGTGACGGCTGGTACTATTTTGAGAAAACCGTAGATACCGGCACCTTCAACAATAAGATTGACAGCATGACGGAGCTTGTTTGGGTCAAATATATGTGCGGAATCGACGCGAGAACCAACACAGGCGCTGCCAGATTCGATAATATTACCTGTGAGATAATATCTTCGGCAGAGCCGGGAGACGCTAACAACGACGGCGAAATAAATATCCTCGATATGGTAAGAATGAAGAAATATTCAGCCGGCAATGAAAGCTTTGAAAATATAACCCGCGGTATGTGGCTGACAGAAAATACCGACGGCGCCGCGGCACTTGCGGCGCTTAGAAAGGTTATTATAGGCGTATCAAGCGAATACGGAAAATAATTAAATAATAAAAGCCCGGTGCAAAGGGTGCATCGGGCTTTTGTGTAACAGGTGAGAAAATGCAAAATAAATCGGAAACATATAAAAGACCGCTGAAGCACAAAAGAATTGAGCCGCAGGCTTTGGCAGAGGTTTACGCGGATAAAGCCGCATTTCAGGGGTGGAAAGTTAAAAAGCTTTCGGATATTTCTTTCCCCTTAACACTTGAAAAGGAAGAAATAATAATAGATTTCGGGGGTCACTTTACGGGTTATCTTAATATCGAGCTTGCGGGCAGACCCGAGCATATACCCGATTCCCCCACAAATATAGCCTTTTCCTTTGCCGAAATGCCTATTGAGCTTGCCGAAACGGCGGAGGGCAGCGAAAATTCACTGTCGGTCGGCTGGCTGCAAAACGATTTTAAAACAATAGCCTTTATGCCATATAAGGGCAGCCTTGAACGCCGCTATTCGTTCAGATATTTAAAGCTGAAGCGTACCGATTCGGTGCGCTTTGCGGTTGATATAACCGCGCTGTATATCGACGCAGTGTCGGCGGTGGATATAGATGATGCGCTGCCCCTTAATACGGCGGACAGCACACTTGCCGCAATAGACAAAATATGCGTTAATACCCTTAAAGAGTGCGAGCAGGATGTTTTTGAGGACGGACCGAAACGCGACCGCAGGCTGTGGATTGGCGATTTACGACTGCAGGCGCTGGTTGACTATGTGACCTTCCGCAATACCGACCTTATAAAGCGGTGCATTTACTTATTTGCCGAGCATTTAAACGAAAAGGGACTTGTGCCGCCCTGCGTATTTCCCGATACTCCGCCCTATGCAGATCAATGGTTTTACCTTGATTATTCGCTTTGCTTTGTGCTTTGCCTTGCCGATTATTTGGAAAATACAGGCGATAAAACGCTGCCCGAGGAGCTTTACGGAATTGCGCTGCACCAAATAGAATATACCGACAGTGTTTTTGACAGAACGGCGGGAATTATTAACGAGGGCTTTTTTATAGACCACGGCAATTACGACCGCGGCACGGCGTCCCTCGGATATTTTGCCTATGTGCTGCGCAGTATGATAGGATTATCGGAAAAGCTCGGTAAGCCCGCGGATAAATTCAAAGCTATTCTTAATGATGTAAATGCTGCTCTACTCTCAAAAAGGGACGGAAAAACAGGGCTTTTTACCGCGAAAAACGGCGAAATTTCGTGGCAGTCTCAGGTGTGGGCGGCGCTTTCGGGCGCGTTGAGCTGCGAAGAAACGAAAGGTTTGCTTAAAAAAACCGCCGAATATAACCCCGAAATACATATGTCCTCGCCCTTTATGACCCACTATTATTTAGAGGCGCTTTATTCCTGCGGAATGGCGGAAACGGCAAACGAATATATAAAGAGCTACTGGGGCGCGATTATAAACGCCGGGTTTGACTGCTGCCCCGAATGTTTCGATATTACAAACGACAGGGTAACGCCCTACTCAAATCCCGTGCTAAACAGCGCCTGCCACGCATGGAGCTGCACGCCCTCGTATCTTATACGAAAGGGAAAGGCGTAATATGATAAACATTTTAAGAGAGCCGGACGATATAAAAATCGAATGTGAAGAGGATAATGCCGACTGCACGGTTGAAACCGAAATAAAGGACGAAAAGCTTTACATATATGTAACGGCGGCTGTTGCCCGACCGCGCTTTATCTGCCTGCGCTGGAATTACCGCGTTACCGAGCCTACCCGCATAATGGGGGATAAATGGGAGCGCTCCTACGGGGATATGGAATGGCACTCGCTAAACGGGGAAATATTTATGCCGTGGTATTTTCTTGCAAACAGCGGCGATAAGACTGTAGGCTGCGGAGTTATGACGGGCGCGGGTAGCTTTGTAAGCTTTCAGTGCGACGCCTCGGGCTGCACGGCGTGGTTTGATGTTCGCTGCGGCGGCACAGGCGTAAGGCTTAACGGCAGATGGCTGCTTGCGGGTGTTATTGTATGCCGTGAATACAGCGGAATTTCAGCTTTCGCTGCGGCAAAAGCGTTTTGCCGCGTTATGTGCGAAAATCCCCGATTGCCCGAAAAGCCCATATACGGCAGTAATAATTGGTACTACGCTTACGGTAAAAGCAGCCGCGCCGAGGTTATAAGGGATGCGGAAATAACCTCCGAGCTTGCCGCGGGAAACAAAAACAGACCGTTTACGGTAATAGATGACGGCTGGTCGGTTAATCCCTGCGCGGGACCGTGGGAACCGAATGAAAAGTTCGGCGATATGGCGGAAATTGCCGCAGAATTTAAAAAAATCGGGGTAAGACCCGGAATATGGATAAGACCGCTTTGCGATAAGGAGCTTGAAAAGCTGCACCCGGAATGGTGCTTATCACGAATAAATGACGGCGATACAAATACCGAGCCGTCATACTGCCTTGACCCCACCGTTCCCGAGGTTCGGGAGTATGTAAGGTCTACCGTTCGCAAAATGACCGAATGGGGCTATGAGCTTATAAAGCACGATTACACCACCTACGACCTTTTCGGCTCGTTCGGCTGTATGCTTAACGGCAAAATAACCGCAAAGGACGGCTGGAGCTTTCATGACGAAAGCAAAACGAGCGCCGAAATAGTTTCGGAGCTTTACGGAGTAATAAGGGAAGCCGCGGGCGACGCGGTTGTTATCGCCTGCAATGCGGTATCGCATCTGTCCGCAGGGATTTTTGAGGTATACAGAACGGGCGACGACACAAGCGGCAGGCTTTGGAGCCGCACCCGCGCTTACGGCGTTAATACCCTTGCTTTCAGGCTTTGCCAGAATGACGCATTTTATAAGGTTGACGCCGACTGTGTGGGAACAATCCCCGGTAAGATTGATTGGAGCCTTAATCGGCAGTGGCTGGATATTCTTTCTGTCAGCGGCAGTCCGCTTTTTATATCGGTCAAGCCCGATGATATTACCGACAGCATGAAAGAGGATATAAAAAAGGCGTTTTTCCGCAATTCCGGGCAAAAGGATATTGCCGAGCCGCTTGACTGGCTTTATAACAATCAGCCGCAGGTGTGGCTTATAAACGGCGAAAAAAGAGAATACGATTTTGTGGAAAATTCTTACCCGGAATTACTTTCGGGTAGCACGCAAAGCTATTAAGGAGAAGTGCTATGAAGGAAAACATAAAAATAGGCATAATAGGACTTGGTCAGCGCGGGGACATAATGCTGGAAAACCCTATAATACCAATGATGAAGAACGGCGCGGGCATAGAAATAACCGCAGTTTGCGATCTTTTGCCCGATAGGGTAAGCGCGGCGGCGGAAAAACTGGAAAAGGTGGGATTTCCGCGCCCTACGGAGCTCACCGATTATAAGGAGCTGCTTAAAATAAAAGAGCTTGACGCGGTATATATCGCCGTATCGTGGGAGGCGCACGCCGAGGTTGCCGCGGCGGCAATGCACGCGGGAAAATACGTAGGACTTGAAGCGGGCGGAGCATATTCGATTGACGACTGCTGCAAGCTTGTGCGCGCTTATGAGGAAACAGGCACGGAGCTTATGCTTATGGAAAACTGCTGCTACGGCAGGCGTGAGCTTATGGCGCTTAATATGGCGCGCAAGGGCGTTTTGGGCAATATTATGCACTGCTCGGGCGCATACTGCCACGATTTAAGGGAAGAAATTACAAACGGCAAGGAAATACGGCATTACAGGCTGCGCAACTATATTCACCGCAACTGCGAAAACTACCCTACTCACGAAATAGGACCTATTGCAAAAATTCTTGATATAAACAACGGCAACCGCTTTTTAACGCTTTGTTCTGTTTCGTCAGCTGCAATGGGCCTGCACGAATACGCCATACAAAAAAAGGGCGCGGAGCACCCGCTTTCAAATATAAATTACGCGCAGGGCGATGTTGTAACTACGGTTATTAAATGCGCGGGCGGGCAGACCGTTTGCCTTACCCTTAACACAACCCTGCCGCACGCATACTCGCGGAAATTTGAGGTGCACGGTACAAAGGGTATGTATATGGAGGATAACGACAGCGTATTTTTGGACGGCAATGCTGAGCACACAAAAAACGAGTGGGACTGGAAACCGATGTGGGGCAACGCTTCACAGTATGAAAAGGAATACGACCACCCGCTCTGGCAAAACGGCGGAGTGGGGCAGGATATGCACGGCGGCATAGACCATCTGGTTTTCGCGGCGTTTGTAAACGCGGTTAAAACGGGAGCGCACGCGCCGATAGATGTATATGACGCAGCAACCTATATGTGCATAACCGCCTTGAGCGAGGAATCGGTCGCAAAGGGCGGAGCGCCCGTCGCTTTCCCTGATTTTACGGGTGGCAGATGGACAGAGCGCTCGGACATTGCCGATAACGAATATACCCTCGATAAATTAAACAATGGCAGAGATATATACTTCGCCGACTGAACGGCACAGATTATTTTAAGAGAACATAAATGCTGAAATTAAAAACAGAAAATTGCCGAATTGCCGCCGTTTATGATATGCGGTATGAAACGCCTGTTGATATAACCGACGGCAGCGGAAATTTCGGGAAACCCGTGTATACCCTTAAATCGCAGGATATAACCAAAGAGAAAAAGCCCGAATTACACCGTATAACGATTATTCCGTCCCCTATACGGAAACGGAAAACGGAATACTGCTGAATAAAGATTTCGGGGTTTCCCTAACGGCGGAGGAAACAGACGGCGGAATTGTATTGGAAATAAATTTCACAAATGAAGATGTGAGCGCATGCGGAATTTCCCTACCGTTCAACTTTATGGGGCAAAAGAACAATTCATGGGAGCGCCAGTTTACCGCTTCAAGCCCTTACCGCACGGCGGACGGCAAGCACCTTATGTTTTATCTTGTTCGACCCGACGGTAAAAATCTGGTTTGCATTGCAGAGAACGAAACGGACGGCTACAGAATAAATTATTCGGATTTCCTTTGCGGGCACTATATTATGGGCATACAGTTTCTCTCTCAATTCGATAGGGCTTACGGAAGACAGACAAGAGCAGAGAAAAGAGTAAAGCTGCATATAAAGGCGGTAAGCGACTACCGCGAGGCGCTTGAAAAGGCAAGCGGGCTGTGGGGTATACCCGCGCTTTACTAAAGGTGTCAAACACATTGATTTTCATTCCGAAAGTCTCGCGCATTGACACAATTACCGACCTGTCATTTACGGTTCGTGCGTCCACCATTGTAAAGAGGATACCGTCGATTTTAAGGTCGGGATTGATACCGCGCTTTACCTGTGGATAAGTACGCAATAACAGGTCAAGACCTTTGGCAGACAAAATTCTCGGCTGACTCGGTAAGATAATACTGTCCGCCGCAACAAAAGCGTTAATCGGCAGAAGTCCGAGCGACGGGGTGCAATCAATAAGAATGTAATCATAAAACTCTCTCATGCTTTCCACATATGTTTTCAAGACAAGCTCTCTACTCATGGCATTCACAAGTGAAACATCCACTCCTGACAGATCAATATTACATGGCATAAGGTCAAGTCCCTCTTTATGATGGATGATTCCTTTCGTTACATCCACCTCCTTGTCCATGATGATCTGCTCCATGATACTCGGAAGTGCAACTTCCAGTTCATCCGGATTTTCAATTCCGAGACTCTGTGACAGATTT
>OGDU01001023.1_pt1 | contig 24540 bp, 17 predicted proteins | sample 1570371 | NCBI WGS metagenome assembly OGDU01 (sample SAMEA2581977, study PRJEB24529) | metagenome | biome: Human gut stool | place: China | collected 2011
AAATTATGATTATTCTGACGGCGGCGGATATTTTATAACTGTGTGTGCCAAAGACAGAAAATGCTTATTTGGAAATGTGAATAAGAACTGTGTAAAAATCAATTGTGATGAAAAAGACATGGTTCTGCTTTCCAATGTAGGGCAAATTGTCGAAAATGCAATTTGTCATATTGAGGAATCGTATAATCATCTTGTTGAATTGGATAAGCATATCGTTATGCCTAACCATATTCACCTTATCCTGTTTTTATCGGGCAGAAAGTCTGATGAAGGCGGGCGGCCAATGACCGCCCCTACTGTTTCGCAAATCGTGAATCAGTTAAAAGGAGCTGTAACAAAGGCTGTAGGCTGTTCCGTATGGCAGAAGTCGTTTTATGACCATATTATCAGGAACAAAGATGATTATGTAAAAATTTGGAATTATATCGACAATAATCCACAGAAATGGACTATGGACAAATATTATTGCGAATGGTAGTATCTTTATGCGGATATAAGCCGTTCACAGATTAAATTCCCCTGTAGGGGCGGTCATTGGCCGCCCGCCTTGAAGAAGCTGTCCTTTATGACAGATTTCAGATAGGAATTTAGAAATGTGTTCTTACACAAAAGATGAGAGTAGATTTTTTTAAGGAGACGAAGTACCGTGGATACAGTATTTAAATTTCTTTTTGAATTTCTCGGTCAGTTTTTTGGCTCATTATGGTCAATAATCACCGGGTTATTTGGCGGAGTAGGCAATGCCTTTGATTTTTCCGCTTATGTAAACATTATTAATGCCTATACCACGGAGCTTGGCGCCTCGCATGGGTAATTGCGATTATTGCCATTGTGCTTCTGGTAGCTGTGCTTGCACTTTGCGTATGGCTTATTGTCGTCGCTGTAAAAAAGTTTATTCGTTCGCACAGAAGAAGAAAAGATACAGATTCTCTTGTTAAAGAGGTTCAGGCACTCAACAAAGAGGTTATGAGACTTAACCTTGAAAAGGATAAGATTCTCTCTATGAAGGTTTCACAGATTGGTCTTAACCCCAACGAGATTTCAGAGCTTACAGGCGAAGAAATCGAGTCGCTCAACAACGGCGAAGAAGAGGACACAGGCGAAAGCCGTTTCTACAAACTTACGGAAATCGACCACCTTTGGGCAGATTATGTTCCGCCGGTTTATGACAACGATATCACACTTCCCGAGTTCTGTGAGCGTTTCAGACTCTTTGCTTGTTCACAGCTTGGTCTTTACTACGATATAAAGCTTATCAGACTTTTTGTTGCTGCGTTTGCATCTACCAGACTTATTATCCTTCAGGGTATTTCAGGTACAGGTAAAACTTCACTTGCTTACGCTTTTGGTAAGTTTGTAAACAATCCTTCAATCGTTGCTTCCGTTCAGCCGTCATGGCGCGACAGAACAGAGCTTTTCGGTTACTTCAACGAATTTACAAAGAAGTTCAACGAAACCGAGCTTCTCCGTGCAATGTATGAGGCATCGTATAACGAAAACATCTATGCGGTAATCCTCGATGAAATGAACATCGCTCGAGTTGAGTATTACTTTGCCGAGATGCTTTCAATTCTTGAAATGCCGTCAAGAGATGAATGGGTTGTTGATATCATCCCGAACTCTTGGCCGTCTGACCCGAAGCATATCGTGAACGGTCAGCTCAAAATTCCGCCGAATATGTGGTACATCGGTACTGCGAATAACGATGACTCGACATTTGCTATCACAGATAAGGTTTATGACCGTGCTATGCCGATTAACATCGACACAAAGGGTGTTCCTTTTGAAGCACCTCTCACAGACTCTGTATACATTTCATACAAACATTTTGAGTACATCCTCAATGCCGCTAAGGTTCAATTTGTTGTTTCGGAAGAGAACCTCAAAAAGATTGCCCTTCTGGATGATTATGTTATTGAGCATTTCCGTATAGCTTTTGGTAACCGTATTGTAAAACAGCTTCGTGACTTTGTTCCTGCTTATGTCGGAACAGGCGGTACAGAGCTTGACGGTCTTGACTATGTTCTTGCCCGCAAGGTATTTAGAAAATTTGAGTCACTCAATCTTTCATACATTCGTGATGAAATAGATGGCCTTTGTGCGTATATTGACGAGCTTTTCGGCGAAGAAAATATGACTGAGAGCAAGGATTATCTCCGTATGCTCAAGAAGCTTGTATAATTTTAGCAATTCAGGGCGAACTCTGTTCGCCCTTTGCTTGGTGAAAGGACTTTGTCCCTTTAGCGGTAAAACTATCTGATTGGAGAAAAATCAATGGCTGATTTTGGTAAATATTTCAGAGCATATATGTATATGCAGGACATTCTGAAAAATGATTTTACTTACAATTACATAACAGAAGGCCTTAAGGACGGCGATAAGGGCGAGGATAAGCTCGACGGTAAGACCAACGAAAAGGTAATTGATATGGAATGGGTTGTTGCCATTGAGGAAACACTTCCGTACATTCAGAAAGCAATAGACGAACAGCGCCGTTTTATTAAGCAGGTTGACAATGTTGTTAGAGTTGAGCTTGCAAAAAAGATTGGCCCCGAGTCTGTTAAGCACCTTTCGCAGCACACTAACTTTATCGCCAAGGTTGAGGGTGATATGGTAACGCCTAACAAAATCCTCACAATTGAGCGTGAAGAAAGCTTTGCTATTTATGAAAACCGTGTGCTTATGACACTGATTCGCAAAGCGCTTCACTTTGTTGACGATAAATATTCAAAAATGAAAGATGTGCCGAACGACAGCTATAATAAAATTTCTATGGTTCGCCACATTGATTTTAATGAGAAAAAAGTAGATTTTAATCTTAACTATATAAATGAATCTCACGAAACTCTTGCAGATGACCTTGATGTTCTTGATGTTTCTCAGCTTTCGGACTTTGACCGAATCAGAAGAATAAGAACAACCCTTAATGAGCTTTTAAACACTCAGTTGATTAAGGAAATCTCAAAAGAGCCTGAGGTTCGTCCGCCGCTCATGCAGACCAACCTTCTCAAAAAGAACCCCAACTTTAAAAGAGTGGTTGAGCTGTGGAACTTTCTCGACAGTTACAAGCGTAAAGGCTTTGAGGTTGTAAGCGAGGAATACAACGGCAAAATGACAGATACTGTTCAGCAGGATGTTTACTTTGCGATGGGATTCCAGCATTTTATGATGTCTATTGCTACAAACCCGGGACTTCGTTCAATCCTTAAGGAACAGTACGACGCTGAAAATGCACGAATTGCCGAGGAAGAATCAAAGCCGCAGAAGACCCGCGAGGCGGTTATGCAGGCACAGCTTGATGCTGTTCGTAAAGAGGAGATGGAAATCCGCCTTCGTGAAATCCGTGAACGCGAAAAGAAAATTCTTGACCTCACGAATGAAATCAAGAATTTAAAGGTTATAATTGATCAGAAAGAACAGCAGATTCTCACTCTCAGGGGCAGGGTTTCTGCTCTTGAAGACCAACTTGAAGAGGTTAAGAAAGAGCTTCAGCAGACAAAACTCAAGTTGATGGAGGCAGAAAAGAGAATTGCCGAGCTTGAGGAAGAAAATCAGCAGTTAAAAGATACTATTGAAGAGTTGAATAAAACGATTGATGAACTCAATCAGACTATTGACACACTCAATAAAAAAATAGTAGAATTAAATAACAGAATTCTCGTGCTTGTGCAGGAGAATGCTCGTTTGCAGACAAAGGTGAAAGAGCAGGAAACTGTTATCGCCGAGCAGAAGGCTCATATTGCAGAGCTTGAAACTCAGGTTGCCGAACAACTTGCAAAGATTACGGCTCTTACGGAAAACCTCGAAAAATGTCATGCGCAGATTGAAGAGGACGCTCGTAAGATTACTGATTTGACTGACAAAAATGAAAATCTTACGGAAACACTTCAGAATGAGCGTGTTCAGCACAAGGAAACAGTCAACAAAATGAATGCCGATTTTGCTGAAGAAAAACAGCAGATGAATGACGCTCATTCGGCAGAGGTTGAATCGCTTAACAATAAATTCAACGATGCAGAGGTTGAACATAACACTTATGTAGCAAAGCTGAATGCGGATTTTGCGGCAAAGGCAAATGAAACAGAGCAAAAGCATCTTAAAGAGCTTGCAGATAAAGAAGAAACTCACAAGAATGAACTTGCTGAAATTAAGGAAGCCAACCTTAAATCATCAGCCGCAAGCAATGCCGCTCACGCTTCTGAGCTTAAAAAGGCTTATAAGTCGGTTGACAAAAAGGTTGAGCTTGCAGAAAAAGCTTGTGAAAAGCGTATGAAAGCCAAGGTTGCCGAGGTTAAAAAAGAGGCTCAGGCTGAAATTCGCAAAGCCGAAAAGAAAGCAAGCGAAAAAATCAGCCTTGCTAAGGATGAAATTAAATCTGTCAAGGATACAGGCGATTTGTTCGTTCGTGACTACGGCTTCGGCAGTGTTGCAGTTGTTTCAAAATATGCCGAAGAGCTTGCAAAATTCGGCAAGCTTTCAATCGCAGACGAGCTTATAAACGCACAGAAAAGCGTAAGATCTCTTTGCATATGCAGAAGTAAAAAGGGTGTTGTGCTTGCAGGCTTTTCACAGAGCGGCGCAAGCGTATATAATGTTTATAAAAAGCAGGCAGATCTTACTGTTGCATTTAACGATTTGTGTTCAATGCTGAAAGGTATGAGCAATCTGCCGATTGTAATTACATTCTCCGGTGTTGACAGACCGTTTGTGATGAATTTTGAAAACATCGTAAGAGATGCAACCAAAAGAAAAACAACTGTTTTCCATAACAAAACTCTGAAAGCAAACGGATTTGTTTCAGTTTACTTTGGTAAAGAATAAGGGGCAAAAATGAAAAACTCTACTGCGCCCAACAGAAAAACGGGCAGAATGATTGCTAAAAATTTAATAGTTCTGTTCACTGTTGCACTTGCCGGCTTTTGCGGCATTCAGGCGTGGTTTACGGATAAGAGTTCAGCCGAAGCCGACGGTATAAATGTTGAGTGTCAGGCACCTGACGGTATTAAAATTGCTGTTGTTAAGCATAACGATCCGGCTCCTAAAGACACAGAATATACAGTGGGTAATATTAAGCTTAATAAAACTAATTGCAAATTTCTTGAGAATCTTCAGTTGACCGAAATAACCAGTGACGGCACAGATTTTTATAAACCGGCTTTGATTCAAACAGGCGGTCAAGCTCAAGTTGATACAAAAGCAGATTGGAGTCCAGCTGCTGCAAATCAGCATTATTTGTCATTTGACCTTTACATTCGTTCAAAATCGCAGTATAATATAGCGATAGGCAAAAAATCAACAATAAAACCGGATGCTCCTCAACTCACAAGTCAAGACGGTACGGGCATTAAAAATAAAAGCAAGTACGGTAATTTTTCAAGAGATTCCGTAGTTGGTGCAGTAAGATTTTCGGTTGTTGACTATAAATCCGCTCCTCCTTTAAAAAAGCTCCTGTGGTTGCCGGCTCCGAATATCTTGTTGGAGCAGACGACTGACGAGTACACTTTGTCAGACGATATGCCAAGCGGAGAATCGTACAGTCATGTATACTATGACACGAATAGAGTACAACACACAGTCAGCAGTACTGATGTTGATAAGGCGTTTGTTGTGAATAATGATGGTTTTGACGGCGGAAAATTTACCTATGAGCTTGGTCAAAACCAAAACATTGCACAACTTAAAAAGTCCTCAGATACCGATACCGATCCATACTACGGCGACTACGGCGCTATGGTAACCTGTAATATGTGGATTGAGGGCGAAGACGCAGAGGCAAGACTTGCTCTTGTAAACGGAAAGTTTAAAGTTAATCTTGTATTGACAAAAGAAAGTTGATTTTATTTAAAGTAGGAAAGGGGAATTTTTGATGAAGTTGAAAGATAAGTTTTGTGACTTTCTCAACGGTTTAGTTGACTCAAGACTGAATAACACAAAAAAGGTCACGACTTCATATGTTGCTCTTTTTCTTGTTTTAAGTATTTTCGCAGTATCTACCTTTTCATGGTTCACAATAAGAGATACGGCAACTATTGATTCAGATCCCTTTTCTCTTGAATCTGCTGCCGGAATGAGAGTTAATAAGGGTGAAGAAATAAGAAATACAATCACCGTAAAGGACGCAAAGCTGAAAGAAGCATCAAGTGTTGACGGTCGTAATATGTTTTTCCCTGTAGATCGCGGATACGGCGATAAGGGTCAAAGCGTTGACACAAGCGAAATGAAATTTCGTGAAGGCACAGTAGGAGATAAAAATAACGGATACATATACAGCGATTTTACCCTTACCGGTCAAACAGGCGGTCAGGTTGAAGTATATGTAAAAAGTTACAAAGTTCAGGTACATAATAGGAATACAAATAAAGATGAAGTTTATGACGGTGCAACACATATTACTGTTGACGGCAACAGTAAGCCATCGACATATCTGGCATATCAGAATCCTTGCCCAATAAGGATTGCATTCATCAGAAACAGTGCTGAGGCCTCGACCGTTATTGATCCTACTGCAATTATTGACAACTACGCTGACGAATGTCAGGCAGTAAGTTCTGTTAATTCGCTCGGCTCGGCAACAACCACTAAAGCAAAGGGCAGGTCATTTTCCGACTACTATTTCGGTACAGGTGCTCCTCTTTTTACTCTTGACGGTCTTAAATCCCAAAACATAACCATGGTTGCGTGGCTTGAGGCAACCGGAGAGAACTGTGACGCTTACGAGGGTCAGGATGTGTCAATTACAGTTGAACTTGAAAGTAACTGGAAAGATATGGAATATGTTACTTTCGTTGACAAAACAAAAGGTGATGCTGACGATGACGAAAATACGGAACTCAGGTGGGTTGGCAATGCCGGATGTTTCCTTGTTATGACCTATTATGACGAAAACTTTGAAAATCCAAAGTCAGTAGTAATGAGTGAGTCAAAGAGTGATGGGAAAAAACCTATTGAATGGATAGCTTATCTGCCAAAGGATAAAATAACAAACATATCTTTTATGCGATATAGTAAAGTAAAAGAGAAAATTAAGCTTGACGGAACTAATGATGTTGAGGTAGGCAGAATATATAATGTATGGCATACAACAGCTGAAGTAAATACATGGATTGCTGCAAATAAAAGTGGCAATGGTGAAAAAGCGTTTAATTGGTCACATGAAATAAATAAAAACGGTCTTCAGACATACCGCACAGATGACGGAACTGAAAAAGGAAATAAAGAAAATACCTATTATGCCGTACACGGTAACGGTTACGGCGATACCCCTACTGTTGCTGAAAATGTTGCCCCGTGTATCGGATATTGGGGTACAAAGTATCCCAACAGTTCAGGCGGCAGTGTTGAACCGACTACAACCGAACAACAGCCGACAACCGGAGATGCATATGCAGAGGCGGATATCGTAATTGATAACAAATTATGGTTTAATGATTATAATTGGTATAACGGCGGCGGAGGTCTGAGAAATCTGCTTAGTCAGAATGTTTTTGTACTAAAAGCCGTATTTAGCGATACACACGGTAATGAAACCGCTTATGCAATGAAACCGGAGAGCAGCGGAGATAAGTGTAAACTAAATAGGACAAGTGTTAAAGCCGGTTCGAAGCTTGTAAGATTTGATTTGTATATTTCTGATACAGATACAAAAAAATGCGGATATGATGTGCCTGATAACCTTCAGCATAAATTTGAAGTGCGTGAAGGTGGCAGTTCTTATAACATATCCTATAATTTGGTAAATGAAGGATCTGGCAAAATCACAAAAGCAGGCGAATGGGTAGTTTAATTGATTAACACATTAAGGAGGTGTCACGATGAGAGAAAGACTTGCTCTTTTAAGGGAGTATTTGAAAAACAGACTTGCATTTGGCAAGAATAAAAAAACAAGAAAAGGTTTTATACTCACTATGGTGGCACTTGTTGAAGTACTCGCCATATCGGTTGTGTCCGTTTCGGCTTGGGTTGAAACTATTTCAACAATCACAATTAAAGCTGAGGGCGCAAAAATTGACAACTATGTTTATACTAATGCCGATATTGGCAGTGGTAATGGTTATTCAGGCAAAACCATTGACTTGACTAAATATTTCCGTGCTGCGGGTGGAGTGCATCTTGCTTCGGCTTCAAGTGCTGACGGTGAAAATATATTTTTCCCGATAAAGAAATCGGATGTTTCTGATTTTGGTGCTAATTCTTACAGATGTGCGGATGTAAACGATAAGAATGTTAATTATATTGACTTTTCATTTAATGTAAAGGTTGATAAAACCTTTAACGCGAATCATGCAGAGTTTTACCTTGATCAAGTACCTAAGATAACTATAGGTGGTGCAGATGTTTCAGGAAACCTTGTAAGAATGGCAATTACAGATACCGATACTCAAAATACGGTTGTATGCGGTTCTGAGGCAAGTAATAAAAATGTTGTCAGTAAAGCAGAGGGCAATCAAACTCCTGAGACTGTTCGTGCTTTTAGCGATTTTGTTGTTAATCCTGAATCTGAACCAACCGAGTTGTTTAGGGTTGATAAAGGAAGCAGTAAAACAATAAATATTAAAGTGTGGCTTCAGGATGATAAGGCGACTACTGAATATGCCGGTAAAACTGTTTCAATATCTGGTGTTAATATTGTAACTCAGAACAAAAAAGGCAATAAAGTGTATTTTGTTGACCGTACCGTAAATGAAGATATAAAAAATTGGACAAAGGGTGTAACATTTCAGCAGGGTGACAAAACTCCTGTAACGATGAAGTTTAATGAGAATTCGCATACATATTCCTGTGAATACACACCCGCCGCTGGCGATACAATAGTTAAGTTCGCCTCGGGAAGTGTCACTTGGTCTACTGATATGAAGTCGCTCAATTCAGGCGACAGTATGTACTATACTGCCTATGGCGATCATAATAGCAGTAATGCCGGATACGGTACATGGGGCGAAGTGATTGAAATCAGTGTTTCAAGCAAAACAACAGCCGATGTGCTCCCTAATACAGGCAATGTTTCAAGTGTATATATGGTTCCGGATAAAAATGACAATAGCAGTAAAATTAGAATGCCATTTACTAATGACAGGAATAAATGGGTCGGTTATATTGCAAAGGAAAAGGCAGACAACATGACTTTTTCTTTTAAAAATAACGGTAAGAATTATGAAATTCCTGCTCCTAACAGAGGCAATTCAACGCATTTTGTTGTTACTTCTGCTACAACAGGTTATTGGGACCCACCTGCTACTATTACTGTTACTGCAGGCAAGAATGATGCAGGAGATCCTAAAGTTAGTTATGATAGTTTGAAAAGTACTACAATTTCTGTAACCCCCGGTACAAAGGTTAAGCTAGAAGCAAATCCTAAAACAGGTTTCGTATTGAAAAACTGGGTAATCAGCGGTACAAGTACCGTGGCAGACGGCATTGGCAGCGACGGTTCTTTTACCCCGACAGCTTCAGGTAACTATAACTTTACAGCCGTTTATGTTGAGTCGTTGACATTTGAGGCTTATGTCAGAACATATGACGGTGCAAGCCTTTCTGAAAACACAAATGGCGGCTCAGTTGAAATTAAGTGTGGAAACCAAAACTCGACTGTAGATTCCAACGATGGAACACACATTACACTCAATACTGTTAAGGGCAGCACAGTTACATATTACGCAAAAGCTAAAGACGGATATGTTTTTGACGGCTGGCACACAGATGCAGACTGTAATAGTATACCGGAGAATTCGAGCGATAAATATGAATTGGCTAATGTTGAGGCTTCCAAGAAGTTGTATGCGAAATTCAAAATTGATACTTATACCGTAAAAGCATACGCTCAGCACGGTAACAATCCTCCTTCCGGTGATGCCGGTAATGTATCTTTTGATAATAATAATTATGCGTCTGAAGTAACAACAACGGTAAAACGTAACGGAGAAGTTTATTTTTATGCTAAGCCTGAAAAAGGCTATGCTTTTATCGGTTGGTATAAGAGTGAAACTGCACCAGAACCGACGATAGCGGTTAAAGATTGTTTCTTAGATAACGGCGTCTATTCTAAAAAAATGACGATACAATATTCTGATGTAAAGACATATGCATTGTATGCAAGATTTAAGGCTTTGCATACGGTAGAAGCCAAAGCGATGTACAACAACGTAAATGATGCTATCGGCGGTACTGTAAAGGTTGCGGACAGAGCTGCAGGTAAAATTTCATCTAAACCTGTTATGGAAGGCAATGATGTAAAAGTTGAGGCAATTGCCAATAACGGTTACAAGTTTGCCGGCTGGTATAAGGACGAGGCTTGTAATGAACCGTATTTCACTGAAAAAAACGAAGAGTCAAGTAAAACCTTAAATAATGTAAACAATGGAATCACTCTGTATGCTAAGTTTGAGTTGAAGACTACTGAGTCAACAACAACAATCTATTTTGAACCCAGAGATGGATTCAGCACTACTTATAAAGCATTTGTATACAGAGATTCAGAAACCAATTACTCAGGTGTATGGCCGGGTGCTGATGCAATATATGATTCTATTACAGGTAATTATAAATTTGAATTTAAAACTTCTGATACAGGTAACTTCAGAGTTATTGTAAACAACGGTAATGACAAACAGTATCCAGGATCTAACCAGGCTGGTCTTGAGGGTACAATCGGCAAGACATACCTCTTTAAGAGTGGCACACCTGATAAACTTGAAGAATATGTTCCGAAACCTAAACCTATTACTTCGATTGATATAAATCTGGTCGACAGTACTAATAATAAATGGCTATCAGACTCAACCCCAAAAATGAGACTTGTATTACCTGACGGAAGTTATCGTGATCTTAGTTCGATTAAAGGTCAAACCAATTGGACATGGAAGGATATACCTGCTAATGTAACTTCGTTTACAATTCAGCGTATAAATCCTGATACTGATAATGAGGTTTGGAATAGTTGGAATACAGGTAACAGAGGCACAAAGACAACCTACACGGCAACCGGAGATGGGACGGGTAACTGGCAGTAAATCTGCAAAACAAGTAATTCAACGGAGGTGAAACCATGAAGAAATCTAAATTTACACTTGTTATTGTACTCGGACTTGTACTGTGTTTGTTGTGTGGAACAACTACGACTTTTTCGTGGTTTAATCGTCCTGATGTGCAAAAGGGCGAATCCCTTTCTTGGCGCGGAGATTACAATGTGACCAACGGAGAAGATATTACTGCTGTTACTTATGATGCTTCAAAACCTGACGGCAGTGAGTATAATACTGTTCCGTTTGATTTTAGTGGTTCGACAACTGTTCCCGCCCATGAAACAAAATATTTCTGTACAGAGGTAAAGAACACGGGAGCTGCACCGCAGTCAATTTCTTTGTTCCTTAAAAATTCGGAAACTAACACCCTTTCTGTCGGTGTGAACAGCCCCCTCAGAACCTACAGGAGATTTACCTCCGATTCACAAACAACATCTTATGTTACCAAGACACCGAGTAATGTGAATAAGAAGAATTTGTATATAGCTACTAATGTTCCTGACCCTACGAAGTACACTATGCACACTTGGAAGAATGTAGATACCGATCCTACTGATAAAGAACTTAGCGGATACATTGAAGATAAGTCTGTTAATTATGATAATGTAGATTATAAAATATCATATGTTACAATTCCTATGGAACACGACCACGCGAAGCTCTGGCATGATAATGGTAATTCTAAAGATTGGTTCGGTTTTGATTTAAAAATTACAGATCAGAATAATACTTATGTTTTTAAAGCAGATAAATCTACAGCTATGAAACAGTCAGCTCAGTCTGCCGGAATTTCAAGTTTTTATTCTAAAGCAGAAGCTGTAGTAGGTGAGACATTTGACTTAGGAGCAAAGGCACAGGGTACGGTGATTTACACATCGTCAAACACTGGTGTCGCGACAATTGACAATAACGGTAAGGTTACTGCCAATAAGGCAGGCAATACTACTGTTACTGTTACATCTACGGGTGCGTACGGTGATAAAATAACGGCAAAATGTGTGCTTACCGTAAGCAAAAAACCGGCTAAAAGCTTGTATATTCCGATTGTTACGAATATGAAGATTGAAGGCAAAGCCGACAACGATCCTGTTGTTACAAAGGTGTATTGGTATATCAAAAACGATACAGCATCCGACGCTGAATATTCACTTGGCGATCTGCAAATTTCACTTTAAAATTTTAGATTTTTAAATTTCCAAAAGGGTTGTTTTTACAGCCCTTTTTTATTATAATTTATAATCGGTAGCAGAGAATAAAATCCGCCCGCAAGCAAGGGTAGAAAAAATATATAGTGTTTGCAACAAAATCCGATAAATGTTGCAAAGTTGTTGTTATTCTGTAGGGGCGTTCGTCGGACGCCCGCAAGTAACCGCACAAATTATATGTAAAACATATTTTATAAATGCCACAATGTAATTGTTATACCTTAGCGGCGAACCGTGTTCGCCAATCGTTTTGGTTGTAAAACCAAAACGAACATATACGCATTTTCGTTATATAAAATAATGTGTTAATAAACAAATAGTTTGTGTCAGGTCTCCAGTTCGTATGCATTGCACACGATTGCACGCAATTTCTTGCAAATTTGGATGCATGATTTATGCTATATCAAAACATATGTATATGAACATATTATACACTACTTTTAGCATATCAAAAGCTATGTGGATAAACAAATAATTTCATCAAGGCGGGCGGCCAATGACCGCCCCTACTGACACGAACTGAGAACGGTGGCACACCGTGGAGGAATTTATGGATAAAAATAACGATTTTGAAAATGCGGTTGAAGTGACATCTGTAACAACCGAACACCCAAAATCAAAAAATAGAATAAGGAAAAGGCATGAATCAAAGCTCCGCAAAACCCTGCGGATAATTAAAAATATAATTTGCTGGGGAGTGCTTGCAATACTTGTGCTGACCGTAATTGTGTTTATGGGTTCAAAGGTGAACGGAAAAACACCTTCGCTTTTCGGATATTCCGTGCTTCGAGTTTCAACGGGCAGTATGCAGCCCGAGCTTATGATCGGCGATGTTATTCTCGGCAAGGGCGTTTACGTTGGGCCAAATGCCAGCCTGCGTGGCGATTTTGGTCGTATCGTGGTGAAAGATGGCGCGTGACTCATAAGGTTGTAGTTGCACCGTATAAAACCTCTGACGGCACATATAAGCTACAGACAAAGGGCATTGCAAACGATGCTCCCGACCCGGAAATTTCAACCGAAGATGTGCTTTATATTATGGTGTGCAAGCTTGGATTCATTGACACATTGTACAACCTTTTCTTCTCACCGTGGGGACTGCTGATTTTTATTGCGGCGCTGCTGCTGATATTCATTGATGAGCTTATCGTTATAATACGAATACTTACGGGACATGACAAATCACCGAAGGACAGCGACATCAACGAAATTATAGACCGTTTGCAAAAGGAAAAATTGCAACAAAAGGCTGAATCCGACAACGATACAAAATCGGAAGAATAAATAAAAGCTGAATATATTTAATTTCGGACGAAAGGAAAATTCTCTTTTCGTCCGTTTTTTGTTGGCGAAAAAGACAAAGCGGAAAAATGGTGAAAATAGCTTTTCTATGGGCTAAAATCGGCTTTTTAGTTGCATTTTTGGGCGATTTGTGGTATATTTTATACGGTCAAATTTGACCGTAACATACTGATTGTGTTTAGAAATTGATATGTTAAGGGTGGTTTCATGGATTACAAATTAATAGCGCTTGACATTGACGGTACGCTGACAAACTCCCAAAAGGAGATTACTCCCCGTACAAGATATGCTCTTATGGAGGCGCAGAAGCAGGGCAAGAAAATTATTCTTGCGTCAGGCAGACATCCCGTAGGAATTATGCCGATAGCAAAAGACCTTATGCTTGACCGTTTCGGCGGTTTTATTATGGCTTTCAACGGCGGCAGGATTATCAATTGCGAAACAGGCGAAACGATGGTGAGCAAGCTGTTTCCGCTTGAATATCTTCCCGACATCGTGAATGTTTTGAAGTATTCAAACATTACAATCAACACATACGATGACAGGCGAATCATCTCGGATAATAAGGTGAACGACTATACCTATGTTGAAAGGGACGTTATCAAGGCTGAAATGGTTGTTGTTGACGATTTTATCTCATCTGTAAGATTTGATATCAACAAAATTCTTCTTGCAGGCGAACCCGATGAGCTTGATAAGTATCAGAAAATTCTTGCAGACCGTTATGACGGCTTGCTCGATGTATATAAAAGCGCACCTTATTTTCTTGAGATTATGCCGTTTGGTGTTACAAAAGGCTCAATGCTTCCGCTTTTGCTTGATAAACTCAAGATTAAAAGGGAAGAGCTTGCCGCTTTCGGCGACAACTACAACGATATGACAATGATAGGTTATGCAGGCTTCGGCGTTGCAATGGGTAATGCCGAAACCGATGTAAAGAAGATTGCCGATTACATCTGCGAATCAAACGATAACGACGGTATTGCAAACACACTTGATAAATTCGTTTTAAAGCAATAGTCGCAAAGTTTGAACCTAATATAAACTTGAAAATATAAAATATAATTTAACGGAGCGTCAGATTTGACTTAACCCTTTAAAAGAGTCGAAAAAACAGAATCTGTCGCTCCTTTTTGTATATAATAGCCAAATTGAGGGCTTAATCTTTGGCGGCATCAAAGTTGTAATAATTCTTTAAAAGAAAAATATATGAGACTGTCTAAATTATAATATAATTGTATGTTATGTTGTACAAAGTATAACAAAAGGAGGAAAATCTATGGCAAAAATCAAAAAATTGCTTGCTTTGATTTTGTCGATTTGCGTAATTTGCACGGTATCTGTTATGTCCGTAAGTGCGGCTAATACAGATGACGATAACGACACTTCGGCATCAAGCACAATCACAGTACATTACTACTGTGAGGAAGGCACGCCCACAATCTATTATTGGAACAGTCTTCCGAAAAACATCAGCACGGAGTACCCCGGCGTTAAGATGACTTCCGAGGGAAACAACTACTACAAGTACACTTTCAACGATGTAACAAAAATCAATATGATGTTTGTTACAAACGGAAAGCAGTCTGCGGAACTCACAAGAAACACAGGCGAGTGGTGGTACAAAAATAAGAGATGGTCAAGCAAAAATCCTGAAGATATGCAGGAATTTGACCGTGTTGACATGCGTGAAGACACAATTTATTTTGTAATCACAACCCGTTTCTATGACGGTGACACAGGTAACGATGTTCATTGCTGGGACGACTCACAGGCAAACAACCCCGACAGCGATCCCGCATGGCGTGGTGACTTCAAAGGTCTTATCGACAAGCTTGACTACATCAAGGCTCTCGGATTCAGCGCAATCTGGATTACTCCTGTTGTAACAAACGCCTCGGGCTACGATTACCACGGCTACCATGCAATGGACTTCTCAACAGTTGATGTTCGTTATGAGAGTGACGGCGCTACATATCAGGATCTTATTGATGCCGCTCATGAAAAGGGCATCAAGATTGTTCAGGATATCGTAGTTAACCATTCAGGTAACTTCGGTGAGGCAACTCTTGCTCCTATGTTTACAAAGGAATACGACTCAATTCAGGATCTTGCTTCTGTAGATTGCATGAAGGTTATTGAGGGAAGCGACTTTGATAAAACATTCCCGAACTATAATGACCTTGAACCTAAGTATCAGTATGCCGCAAGACTTAATATCATGAAAGATACTAAGGAGCTTGACTCCGGTAATCACGACACGGAAAACTACTATCACCACTTCAAAGACCTCAGTTGGGAAAGCCCGACTGTTCAGACAGGTCAGATTGCCGGTGACTGCGTTGATATCAACACAGAGAATCCTACAGTTGCTAATTACCTTAACGACGTTTATAACAACTATATCAACATGGGCGTTGACGCTTTCAGACTTGATACTGAAAAGCACGTTTCAAGACTTACACTTAACCAGTATTACTTCCCGTCATGGCTCAAGACAGGCGGTAAAAACTTCTTCATCTTTGGTGAGGTTTGTACTCGTGTAAGTGAATTCTGGAACCACAACATTCCTGCAATTTCAGCTCCGTTCTATACATGGGCTGAATCAGACAGCCAGTACATCGATTCATTTACAAATGATCAGGCTGCAAACATTAATCTTACACTTAAGCACTATGACAGCAACGCAAGTACAGCAAATCAGCCCACATCTGATAATGTTTATCTTGACGGTCTTAAGTATCACACACCTGATTACAGCAAGGCAAACGGCACAAGCGTAATCGACTTCCCGATGCATTGGAACTTCTCAAATGCAAGCAACGCATTTACCCGTGCTTGTGAAGAAGATCCGTACTACAATGACTCATCATGGAATGTAACATATGTTGATTCTCACGACTACGGTCCTGATATGGACAGCCGTTACGACGGCGGTACACAGTCATGGGCTGAGAACCTTGATGTACTCTTTACTTTCCGTGGTATTCCGTGTCTTTACTACGGTTCTGAGCTTGAGTTCCAGAAGGGTGTTCCTATGGACGTAGGTCCTAACGCACCTCTTTCAACAACAGGTCGTGCATACTTCGGTGACTACCTCGAGGGCGACGTAACAGCTACAGACTTTGGTACATATTCTAATGCAAGCGGTGCTGTTGCAAGCACACTTGAAGCACCTCTCGCTGTTCATATTCAGCAGCTCAACCGAATCAGAAGAGCAGTTCCTGCACTTCAGAAGGGTCAGTATACAAGAAGCAAGACTTATGTTGACGGTAATATGGCATTCGTTCGCCGTTACACACAGGGCGCTACAGACAGCCTTGCTTGTGTAACTATCTCAGGCGGTGCTACATTCAAGAACCTTCCTAACGGCAAGTACATTGATGCAGTTACAGGCGATGTTAAGTATGTCACAGACGGCACACTTACAGTATCTTCTGTTGGTAGGGCTAATATGAGAGTTTATGTTTGCTGTGCAGACGGTTTCACCGGAATTGACGGTCAGATCGGCACTAACGGCGCATATCTCAAGTAATAAAATAATGTTGTTTTTTACGGAGCAGGTTTTTCCTGCTCCGTATTTTTCTGCCCTAAACCCTCAAATGACGGATTGCAGATTTATATCCGTCAAAATTATACTTCATTTATAAATAAACATCCCGAAAGTTGCATAATGATGAATAAAAAGACAGAAAATTATGCAAATTCTACATATAAGGTTTAAAATCGTTATGACACTTCTGCAAGAATTGTACATTTTCTTTTTTTAAAAAATGTGCTATAATATATAAAATATAGTTTAAATTTATTGTGAATTTTAAAAAGGAGTGTTTTTTATGACAAACAGCGAGTATTCGGATGTTACACCGCAGATTCATGCTCTGGCTCAGAAAATGACGCATAACTCCGTTATTGATACAGATTTATACAGTAAGTACAATGTAAAAAGAGGTCTGCGTGACCTTGACGGTAAGGGTGTTCTCACAGGTCTTACATATATTTCTACAATCACACAGAATAAGCTTGTTGACGGAAAGCTTGTTCCTTGCGAGGGTGAGCTTCGTTACAGGGGCTATAATGTAAAGGATATCGTTGACGGTATTCTTGAGGATGACCGTTTCGGTTTTGAAGAGGTTACATATCTTCTTCTCTTTGGCGATATGCCTAACGAAGAACAGCTTAAAGATTTTAAGAAGCTTCTCGTTCAGTACAGAACCCTTCCTCAGCACTTTGTTCGTGATGTTATCCTCAAGGCCACAAGTAACGATATGATGAATTCAATAGCAAGAAGTGTTCTCACACTTTTCTGCTATGATAAGAACGCTAACGATACATCAATCGACAATGTTTTAAGACAGTGTATACAGCTTATCTCCGTATTCCCTCTTTTGTCGGTTTACGGCTATCACGCATATAATCACTATCAGCGTGATAACAGCCTTTATATCCACCGTGCAGAGCCTACAATGTCAACAGCCGAGGTTATTCTGTCGCTTCTTCGTCCCGACAGACACTATACTCCGCTTGAGGCAAAGGTTCTTGATATGGCGCTCATTCTCCATATGGAACACGGCGGCGGTAACAACTCAACATTTACAACACATGTTGTAACATCTTCGGGTACTGATACATACTCGGCAGTAGCTGCGGCACTTGCATCACTCAAAGGTCCTAAGCACGGCGGTGCAAATGTTAAGGTTTACTATATGTTTGAGGATCTCAAAAAGCATGTTAAGGACTGGGAGGACGAGGACGCTCTTGAAGATTATCTTGAGAAGCTCCTTGACAAGCAGGCTTTTGATAAAAAAGGTCTTATCTACGGTATGGGACACGCAGTTTATACAATTTCCGACCCCCGTCAGCAGATTCTTCACGGTGCTGTTAAAAAGCTTGCGTTTGCCGAAGGTCACAATGATGAATTTGATCTTTATGAGAGAGTTGAAAGACTGGCTCCGAAGGTTATCGGCAGAAAGCGTAAAATCTATAAGGGCGTTGCCGCAAATGTCGATTTTTACAGCGGACTTCTTTACAGCCTTCTTGATATTCCGTGTGAGCTTTATACTCCGCTTTTTGCAACAGCTCGTATTACGGGTTGGAGCGCACACAGACTTGAGGAGCTTATCAACTGCGGTAAGATTATCCGTCCTGCATATATGAGCATTTCCGAAAACAAGGAATATGTTGATTTGAAAGACAGATAATACGGCGAACCGCCGTTCCCCGTTCGAGAAGTTAGTTTTACAAGTGCGAGAGTTAAATTGCCCGAGCGTATGGAAAATTGAAAGTTGAAAATTGAAAATTAAAGTCGGGCGACAGTTTGCAAAATGCAAATCATTGTCGCCCGACCGTTTTTTATATATGAAATTAACTGTTTGGTCGTGGGGCGGATAATATCCGCACTACGATTTTTCGCAACATTCATCATAAAACAACAAAAGACCGCTCTTTTGAGCGGTCTTTAAAGCTTGTGTTTTAAATTCAAAATTTATTGCAATCAGCAGAAGAATACATCCATTTCTTCTGCGTTGCCGTCGGCAACAAAGTATGCCTTGCTTTCTTCGGGCTTGAGATAGATTGAAATTTCCTTTGCATCCTTGCCGTATGTAGCTTTAACATTTTTGATTACTTCTTCAACAGGAACCTGTGCGCCTGCATATTCTACGAAGAAATTAACCTTTGTTTCAAGCGGAACGGGTTTCTTTGGAGCAACCTTCTTTGGAGCAACCTTCTTCGGAGCTGCTTTCTTAAGAGGAGCCTTTTTAACGGGTTCTGCTTTCTTAACAGTTTCAACCTTTACATTTTCTGTCTTTGCGGGTTCAGCCTTCTTTGCAGCTGCAGCAACAGTCTTAGCAGGCTCAGCCTTTGCAACAGTCTTTTTTACAGGCTCTTCCTTAACGGGAGCAGTTTTTGCAGGGGCTGTTTTTGCAGTTGTTTTCTTTGTTGTTGCCATAATAAATCCTTCTTTCAAAGTAATAAAATATTGCAGAAATAAAAGTTTTATCTTTTGTAAATATTATACATTTCAGAGTAAAAAATGTCAATAAACTGTACAAAAATTCAGCGGTTAATACATATTTGCGAAAAAATAAAATTCCTGTTAGTTGAAATGCACAATGTTATTATCTCATATTTGTGAACTATGTCGTTTTTTCTGTCAAAAAAACGAAAAAAAGCACATCATCATTTGAAAACCTCTTGCAACTGTGCTAAAATGATAGCGATTAATTTAAGAGAGAAGAATGATTTATGGGAGAGAATTTCATTATTATTGCACAACAGGTGCTTGTACTGTTCATTTTGATTGCAGTCGGTTTTATTTGCGGTAAGAAGAAAATTATCACCGATTTTTCCGCCCGTCACATGACCGATATAGTATTGTATGTTGTGACGCCCTGCGTTATGATTTCTGCTTTTCAGCGGGAGTTCTCGTTTGAACTTTTGAGCGGACTTATAATTTGTGTTGCCTGCTCTGCACTTATTTTCGCTGTGTCAATACTTATCTGTAACCTGATTTTTCATGATAAGGATGAAAGCCGTAAGGCTGTTATCCGCTTTGCAACAATCTATTCAAACTGTGCATTTATGTCTTTGCCCCTCCAGAAGGCAATTCTCGGTGATGACGGTTGGTTTTACGGCTCAATTTTCGTTGCCGTATTCAACATTTTTGTATGGACGCACGGACTTGTTTCAATGAGCGGTGACAAAAAACAGCTTTCATTCAAAAAGCTTGTTCTCAATCCCGGTCTTATCGGTGTTCTTCTTGCAATTATCCTGTTTATTACAGGTTTTAAGCTTCCGTACATAATCAGTCAACCGGTTGAATATCTTGCAGTTCTGAACACTCCGCTCCCGATGCTTATTATCGGTTTTTACCTTTCACAGGCTGACTTTAAAAAGGCGTTTACTGACAAGGGCGTATATTTTTCTTCGGCAGTCCGTCTGATTGCTTTACCGATGATTACAGCGGTTGTAATGTCATTGTGCCGTGTCACACCCATAATTACCATGGCTTGCGTAATTGCCACATCAGCCCCTACTGCCGCAACAACAACTATGTTTGCAACAAAATTCAACAAGGATGTTGAGCTGTCGGTTAGTATCGTTGCCGCAACTACAGTATTTTCACTTGCAACAATGCCGCTTGTCGTAATGCTTACGGGCATGATGAGCGGATTTAGCAGTTAATGTAAAATGGAAAATTATGGTCGGCGGTGTGCCACCGCAGACCTTTCGAGAAGATAGTTAAGATAAATGAATTGCATTGATGCCCGAAACGGTATTGATGCAATTTTTATTTTATATGAATTTAACTGTTTAATTGCAGAGGAAAACCGTGTTCTCCCGTTAGTAATGGCAGAAAATTTATGTTCTCGAATTGGGAACGGCGGCTCGCCATGTGGGAGAATTAAATAAACAATTACAATTCTACGCTCGGGCATGATATGTTTTTGATATTACAAACTGTCTGCACGAATTGGGAACGGCGGCTCGCCGTAAAAATATATGGAAATCTCGGCTAAAATTTGATATAATGAACACATAAAAATATATAATCCTTTGAGGGGGGACTGTATTATGTCGAGAAATCCTATGCAAAAACAGAAACTTTTGTATCTGCGGAAAATTCTTCTTGAAAAAACCGATGAAAATCACGGGCTGACTTCAAGTGAAATTCTGGCAGAGCTTGCGTTGTACGGAATTACTGCGGAGCGAAAAAGTCTTTACGATGATTTGCAGGTGCTTGAAAAATTCGGAATGGACATCTGCAAGAGCAAATCATCAACCGTTAAATATTATGTTGCAAGCAGAGAATTTGAACTGCCCGAGTTGAAGCTTCTTGTTGACGCAATTCAAAGCTCAAAATTCATTACCGAAAAAAAGAGCATTTCCCTCATTCATAAGCTTGAAGGGCTTGCAAGTGTTCACGACGGCAAGGAACTGCAACGGCAGGTTTTTGTCGCAAACAGAGCCAAAACAATGAATGAACGAATTTATTATTCGGTTGACAAAATTCAGAATGCAATAGCACTCAACCGCAAAATCTCGTTCAAATATTACCGTTGGGAACTCGATTTTTCGGGAACGGAGCGAATTGTAAAGCGTGAAAAAATTAGGAACGGCGGATACACGGCTTCACCGTGGGCGCTGTGCTGGGATGATGAGAATTACTATCTCATTGCCTATGACACCTGTGCCGACAGTATAAAGCATTACCGTGTTGACAAAATGGACGATATCGAGGTGCTTGACGATGAGCGTGACGGGGGAAAGACCTTTGAAAAATTTGATCCTGCAGATTATTCAAAGGGCGTTTTCTCAATGTTCGGCGGTGAAAAAGCTACGGTTAAGCTGTTGGTTGACAATGATTGCATAGGTGTTATTGTTGACAGGTTCGGCAGGGATATTTTTGTTACAAAGGAAAGCGACACAACATTCGGTGTATCGGTTGATATTATGACAAGCAAACAGTTCTACGCTTGGGTATTCGGTCTTGGCGGAAAGGTCAGAATTATATCACCGCAAAATGTTGTTGATGAATTTAAAAAACAGCTTGAAAATGTAAACGATTCATTTTAATTGCCATACGGTTGGCAATATTTCATATTAAAATCGTTAAATAATAATGTCCGATTCGGAAACAATCATAACAATTATCAGTAGATAAATTGATACATTATTGCGTAGAATTAAAAATCAATTAACATACAGTAGACAGCGGAATATTTAAAATTTGCACTAATTGCAGTTTATACATTTATTTTTTGCACATTTGTCGTAATTATTGACTTTATTGTGCATAAAGTCTATTATATTGTTGCAGTGATTATTTGTGTTGTTTTTAGACACAAAATGTTTGAAAACATAATTTTTTAGAATCGGGGTTATTATTATGAATTTTGATTTCTTGCGTTCGGCAACCGCATCCAGTTCAGCTTACAGAGTAGTCTGCGGTGAAATGATTATTGACAGCAATATGTGGAATGTTCACAACGAGGTTCTTGTGGCTGTTGTAAGGGACGGCTATATGACCGTTGAAATGGGTGCTGACACTTATTCGCTCTCAACAGGCGACATTTACTTTATTTCACCTAATCAGAGATACAAAATTAATAATACAGGCAACGCAAGAGTTGACGTTATTCTTCTTAACCTTTCAAATCCTGCATCGCTCACTCAGGAGTTTATTCCGCAGAGTCTGATCAGAGGTCTTGTAACAGGCAACTGCACTCACTTTGCAAAGGTTACGAGAGGCGACTACCGTTATAACAATCTTATTGACGATATGAACACGGTTATTTCTGCCGAGAACGAAAAGCACGAGTTCTTCCAGATTCTTGTTCACGGCAAAATGTACGACATTTTCTATATTCTTTTCTCATCGGGTCTTGTTAAGATTTGTGATGTTGAGGCTCAGGGCAAAAAGTACCGTGCTCTCCGCAGAATTACGGAATATATCAACAACAACTTCTGCGACAGCATTACTCTTGATACAATAGCTCAGACAACAGGTCTTAGCCGTTACTATGTGTCGCATCTCTTTAAGGAGCTTATGAATACAACATTTGTAAACTACCTTAACGAGCTCAGACTGACAAGAGCCGCAATGCTTCTTACCACAACGGACACTCCCGTTATCGAAATTGCAGGTATGTCGGGCTTCAACAATATTTCAAACTTTAACAGAGCATTCAAAATGTACTACGAAACAACACCTTCAAAGTACAGAAGAGCCGAGAAACAGTCATTTTAAATAAGTATTTTCAAAATAAAAAGCCGGTGCATATGCGTCGGCTTTTGTTTATGGTAATAATTTGTCCGCTTAGGTAATATTGTTTAAAAAAGGCAGTTCATTTTTGTAGAATGCTTAAATTGAAAAGAAAAGCATACCGTGGTATAATTGTTGTATGTGTGACAGCGTGTCTTTTTGTGCGTCATTTGTGTTTAGAAGTATTAAACGGCGGTGAAACGATGAAGTTTTTCAATAAAAATATAAACAAGGTTTTGTCGGTTGTGCTTGTTGTAGTATCCGTTTTGGTAGTTTTGCAGTTCGTCTGCTCAAACGGTACTCTCAATGCCGGAGAAACTCCGACAGAATCGGCAATGGCAAGGGTAAATCCGAATATTCGGAAGATTGTTCCGGCAACAACTGTTTCCGTAACAACCGTACCCGTTGAAACAACAACGGCAAAGCCTAAAGCAACCAAGGCAACAACTCAGCCTCAGACAAAAGCCACAAAGGCAACAAAAGCGACAACTCAGCCCGTGACAACAACACAGGCAACCGTCCCGTTTGCTACGGCAATTCCGCCAAAAGAGCCTGTTGATTACCAATCTCAATGGGACGCAGGTTATCTTGTGGCAATTGACAATCCGGACAAAACCTATGAATGCTCCAAGGTAACGCTTACCGATGAGGACAGGGATCTTCTTGAAAGACTTTGCATGGGCGAATTCGGTTCGGGCGGTTTTATAGGAGCGGCGCTCATTGCTCAGTCGGTAAAAGATGCAATGTGCTTTGACGGTTATCCGACAGTTGCCTCGGTTATCGAGAACTGCCATTATACCGGCAGTACCAAAATCGGCACAAATCAGGAATGTATTCAGGCGGTAAGCTATATCTTTGACGAAAACAAGGATGCTGTTCAGCACCGCATTATGTATATGTATAATCCCGATATGGTTCAGAGCGCTTTCCACGAAAGTCAGAACTATATCCTGACATATCAGACTGTCAGATTTTTTGACAGGTGGGGGTATTGACGAAAATCTTTGATTTTCGTCAGCTAAATTCACGCAAGCGTGAGCTAAATTTGCTACGCAAGCTAATTATCCTGCGGATAGCTAAATTGTCCTGACGGACAGCGCAAGCCCTGACGGGCAGGTAAAAGTTAATAGTTAATAGTGAAAAGTTACGGTCGGGAAGATACATTGCAAAATGCAAAGCTGTATTTCCCGACCGTTTATTTTATCATAAAACTGTATACTATGTCTTTGCACTGTTGTATACTATGTTA
>OGDU01001028.1_pt1 | contig 24499 bp, 18 predicted proteins | sample 1570371 | NCBI WGS metagenome assembly OGDU01 (sample SAMEA2581977, study PRJEB24529) | metagenome | biome: Human gut stool | place: China | collected 2011
CAAAAGGGGGCAAGGGCACCGTATGGTTCCCTTGCCCCCTCTTGACTCCCCCAAATCCTCCTTTAAGCCGCGACTCCCTTCGGTCGCGCGTCTAAACGTGGGGTTACGGGGCTCGGTTCCGGGCGTCTTTCAGCTTATATGTAGCTAAGCTGCCCTGAATTTCGCTTGCGTGGTTTGCCGCGCATAACAGTGCGCGGCCAGACGGTGCAGGGCGGCTGCGTTCTGCTGCGAAAAGCTCCGCTTCCATCAAGGGTGTACCCTTGGAGCACCAGACGTCCCTGTGGGCCCCTCCCGTTTCGCTGCACATCTCCGATGTGTCAGCGCAAAGGAAGGTAAGGGGAGTCAAGAGGGGACAGGAAACCATACCTGGTGTCCTGTCCCCTTTTGTTCCCGCCGGTGAACACCGGCCCTCCTGCCGCCGAAGGCGGCAATCTTATGCATAATAGGCGATGCGAAGCAGCTCCTCCGGCGTGGTAACGCCCTCCCGCACCAGCTCCAGCCCCTTCTCCCGCAGGCTCTTCATCCCCTGATGCTCTCTCGCGTAAGCCTCGATCTCCTCAGCCTCCGCGCCGCGGCTGATCATGCGGCGGATACTACGATCGACGGCGACGATCTCGTGCACGGCAACGCGCCCGCGGTAGCCGGTCCCGTTGCAGTGCCTACAGCCGGCGCCGCGCCGGACGGTCCGGATGTCCCGGCCGAGCAGCGTCTGCTCCTGCGGCGTGACCGCTGCCTCTCGCGCACAGTGCGGGCATACCTTGCGCATCAGCCGCTGCGCCACCAGACCGACCAGAGAATTGGCGATCAGATAGCGGTCAACGCCCATGTCCGCCAGACGGACAACGCTGGAGACCGCATCGTTTGTGTGCAGCGTGCTCAGCACCAGATGGCCGGTGATGGCGGCGCGGACCGAGATCCCGGCGGTCTCGCCGTCACGGGTCTCGCCGACCATGATGATGTCCGGGTCCTGACGCAGCAGCGCGCGCAGACCCGACTCGAACGTCAGCCCGGCGACCGGATTGACCTGCGTCTGGTTGATGCCCGGCACGTTCTGCTCCACCGGGTCCTCGACCGTGGAAATGTTCACCTGCCGCCGCGACAGGTACTCGAGCACCATGTACAGCGTGGTGGACTTGCCCGAGCCGGTCGGGCCGGTGAGGTAGATGATGCCGTTCGGCGAGTTCAGCATGGGCAGGAACCGGGCGTAGCTGTCGTCGTCCATGCCGAAGTGCTCCGCATGGTCGACATGACCGGCCGCCGCAAGAATGCGCAGCACCGCCTTTTCCCCGAACACGGTCGGCAGGAGCGAGACGCGGATGTTGACGTACCCCTCCTGTCCCGCGCGGATGCGGAAATGACCGTCCTGCGGCAGACGGCGCTCGGCAATGTCCAGATTCGCCATGATCTTGATGCGCGCGATCAGCGGCTGATGCACGCTGCGCTCGAGCGTCACATAGTCGACGATCGTGCCGTCGATGCGCATGCGCACGCGCGTTTTCCCCTCGAACGGCTCGATATGGATGTCGCTCGCGCCCGTGCTGACCGCGCGGTCGAGCAGGCTGCTGAGCAGCTTGACGATCGGCGCTTCCGGGTCGCCGCTCTCGCTCTCCTCGATGTGCACGAGCGTCGCGTCGCTCCCGGCGAAGCCCTCGTTGGCGGTCTGCGCCGCCTGCTGTGCGCCGACCTCGGCATAATAGTAGCGGATCGCGCTCTGAAGCGGCCCCAGCTCGCTCAGGCGGATGACCACATGACAGCCGGTCAGCTGGCGCACCTCCTCGAAGGCGAAATAGTTGAGCGGATCGTTCGTCACGATCTCGAGGCTCCCCTCCGCTGCGCGGACCGCGAGCAGGTTCTGCTTTTCCGCCAGCTCGCGCGGGATCAGCCGGACGGCGGCCAGATCGACCTGCATCTGTCCGATGCTCACGATCTCCAGTCCCAGACGGGCGGCCAGCGCCTCGAGCACATGGGTCTCGGTGATAAAGCCGAGCTCGACCAGGATCTGACCGACGCGCTTTTCGCGGTGCTCCTTCTGGTAGGCGAGCGCCTGCTCCATCTGCTCCTGCGTGATGCAGCCGCGCTCCATCAGCACCTCGCCGATGCGTAAATTGGTTTTCATGCGTCCGCCTCCCTGCCGCTGCCGCACAGATAGATCTCCAGCGTGCCGGTGATCAGGCTGGTGCTGACCGCCTGCGTGTTGTTCTCTACGTAATCATAGTCCGAAATGCTGAAATTCGTCACGCGCAGCCCCTTGCAGTTGTGCTCCACCTCGTCGAGGAAGTGCAGCCACTGGCTGACGTCGCCCTGCGCCGAGAGGGTCGCGGTGCCGATATAAACGCCGCCGTCCGTCTGCGGCGCGTCCGGCGCTTCGCCGGTCTGGTCTGCACCTTCGGCAGGCGCGGCAGAGCCGTCCGTCTGCTCCTGCACGGCGAGATAGGCGCGAACCGCGCCCGGAACGGCCTCCGTCAGCGTCAGCGACTGCGGGAACAGGCCGTTTTTGAGCGCGAGGCCCGTGATGATGTCGTCCATCTGGCGGGTCTCGAGGCCGCCCGGATAGTACGGCTCGCCCGCGGTTTTCAGCGCCGCCTCGTTCTGCGCGATGCTGTCGTCGAGGGCCGCGCGCGCATCGATCTGCGCCTGATATTCCTGCTGCTTGCGCAGGGCGGCCTCATATTCGCTTTTGAGCGCTTCCTGCTCGGCGAGCGCCGGGCGGATGAGATGCACGCCGAACACGGCGAGGATCGCGAGACAGGCCGTCAGTCCGAGCAGCTTTTTGTCGCGTTCGGTCACAGTGAGGTTCATTCTGCGGTCTCCTTTCCCTGCAGGATGCAGTTCAGGCTGAGCACGTACATGCCGTCCTCATAGGTATAGCCGGTGTAGTCCACCTTCTGGAACAGGCCGAGGCTTTGCAGCTTGAGCACATAGCCCGGGATGTCGATGACGTTGCTGCTCTGCGCGTCGAAGCGCAGTGCGCCGGTGTCCGCGTCGTAGCCGGTCAGCGCCATGCTGACCTCGGCGCCGCCCGCCGCGCCGATCCGGCTGATCAGCGCGCTGTCCACCTGCGGATAGGTGGCGAGCGCATCGGTCAGCGCCTGCACCTGTCCGAGCGCCTGCACCAGACTGTCGTTGTACTGCTGCCGGTCCGCCGCCTCGCTGTACTGCTCGACGACCGCCGGGTCGAGCAGCCAGTCATTGACCTCGTCCGTCCGGCGGCGCAGGCTGCTGTTCCTCAGCAGCAGCACGCCCCAGATCAGCACGCATACCAGCAGGCACACCGCAGCCGGCGTGAGAAAATGATGCAGCAGGCCGGAGCGTCCCTTTTCGCCGCGCATCAGGCGGCGGTAGCTGCGGAGCAGATCAAGCTCTTTGTTTGCATGAATCACGCTCTGTCCCTCCTCATCGAATCATCGCCTCGGCGCAGCCGAGCCAGTCGCTCAGCCTCTCGCCGTTCGGCAGGGCGCGGAATGCCGGGCATTCCGGCAGACGGCTCACCCGCAGGCCAAGTCCCCGGATGCCCGCGAGACAGACCTCGAAGTCGTCGTCCGGGCAGCCGGCGTAAAACACATCGGTCAGCGGACTCGCCGGGCGGTTCGCCGTGTGGAACTGCATCGTGCCGGAGACGCTGCGCGTTATCTCGGTGCCGAAATCCAGCGTGCCCGGCTCGCTGAAAACGCGGCTGCGGCTGGAATAGCGGTACGCGCCGTTCTCCACGAGCAGCGAGAGCACGCTGCTGCCCTCGAAGCACAGGCAGACGAAGGTCCTGCTTTGCAGCGACGGCATGGCGCGCAGCAGTCGGAGCCGTCCGGCCATGGCGACGGTCACGCTGCCGAGGCGCAGACCGAGCCGGTCGGCCATCGCGAGGTATCCTGCCATCGTTTCCCTGCGGCAGGCGGCGCAGAACAGCTGCTGACGGCCGTCGGCGTCCGTGCCGAGCGGCAGATAGTCCGCCGCGACAGGCTGACCGGTGTGCGTGCGCATCTCGTGCTGCACGAGCTCCTCGAGCCGGCTCTCCGGCATCTGCGGCGCGGTGACGGTGCGGGTCGCGACCGCCTCGTCCGGCAGGACGAGCGTGATGCCGCGCGTCGGCAGAGCGTGCGCCTGCCAGAGTGCGCCGATCGCCCTTTCCCAGTTTTCCATGCCGCCGCCGTGCGCGGGGGCGCGGTAGAGCGCCTGCACGGAGGGCTTCGCGCCGGGTCTGCCGACCGCGGCGAGCACCTGATCCTCCTGAAGCGCCAAAACGGTTGTATTCATTCTCATTTCTCCCCTTTTGTGAGGTTTACACGTTTCCGAGGTTATACGTTCCCCGAACTCTCGATCGCGCTGTACGAGCCGATGATCGGAGCCATGACCGCGATGATGATAAAGCCGACCACAAACGCCATCAGCACGATCAGCAGCGGCTCGAGGATGGTCATCATGCGGCGGCTCGCCTGCTGCGCGTCGTACTCCATCGAGTCCGCGATGGAATCCAGCATGGAATCCAGCTGTCCGGTCTCCTCGCCGACCGCGATGCTGCTGCACAGCTTGCGCTGGAAGCCGTCCACGCTCTCGAGCGCGGCGGACAGGCTGACGCCCGAGCGCACCTGCGCGAGCACGGCGTCGAACTGCGAGACGATGTAGGCGTTTCCGATGGTGTCGCGCGCGGTCTGGAGCGCGGTGATGATCGGCAGGCCGCTCGCGTACAGGCTGCTGATGGTGCGCGCGAAGCGTGCCGTGCAGATGACCCGGCAGAGCGGCCCGAACACCGGCATTGTGAGCCTGTACCGGTCGAGCGCGAGCCGGACGGACGGTGAGCGCAGCAGCGCGCGCAGCGCGGCGGCGAGCGCCGCAAGCCCGAGCAGCAGCAGGTACCATTTCGTCACCATGAAATCGGAAAACGCCATCAGCGCCAGCGTGACCGCCGGGAGGGAGTCCATCGTCGAGAACAGGTCGCTGAACTGCGGCAGGACGAAGGTGACGATGACGATGACGACGGCGACCGAGAGAACGGCGAGGATCATCGGGTACATGAGCGCAGATCTGACCTGCTGATTCATCTGATGCGCCTTTTCATAGTGGACGGCGAGCCGCTCCGCGACCCGGTCGAGCCTGCCGCTGCCTTCGCCCGCGCGGATCATGCCGAGCATGAGCGCCGGGAACACCTGCTGCGCCTCGAGCGCGTCGGACAGGCTCGCGCCCTTGCGCACCTCGCTCAGCACGCTCTCGTACACGCGGCGCAGACCGGCGCTGATGCCCTCGTCCTGGGAAATGATCGTGAGCGCACGCACCAGACTGACGCCCGAGGCGAGCAGCGTGGAAAGCTGGCGGCACAGGTCGCTTAGCTCCTGCGGGCGGAGCGTGCGCGGGCGGCGGTCTGCGCCGCGGCCGGTGATGCGCTGCGGGTACAGTCCCTGCTCGAGCAGCTGCGCGTACAGCGCGTCATAATCCGCCGCCTCCATCGTGCCGCGGACGGTCCTTCCGTCGATATCCTTTGCCGTGTAGCGGAACAGCGTGTGTCCGCCGGACGGACGGCGGTTGTCGGATGCAGCCATGCTGACCCTCCTTTTCATTGATTACAGTAAGCCGATATACCAGTCTGCGAGACGCTCCCCGAAGAACAGCGCGGCGGCGATGCCGATGCACAGGAACGGCCCGAAGGCGAACCGAGTCTTTCGATCCGCCTTTTTCGCGGCGAGCAGCAGCGCGCCGAAGCCGCCCCCGAGCAGGATGCCGAGAAAGGCGGCGACGACCGTCAGTCTTGCGCCGAGGAAAAAGCCCGCGCCGGCCATCAGCTTGATGTCGCCGCCGCCGAAGCCGCCCGGGACAACGAGCGCGAGGAGCAGCATGGGCAGGCTGACGATCACGCAGCCGAGCAGCCGCGAGCGTATCCCCGGGCCGGGGAAAACGAACTGCGCCGCCGCGCCGCAGACCAGCAGCAGCGCCGGGAAGCGGTCATAGATCTCGAGCGTGTCGATGTCCATGAACGCCACGACCGTTAAAATGCCGAGCACGGCAAACGTCAGCGCCGCCCGCGCGGTCTCGCCGCCGAAGGCGTATGCGCAGGCGCAGGAGCAGACGCCGCCGAGCACCTCGAGGCAGAAATCCCTTGCGGGGATGCGCGCGCCGCAGCCGCGGCAGCGGCCGCCCTGCACGAGAAAGCTCAGACACGGGACGAGCTCGGCGGCCGACAGCGTGCGCCCGCACGCGGGGCAGTGACTGCGTCCCTTTACCACGCTCTCTCCGCGCGGCAGACGCCAGATCACAACGCCGAGAAAGCTGAATATGCTCGCGCCGAGCGCGAAGCGCAGCAGCCATAATACCGCGCAGGCGATGTAAAGCATTGTTTTTTCCTCCTCGCTGGGGTCGGTATGGATCGGTTTTTTACAGAAATGTGCCATGCAGAGAACCGCATGACAGGTCATAGCCGCTTAAACGCTAAGAAGCTGTGACCTGCCATGCCGCAGGCGGAGCGGATGCACCGTTACAGCGCTCCGCCGATGCAGCGGCAGGGGTGGGTCAGGTATTATTTAGCTTTATCGCAGGTATAAGTGTTGTTAGTATAGGTGCAGGTAACGCCGTTGTTTGTATATACCAACTTCGATACCTTATTTCCATCGAACTGAACCTTGTCCGTATCACCAGTGCCAAGCTTGCCCTTATCGGTCAGCTCAGCCAGTGCCAAAATCTTATCATTTGCCGGAGCCTCTACTTTGCCATTCTTAGCTACACCTGCATAAGCCTCGTCATACAGCGTCTGCGCCGCCATTACACACTGACGGGTCTCCGCGATAACGTTCTTCTCCTTTGCACGGTCGATGTACCCAGTCAGCGTCGGGATCAGCAGAGCTGCCAGGATCGCCAGGATGACCAGGACTACGATCAGCTCTACCAGCGTAAAGCCGCCCTTCTTGCTGCGGCGCTTCTGCTGCAGCGCGATCATTTTTTCCATCATGATCTTATTCCTCCAAATTTCGTTTTTTTTGTTTTTCTATTTCTGTAAACCGCGGCGGTGCTCCGCGGGATTACACCTTTAGTTATGCCGCCGGACGCTGCTGCGCCGTGGCGCCGGTCTTGACCGGGATGTCGTAGCGCAGGTCGATGATGAGCGAGTCCGAAAAGACCGCGTCGGTCATATCCGCGTCGCGGAAGATGGTCACGGTGGCGGTGACGGTGCGGCCGGACTCGTCGAGCTCGAAGTACAGACCGGCGCGCAGACCCATGTAAAAGCCCTTTGCATAGGTCTGCGCGAGCGCGCGCGCGCACGGCGTGCCGTCCGCGTTCCGGCTGTAGAAAACGCCGGTGCTGTTGTCGTAATAGCGCTCGAGGAGATACCCCTTTTCGACCGCCGCCTCGGTGCCTGCGGCGCGGGAGCCGACCATGATCGCGGTCTCCGCGCAGCCGTCCGCCGTGAGCAGCTCAATGGCGTTCGATGTGCCGAACTCGACCGCAGAGCCGCGGGCGCCGCCGGTCCGGTCCGTGATGTCCGCGCCGTTTTCGTAGCATTTGATGTACTCCGTGGCGGTCTCGACCCGGCTGCGCACGGTCTCGAGCAGGTCGTCCGCGATCAGCTCGGCGCTGTTCAGCTCCTGCGTGCGGCGCGAGATCTCGGCCGCCGGGCGCAGGGACGCGCTGAACACGGCGATGACCAGACAGAGCAGTCCGGCGCTGACGACCAGCTCGACCAGCGTCATGCCCTCCCGGCCGCGCAGGACAGAGCGAATGCGTTTCATGCGGTCACTCTCCCTTCGCGAACCGGCAGAAGGGGACGGCCTTGCCGGACGGGGTGCGGGCGGTCACGGTCTGCTTTCTGACCCGGACGCGGAAGGCGTTCAGGTCGGTCTCCGTGCCGTCCGGGGTCGCCGCCCGGAAATCATAGGCCGCATCGTCGTCGCCGGCGGGCGTTCCCGCCCGCACCTCTCTCTGGAGAACGACCGCGTCCTCCCGGAGCTGCTCCGCCTTTCGCTGTGCGTTCGAGGCGAAGCCGACCGCGCCGTTCAGCGCGCCGAGCAGCAGCATGAACACCGCCGCCGAGACCAGGATCTCGACCATGGATTCGCCCCGTCGGGAGCGCAGCACCTGTATCAGTTTTTTCATTCGGCGGCACCTCCGGCGGGTTTGTTGACGGGCTCGTATTTCTTGTAGGTGGTGTAGCCGGGGTCATAGCGGTAGCTGATGGAAACGAGCTCGGTCTGTCCGTTCTCGTCTTTTTTCGGCTCGAGCCGGTCCGCGATGCTGTGGCTCCGGCTGAAATGCGGGCTGACCCAGTACACCGGCGTGATGCTGCCGCTCTCACCCTCCCAGGTGTAGATCGGCTGAAAGCCGTCCCGGCGGTAATACTCGGTCGTGTAGGTGAAGCTGTCCGCGCCCTTTTCCACCCGGACGCTGACCGAAAGCTGATAGCGGATGAAGGTCTGCGCCGAGATCTCGGCGGTCTGCCGGTCCTTTTCCGCATAGGGGAAACGGCCGGTCCGGTCCGCCGGGTTCTGCTCGCTGTCCGTGCTCTGCTTTCGGAGCATGACGGTCACTTTTCCGTAATCGTCGTCCTCGTCCCCGGCGCTGTAATAGTAGGTGGTGTGCTCCGGGTCGTCCGCGTCGTAAGCGTCGAGGTTTTCCAGCACGCTGTTGGCGTACTGGTAGAACGTCCTGGAGCCGTCCGCGGTCTGCGGCCATTTATCGTCCGCGCCGCCGAGGTCGGTGCGCTCGGTGTTGTACGCCGTCAGCTCGCTGTCGAGCACCTGCGCGAAGGACTGCGCGAGCTGATAGCAGCGCTCGCGTCCGATCTTGCGGTTCGCCCGCGAGAGCAGCATGGACGAGGAATAGACGATGCTGAGCGACAGTCCGATCAGGACGGCGACCGCGCAGAGCGCGATGACGAGCGAAACGCCGCTCCGCCTGCCGCGCCGCAGCGCGTCCCAGCCCTGCCGTATCCGGTTCATGTCTGCCGCCTCCTTTGTGTCATGAAAATTCGCGTTCGGCAGCGTCGGACGCTGCATAGCGCGTGCTCGTGCTGTCTGCGGTGACAGATACCTGACGGATCTGTACATCGCTGAGCGACAGCGTCTGATTGTCGTGTGTCGTCATCGAGAAGAGGTTGGGCAGCTTGAGCGTGAATACGCCGTCCTCCGCCCGCAGCATGGTATTCAGCTGACAGCTGTAATAGCGGCTGCTGCCGCCGGTCAGGCTGTATCGGCCCGTGACCGTGCTTCCCGGCTTTACATTGTACCAGCCGCCGCTCTCCGCCGCCGGAGTTTGACCGGCGACCGTGATAAGCGGCTGACCGCCGCTCATGTCGACGGAAACGAGCGCGGATTTCGACGCCTGATCGGTCAGGGTGATCGTGTACCGGTCGGCGTTTTCCACCTCGCGCCACGAGAGCGTGGTCAGAAGGGCGGTCCAGTCCGCCTGATAGATCATCAGGTTCGCCTGACCGTAGGTGACGCGCACGGTCTCGTTCACATTCGCGAGCGACGCTGCCGGCGTGTCCAGACGGACGCGGGGGAGGGTGACGGTCTCGCCCTCGACCCATGCCGAGCTGACCTGTCCCGCCGACTGAGAGATACGGGTCTCGAAGCGGATGCTGCGGCCCGCGTATTTCGTATCCAGACCGGACAGCGCGCAGACATAGCTGCCGCCGCTCTCGCGCATCGCGGAGACCGGATATGTGCCGAGCTCGCGGCGGTCTTCGTCATAGATCACCGCCCGGAGCAGGCAGGTGCTGCCGCCCGGCGGCACGCTCGCCGCATCCTGCGGCGTGACGGTGACGGTCAGGCCGCCGTTTCGGAAATCGGACGCCGCGACCGGGTCGGACGAGGCATCTCCCAGCCAGCTGTATGCCCATTTGACGCGCGGCGCAGGCAGGCGCTCGGGCACGGTCATCGTATAGACGATGCCGTTCGGGCTGTTCGCGTAGCCGGTATCGTCCGCCGCCGCCACAAGATAGAGGTCGACGGTCTTTCCGGCGTACTGCTCGAGGCTGCGCTTGACCGAATAGCTGCCGCCGCCGGCGGGCACGAGACCGCCAAGCGGCTCGGCCTGTCCGCCCTTCGGCTGCACATAGATCCGGTAGCCCGCGCAGCCGGTCTCGCGCCCGGACGCGCGCCAGCTGATGTCGTATACCAGCTCGTTGGTATCCGGGTTGGATACCGACGGCTGACCCGGGCGGGGGAGGCGCTGCTTAACAAGACAGGTCTGAGACGCGCTCAGACCGACCTCGCCGTAGTTCTGCCCCAGACGGGTGACGGTCAGCTCGACCGCGGCGTACTGCCAGTCGTCCGCGCTGACGGTGAACGCCTTTGCGGCGCTGTCCGTGTAGACCTCGCCCAGCGGGATGCCGACCCTCGCGCGGTCGGCGGTGATGCCCGTGAGACGGACGCTGTAGCGCGCATCTGCGGCGCCCTGACCGGGCTGCGTCCACGAGAAGCGGTAGCTGATGCTGCCGGACGCGCTGCGGCTGAGCTCGGGCGCGTTCAGCACCGGCGCGGCGAGCGGCGTGATGTTCAGCACGGTAGATGCGATGTAATCGGCGAAATCCTTCGGGGAGCCGAGGACATGGCTGTAGATCGTGCGGTCGGGCTGCTGTTCGCCGGAGGCGCTGTACGTGCGCAGGGTAACGGCGGCGTCGCCGCTCTGCCGGGTCTCGCCATAGGTGATGACCGGGCCGAGGCCGGAGGCCGCATACCACGCGCGCACGCGGCGGTTTTGGACGGTATCCGCGAAATACTGCACCGGCAGGTCGCGGAAGTTCGCCGTGACCGTGCTGCCCGCCGAGGTCAGCACATCTTCCTGCGCGAAAACGTATTCCTGTTCGCCGACCGTGCCGAGCAGCTCGATGCGGTAGACCGGCGGGGTCTCCATCGTGGTCTCCCGGACGGTCAGCGCCGCCGTGACGGTGAAATCCGCCGCCGTGCTGCCCGAGTACGACGCGGTCAGGCTGCGGATGCTGCCGTCCGGCCGGTACGCCGGCGTGTCGATCGGGATGGTCCGGGTCACGGAGGCCGGCTGGATGCCGTTTGTGATATCCGCCGAGGCGGTCACGATCAGCTCCTGCAGGCCGCCGCCGCGGATCTCGGCCGCCGGGCGGCTCTTGTCGAGCGTCACGGTCTGCGAGCCGAGGCGGCAGACGACCTTCCAGCCGCCAAACGGCGCATAATCGGCAAGGTTGTTCAGAGAAAGCCGGTAGACCGCCGACTCCTTCCAGCCGTTCGACCGGGACGCGTTTTCGTGCCCGGTCAGACGGATGCTGATGTCCGGCGTCGGCAGGACCGAGACGTCGACCGTCTGCGCCTGCTTCCATGCAGAGGGCGCGGTGTCCTCGAACAGGCTGACCGCGCGGACGGAAAGCGTGATGCTCCGCCCTGCGGTGTCGTTCTCCAGACCGGCGGGCAGCTGGAACGTGCCCTCTGTCGTGCCCGCGCCGTGGGCCTGCGTGCCGTCAAGCTCGGGATCCCACAGACCCTGACCCTTCTGGTTCGGGACAAAGCGCAGACCGGACAGCACCTCTCTGCCGTCGACCGAAACTCTGCCCTCGTAGTACAGCGGGCGGTCGTCGTCCGTGATCGAGACCTCGAAGCCGCCCTCGCTGTTCTGGCGCAGCGAAACGCCGAAGGAGCCGTCGAGTGCGCCGCCGTCCGTCCTGCCGTGCTCGAAGTCGCGGTAGGCGGTGCGGGCATAGGCGTCCATGCCGCTCGCCCCGCCGTTTCGGGTCTTGATCGCCTGCTGGAGCTTCGCGCCGCCGTGGTTAAACACATACGGCTCATACGAGTACGGCATATCATAGATGATGCGGCCGACGATCTTCCCGGAGGCGGTCTCGGTCATGATGCCGTGCCCGTCGATCGAGGTATTGGACGGGGTCATGTTGTAATACATGCCGTGCGCGGTCGTCGCGAACGAGTCGACCGGCCCCAGGGTCGGCCCCGCCACGGCGGCGAACAGCCGCTGATCGAACAGGCCGTAGCCGAGCATACGCGAATACGCGCGGCGGGATTCGCGGCGGTTTGCGTAGTCGGAGGCGATGCCGCCCGAAGCGTACTGGTTGGTGATGCCCCAGGCATCGTCGAAGTAATAGTTGTTTCCGGTCTTTTCCGCGCCGAGCGTATCCGAGCCGCCGCTGTGCATAAAGACGATCTCGCGGTCCTTTTGGCCGGGCGTGACCGAAAAGCAGTTCTGGATATAGGTATCCGTCGCGGGTTGCGTCCGGCCGTAGGCATAGCGGTCGCCGAAGATGCCGGCGGTGAAGTTGTAGCCCGTGAGCGTCTGCGCATAGTTGCGGCAGCGGTCGATGTTCAGCGTGATGTTCTCGGTCGCATTGGTGATGAGCTGTTGTGCCCGGCGGTTGTCCGTGATATTCGCCACGCCGTCCGTCGAGAAAAAGCCGACGATGCCGGAGGCCATGGAGCCTGAATAGATCTCGACGCCCGGGCCGTTGACGCAGTCCGCGACATTGATTGTGAACGCCTGACCCTTTCCGGCGTCGGCGGCGTAGGCCGTGACGTTGCCGAGAATGCCGCCGCTGTCGTTCGCGCAGTCGGCGACGCTCTGTCCGTTCCGTCCGTACAGACTGCCGTGGTTCTGGCAGCTGAGGATGTTGAAGTCCTGACCGGAGGCGGCGTGATACAGCTGCGCCACGATGCCGCCCGACGCGCCTACCCAGTTCGCCTGGAAGGTGGTCTGGAGATTGCCGTAGTTGTAGCAGCGCTCGAGCGTGCCGCCGTTGTTCGTCCACTGGCCGATGATGCCGCCCGAGTAGTGCGACAGGCAGCCGTAGACCGTTCCGTAGTTGATGCAGCCCTCGATCAGCCAGTCGGCCGTCGTGCGGTTGGTCTGGGTGCCGATGATGCCGCCGGCGAAGCGGTTGGTGTTGGCGCTCCGGAGCTGACGGCCGACGAACGCCCGGTTGAGCAGGAAGGAGAGGTTTTTCTCGCTCTCGTTCATGCCGATGATGCCGCCGGTGCCGACGCTGATGCTGTCCGACCGGTTGACGAGCAGCCAGTTTCCGCTGACGCAGCGCTCGAGCGCGCCGGACGGCGCATTGCAGCCCGCGATGCCGCCGAGACTGCCGTTTCCCGTGACGATGATCTGCATGGTGCGTCCCTGCGCGACCGATTTTCCGCTCGAGGCATAGGTCAGCGCCTCGATGTCCGCGCCGTCCTTCCATTTGACCCAGCTGCTGTCCGCCGACAGGTCTTTCGCGCGGGCGAGCAGATCGCTCACCTCGCGGACATTCGCCATCAGGGTTTCGGTGCTCTTATCGCCGGACAGGGTGACCGTGCCCTTGTTATAGCCGGTCACGCCGCCGACCATGCCGTTTTTGACCGTGATCGAGCCGGTTCTGGTATTGTCTATGTAGCACTGCTCGATGATGCCGGTCGTATCGTTTTTGCCCGCGATGCCGCCGATGTGCGTGGACAGGCGCTCCTTGTCGGAGGCTGAGCTGGTGGATGTCGCGGTGTACACGCCGTCCGCCGTCAGCGTCAGCGCAGAGACCGTATTTCCGCTCAGCAGACCGCCGTTGACGCCGGCGATGCCGCCGTAGCAGTTGGCCGCGGCGCTCTTTCCCTCGGTGATCACGCCCGAATAGGTGCAGTTTTCCACCCGTCCGGCCGCCGTGCCGTCGGACGAGGGCGCGCAGTTCTGACCGACCACGCCGCCGAGGTACTGATAGCGGGAAAAGCCCTCGAAATCCGAGGTGACGCGCACAGAGCGGACCGTGCCGCCCGGCCGGTTGATGCCGACCGCGCCGCCGACCTGTAAAGCACTCGCAGAAACGTCGTATTCCGGCTGCTGCGCGACCTCGGCGTCCGCGACCGTGCCGCTGTTGTCTCCGACGAGCGCGCCGAGCAGGAAGGCGCTGCCGGAGATCGTGACCCGGTCTCCGATTTCCGCGCCGGTGACCGTGCCGCCCTTGTGGTTGACCGCACAGACCGCGCCCGCCGCCGTCCGGCTGCGCGTGGTGAGCGTTACCGCCGCGCCGCCGCTGCCGACCGCGCAGTCCTGAATGCGGCCGAGGTTTTCGCCCGCGATGCCGCCGGCATAGCCGTCGCTGCTGGTGACGCTGCCGTTGCCGATACAGTGCTCTACCGTGCTCCCGGCGCTGCCGATGCCGACGATGCCGCCTGCGGCGCCCGTGTTCGCCGTGACCCGACCGAGGTTTTTCGCGAAGCACAGACGGGCCGCCGCACCCTCCTGCGCACCGGCGATGCCGCCTGCGAGACCGGACTCGGCGCGGACCTCCGCGGCCTGACTGGTCAGACAGCTGCCGCTCACGCCGCCGAGCGTGCCGCGATTGATGCCGGCGATGCCGCCGACCTTGCTGCCGCCGTGCACGGTCAGTTCGCTGTCCGCGGCGATGACGTCGCCCTGTGCGCTGTCGTCCGCCGCGCGGAGCGTGCCGGTCTCGGTATTCACGCCGATCACGCCGCCGACGCCGCTTCCGGTGCCGGTGACGCGCCGCGCGCCCGCCTTCGCGCCCGAAAGCACGATCTCGCCGCCGTTTTCGCCCGCGATGCCGCCGACGCGGCCTGTGCCGCTGACGTTCGCGCTGCCGGTGCAGCCCTGCACCCGTCCGCCGCTGAGGTTGAAGCCGACGATGCCGCCGACCGCAGTGCGTCCGGTGACGGTGCAGTTTTTCCCGGCCGTGCAGTTTTCGATCGTGCCCGCCGTCCTGCCGCCGACATTCAGACCCGCGATGCCGCCGATATAATCCTGCGTTGCGCTGCCCATGCTGCCGGACAGCGTGCAGTCCGTAATCCGACCCTCGTTCAGACCGGCCACGCCGCCCATGGCGTCCAGACCGTTCATCGTGCCCCTGCTCGCGCAGCGGTCGATCACATGGTTTTTGCCGCCCACGCCGACGATGCCGCCGACGATGGAAACGCGGAGCGTATCCGCGCCAGGCTCATCGGACAGCGCCTGCGCCGCGTCCTCATGGCCCTGCGTGCGCAGATAGGCCGCGAGATTGACACCGGTTGTCAGCCTGCTGTCCGGGAATACGCCGTCCGCCGGACGGTCGAAGCCGCCCGCGTTCAGGCAGCCGACCACCTGCATCCGGCTCTGCGGCTCGCCGCAGCCGACGATGCCGCCCGCATACGCATACGCGCGGATGGTCATATTGTTGGAGGCAGTCGTCAGCCGGTCTGCACTGTTGCCGTCCGAGGTGATGGTGACGGTGTGCGGATTGGTGGAGGCCGTCACGGCGCCCGGGACATTGTCCCCGTTCTCCGCGATGCCCGGCAGGAGAGCGTACAGCGCCCGGCCCGCCCGGTCGTTTTCCGTGAAGGTGCGCTGATAGCCGATCAGACCGCCGCAGAACGCCTCTGCGGTGACCGAGCCGAGGCTGTTGTCGACCCGGAGACCGCCGACCGTGATGTCCGTGTCCGGATCGACCACGTTCGCGCCGATCGCGCCGCCGACATAGTACCGCCCCTGCACGCTGGCCGGTTTGACGGTCAGCGTCTGCCCGAGGAGCACCGTCGAGGCGTTCAGACCGGCAAGCCCCCCGGCGCAGTCGCCGGAGGCGAAAACGCTGCCGCCGATCAGGGTATAATCGACGTCGATCGTGCCGTCTGCATCGTTATAGCCGACCAGACCGCCGACGTAGTCCCTGCCGACCACGATGCCCGCTACGCTCCGCGTGGAGACGACGCTTTTTTTGTCAAAGACGATCCTGCCGCCGTTGTAGCCGGTCAGGCCGCCCGCATAGCTGCCGGTCGCGCCCCAGCCGGTGACGCGCCGATAGACCGCGCCGTCGGTGTCGGACACGTAGCTCGCGCAGTTGACGATGGCCGCGGTTTTCTCGTTCGCGCCGCAGATGCCGCCGATATACGCCTGATAGCCTGCCGCGACGCCGGTATTGACGCAGTTTTCGATGACAGAGCCGCTGCTGTTGCGGCCGATGATGCCGCCGACATAGGAATTGCCGATGACGCAGGCGGCGTTCGCGGTGACGCGGGCTGTGCCGTCAGACAGCAGCAGCCTGTCCGCGCCCTCGTCAGCGCCGCCGACGATGCCGCCGACGTATTCGCTCCCGAGCACATAGCCGTCCGCCCCGGTGGAGCAGCGATACAGCACGCTGCCGTCGCAGTAGCCGACGATGCCGCCGACATACCTGCCGCGCAGTTTGCTCCGGTCGGCCTGCGTATACTCGTAGTCCGCCGCACGGCCTGCCCGGCTGGTGCAGCCGCCGAGTGAGGCATGATAGGCGTAGCCGACGATGCCGCCGATGTACCGTCCCGCGAGCGAGGTCTCGTCCGCGTCCGCGCTGCTGAGGACCAGACCCTCGTTCGTGCAGTCGCGCAGATCCTGTCTGGTCGGCTGGCCGCTGCCCGCAAGATAGCCTGCGATGCCGCCGGCCGAGCGGTTGCCCGTGACAGAGGCGCGGCTCGCGAGGTTTTTGACGGCCGTGCCGGACACGGTAAGCCTGCCCGCGATGCCGCCGATGCCGCGCGCCTCGCCGGAGACCGGCAGGATGCCGGTCACAGCGCCCGAGGCGGACAGGCCGGTTGTCCTTCCGTTCCCCTCGATGACGCCCGCGACGCCGCCGATGCCCTCGGCATTTGCCGCCGTCAGCGCCGCACGCACCCTTGCGTCCGCGCCGTCCACGCTGTCGCTCTCGAGAGAGCCGCCGCTGTAGCCGCAGACCGCGCCGACGCCCTTGAGCGTAGCCGAGGAGACGTCCACCTGCGGAGAGAGCAGGCGCAGACCGCGTATCGTGCCGAAATTCTTCTGAAACAGGCCAAGATACTCTGCGTTCGCGTCGATCGAGGTATCATCCAGCCGGAGGCTGCTGACGGCGTTCCCGCCGGTGAACACGGCGGCGATGCGGTTCAGCAGACCGCCCGCGCCGTTCAGCGTCTGACCGGTCTTTAGCTCCGGGATACTCGGAAAGCCGATGTCCGTGCCGGAGGAGACCGTGAGCGCGCCGTGGGCGGCTGTGCCGTAGACCCTTACGCTGTCGCTCGTCCAGTCGAGCGAACGCGCGGCAACGGAAAATTCAGCCGCCTTATTCATGTAACGGATGTTGGACAGATGGCGGAAGGCCTTGACCTCGCATTCGGTGCCGTCGGCGCTCGTGCCGTCTCCGAAGAGCGTATTGGCGCGGTTCGAGTCGATGGCGTCGCTCTTCTGGTACATCTCGCCGCTGTCATATGCCGCGTTCGGGTCGGGGAAGGCCTGCACGGTCGCGTAGACCTCCGCCGGTGCGGCGAGCTTGCCGCCGAAGCGCGTGATGCTGGTGCTGCTGCTCTGGCGGAAGGCCGCCTCGTCCTCGGCCGAAAGCTCGTCGAGCCTGCTGTACAGCTGCGCGTTCATCATGCCGTCCAGCACCAGAGAAGCACGCCCGGCGGTCTGGTCGTACTCCAGCGGGAAGGTATAGTTTTTCTTTGTGCCGTCCTCGGCCGTGACCTCGAGCGGCTGCGCGCCGGTTTTGAGGGCGCTGCCCGGGACGCGGATGGTCAGCAGCCGTTTTTTGTCCGCGCTGCTGTACAGCTTCACCTCATAATATACGTTCGCCCTGTTCTGTGCTCTGACGCTGCTCGACCAGCCCAGCGAGAGCGTTTCGCCGTTGACCAGATTGATCGAGGTGATCTTGAGCTTCGCCGCGTCCAGATTGACGACGTTCACCGCGTCCTGCACCGAGTAATAGCCAAGGCGCTCCGCGCGTCGGAGGTCGTAGCTGGCGCGGCTGTCCATGTCCAGCCATTCGCCGGACAGCTCCGCCGGCTGGCTGAGCGCGTTTGAGCCGTAGTACAGTCCCTTGCAGCTCGTGCCGTAAAAGACCGAGTAGACATGACCGCTTTCCACGTCGATCTCGATGCAGATCGCGGCGTTCAGCAGACTTTTGTCGTAGGTATCCTGCGAAAGCAGCTCGTCGACGAGGTTGCCGTCGCCCGACAGTTCGCCCGAGGCATACTCGTCCGCATCCAGACGGATGCCGTAGATGCGGCCGCTGAGCTTTTTCTGCTCCCCGTCCGCCTCGTCGAACGACCGGTTGAGCACGCCCTCGTCCTTCACCCGTCTGCAAAACGACTCCCATTCGCCGCCGGTGCGGCAGTACGTCAGCGCGGATTCCGCGGACAGATACATGGTCTTTGCGCAGGACTCGTTCCTGCGGAACTGCGACAGGTGGATATACCCGAGCAGGTTCGGGACAGCGATAGCGAACAGAATGCTCAGAACGACCAGCGTAACGGCCAGCTCTACCAGGGTAAAGCCGCCTTTTCCGCCTTTTCCGCGCTGTTTCGTCATGCTCGCTGCCTCCTTTCCGTTCCGGTACAGAAGCAGGGGGAATACTGCACTGATTTATCCATTTTATATTTTAGCAATTCCGTTTTTTCCTGTCAAGCATCGACGGCATTCGAGCACCGTTTCCCGTCCTTTTTCATTATTTTCGCGGAATCTGCCGGTTTCTGCACCGCAGCGCGCAAAAAAGGCCGCCGGAGCGGACTTCGGCAGCCTTTCTGCAATTTAACGGGTTCTTTACGGCGGGAGGAGAGCGGGACGGCCGAAAACCCGCCTGCTATACCTTATTATATATAGGGCGTCTCTGCGCGCTGTGCCGCGCTCATTCCTCCTTCGCCTGACGGCGGCGCTTCCTCTCCCGGATGAGCGTGGACTTGCTGATGCCGGTCAGCTTAACAACCTGCGCGTAGGAATGGTCCGCGAGCAGGGCTATCGCGTGGTCGAGCTGCTCGGTGTCGAACTTGGGCGGGCGGCCCTCACGGAAATTCGGGTCGGTGGCGCGCGCGACCGCCTTGCCCTCCTGTGTGCGCTGGACGATCATGTCGCGCTCGAACTGCGCGAACGACAGCAGCACGTTGCGCAGCAGCGTGTTGACCGAATCGTTGGACAGGATGCCGAGGTTCAATACATTGATGGTGATGCCCTCGTCGATCATCTCGGTGATGAGGCCGGACGCCTGCGACACCGACCGCGCGAGGCGGTCGAGCTTGGTAACGATGAGCACATCGCCGCGCCGCAGCTGCGCCCGCAGCCTGTCAAACTCCGGGCGCTCGATCTTCGTGCCGGTGAAGGTGTCCGTGTAAATTTTTTCCGCGCCCGCCGCCGTCAGCGCCGCCTGCTGCGCGTCCAGACTGTTGCCATCGCGCGCCTGCGTCTTGGTCGAGACTCTCGCGTAGCCGAATATCATGTAAATTCCCCCGTTTTCCCGGTTTTGACACCGCGAGTTTTGAATATAGGTTTTGATACCTCTATTATAACTTATGACGCTGAGTTTTGCAACCGGTGGCGAAACTTGAAAGTTTTGAGACAGACTCGCATCATATCGAGCAATTACACGCAGATATTTTTATACCGCCTCCATTAGCCAGCCGTCAGGTTTTCAACCTTGATGCCGTTGTAATTCCCGAGCGTGAGCCGGCCGTTGGTCAGCACGATCTTTTCGCAGTTGTCCTGAATCCCGATCAGCGGCCGCAGTTCGCGGTCGAACAACTATATGTTTGTGTATTATTTCTACACAAATTTTGCATTGATGCTATATTCCAGTCTGTCTGTGCGCTTTGTTTGGCAATAACACATTATTTCATCAGATAGTAATGTGTGAATGTCAATCAGCTGTTGACTAATACACATTATTTCTATATAATATAATGTGTGAATGTTGAGCGAGGTGATAGCATGAACAACATAGATAGAGTAGAGAAACTGGTTCGATCTTCTCCTAACGGTATCATTACAACTGCACAGCTGACGAACGCCGGTCTGCATCGAGGCTATCTGCATGATTTCGTCGAACGCGGAGAACTATACCGTTTTGGGCGAGGTCTGTATGTGCAGAGTAACGCATGGGAAGATGATTTTTACCTTTTGCAGCAAAAGTACGGCCGCGGTATCTATTCGCATGATACTGCTCTTTATCTGCTGGGTTATTCTGACCGCACCCCGGCTCGGTATACGATGACCTTTCCAAAGGGCTACAACGCACCGTCCCTGAAACAAGAAGATTTGATCGTTAAGCGTGTTATTCCAGAAAATTATAACTTCGGCATTATCAAAATCCAATCGCCCTCCGGCAATCCGATTCGTGTTTATGATCTGGAACGGACGCTGTGCGACATCCTGCGCGGCAGCGGAAGCGATATTCAGATCGTAGGAGCTGCTATGAAACGTTATGCCGCATCCAAAGACAAGGATATTCACAAACTGATGCAGTACGCAGAACAGCTTCGCGTAAAGCCCAAAGTTCTGCGCTACATGGAGATTTTACTATGATTACAAAAAATCCAATGCAGTTAAAAGCGTATATTAAAAAGAAAGCCGCCGAGAAACACATTTCCGCGCAGCTTGTAATGCAGAATTATATGCTGGAAAGACTGCTGGAACGTATTTCCCTTTCACCGTATAAGCATAACTTCATCATTAAAGGCGGCTTTCTCGTGTCGGCCATCGTTGGTCTGGATACGCGCGCTACTATGGATTTGGACACGACAATCAAAGGCTTTACGCTGACCCATGAGGCGATTCTGTCCATTTTCAAAGACGTGTGCGCGGTGCAGATTGACGATGATGCACAGTTTGAAATTGTGGGGGTTGCGGACATCCGTGAAACGGACGATTCCCCCGGTATCCGGGTATCCCTGAAAGCTAACTACCCACCAATCAGTGTCCCTCTGACAGTAGATGTCACCACGGGCGATAAAATAACGCCTCGCGAGATCGAGTATACCTTTTCAACGCTGTTTGATGACCGCACATTCAGCGTTTTAGCCTATAATCTTGAAACTGTGCTGGCTGAAAAACTGGAGACTGTGCTGTCTCGCAATATTGCAAACACTCGCCCGAGAGATTATTATGACATCTATATTCTGTACACACTGCGCGGAGACGAGTGCGACAAGGCTCTGCTGCGGCAGGCGATGGAACGGACAGCAGAAAAGCGCGGCAGCAGCAAGATCTTAACACAGTACCCGGAAATCATGCAGGAAATCCGGGAAAGTGATACACTGCGCAGGCAATGGAACAAGTATAGCCGCGAATATGACTATGCAAAGGAAATTTCGTTTGACGATACCTGTGATGCGATCCAGAAAATCATGGACGAAATCATCAAATGAGGTCGATTATGATGTGTAAGCGTGGAGATATTTATTTCGTGGATTGCGGTCAGAACATAGACACCTGTAAGCAGAGCGGTATCCGTCCGGCGGTCATCACGGTCGTTCCCTTGGCTTCCAAGATTTATAAGAAAAGGATGCTCCCCACCCATGTCTACATCCCGCGAGGGTGTGGAACGGGTCTGCCGCAGAACAGTCTGGCTCTGGCCGAACCGGTGGAAACCATCGACAAAAAGTATTTGCTGGAACGGCGTGGTGCCGTAAGCGATGATGTTGTTATGACCAAGCTGACAAAAGCCCTGCAAATCCAGATCGGTGCCGTGGAGCGATATAATTGAGAAAGAGCAGACACGGCGGCCGCTCCCCCCTCTTCTGCGGTTATACGCCATATGTTATGGATAACCGCGGTTGACACGCCCTGTTTTCTATGCTCTAATAGGAGCATCAAAGAACGAATACCGGCTGCAAAAAGAGAACCGAAAATCGTCCTGTGCAGGCGCAGCTGCGTAAAGCCGATAAGGAGAACGCCAAGCTCTCCGCGATGATCGAACAACTGAAAAAATAAAACCAGAAAGGGTGCGTCGATATGATCCAGCGCGCAGTCTGTCTTTGTGACGGAAAGTACATCGGTATCGAAAGCATTTACACGGTAATCAACGGAAAGCAGATCAATATCCCTGAAAAACTGGAGGCACTTCGGGCGAAAAGCAGAAACGGCGAGTTGTTCTGCCCGTGCGGCTGCGGTGCGAACCTCATTCTCATCGCCGGTGACAGGAACCTGCGTGCGCAGCATTTCCGTCTGAAAACCGGCAGCGGCAGGTATGAATGTACCGCCGAAACAGAAGGCATCATCTCGATCTATTCCAGAATCGTGCTGAAATGCTGGCTCGATGAAAAGCTCGCCTCCGGTGATGTGGAAACGCGCGTACCGATTTGTCAGCTCGGCGACAGCAAACGCAGATACGAGTTCTCTTTTCTGTCGCGCACACGCAAGATTGCTGTCAGCTATACCGCAAATCGCGCAAACCTTTCTGACGAAAAATTCGATATTCTTCGTACAAACAGCAGCGGCATTCAGCTTCTTTACTTCACAGATGACGCGAATACAGGCACTCACGGCCAGTATCCCGAGTATCTCCAGAAAATCCAGAAACGCAAGGGCTATTGTCTGCTGCTCGATGTGAACAGTCCGTCTTATGAACAGGCCAGGCTGTATGCGGTTTTTTACGCTCAGGACTGTGATGGTCTGTGGCAGGAAATCCGTTTTGCCGCCGGTCTGCTTGCTGATTTCGGAATTACCGAAGGCGGACAGCTCCTCTATAAGAATGTCCCCCTTCCCGTTTTGCTCTCCGAAAAGAAAGACGCTTTCAGCGAACAGCTAAAGCGCGAACAGGCGCGGCGTGAAGCTGCGCGCAGGCAGTATGAGGAGCAGCTGAAGCAGCTCGAACACGAGCGCCGCACAAGGCAGGCATTGCAGAAAAAGCTGGCAATGGAAAAGCTGGTGCGCGAGAAGGAAGCTGCTGCCCTCCGCGCCCGTCAAAAGCGTCAGGACGAGCTGTCAGCAAAAGACCTCTCTGCCCTGCTCGATCGGTCCCAGACAGAAGTCATCGACTCAAACGGCGTTCAATGGCTGAAATGTCATTACTGCGAGGCTGTCGGAAACGCAAACACCTTTTTCTCGCGCGGTCATGGAGCGTTCATCAACCATGGTATCTGCCGGGACTGCTGGGGACGTGGACATAAATATATTCGCTGAAACTACAGCTCTCTGAATTACACATAAACATTGTGTATACACGATGCTATTACATAATGTTTATGTGTAATTTTATTATATCTATATATAATGTAATGTTTCTACATATATAGTTACATCGACATGAGCTGTAATCTTTCAAATTTCGCATATAGATCGAAAAACATCCTGTTTACAAGCTAAATATCAAAGTTTTATTATGAATATAGGTAAATTTCTTGACTTCGACATAGGAACGTGGTACAGTATAAAATATACAGCAGAATATTACACATACTTATAAAAATTACACAATTATATTATGTAATTGAATTGCATCATTTGGGAGGAAAATCCGGTATGACAATACTTGCAATCGCCAACCAGAAAGGCGGCGTCGGCAAAACCACGACGGCCTGCACCCTGGCATATATGGCTGCACATGACGGGAAACGTGTTCTGTTGATCGATGCCGATGCGCAATGCAACAGCACGGATACGAGCCGCGCACAGAGCGATGGCGTCAGCACGCTGTATGATCTCATTATCAATAAGGACAGCAAGGATTGCGTACAGCATACTCCCTACGGTTATGACATTATCGCCGGTGATCCCCTTCTGCGGGATGCTGATAAAATGCTCAGTGGTTTTGCTGATGTATTTGTTCTGAAAGAGCAGATGGAGGCCGCAAAGCTCGATTACGATCTAATCATCATCGACACACCGCCGGCACTCGGCACGTTGCTGATGGCTTCTCTTACCGCGGCTACAACCGTCCTCGTCCCTATGACTGCCGACCGCTATGCTGCTCAGGGCATCAGCCGTCTGGCACGAAGCATCGCTGACACGCAGAAGTATACCAATCAAGGCCTGTCGTGCTGCGGTGTACTGCTGACACGCAAGGGCCGTCCGACTACGCTTTCCCGAGAGATCGAAGCAGGTCTTCCCGAGCTTGCAGAGCAGCTGGGGACGGCTGTGCTCGAAACAGCAATCCGCGAAACCGTGCGTGTTCGTGAAGCACAGGCGGCACGTCAGCCGCTTATGGAATGGAATGATACTTGTACTGCGGCACAGGATTATCGTGCGCTGTACGATGAACTGAAACGAAAGGGTGTATTGTAATGGCGAAGAATATCGCAAGCGAAAATATTTTTGACGGACTGAAGGGCGGACCGGCAGCAGCCCAGAAAACCGTTCCGGTACAGGAAGCCACACTAGCCACATCTGCTCCGGTCAAGCCGGAAAACGAAATCAAGGTAACACCGCGCAGCGATAAAAACCGTACCGCACGTGCTCAGATCGTTCTTACCCCGGAACTGAAGCAGCGTGCTGTAAAGGTCGCGCAGCATACCGGAGTCAGCTTTAATGAACTGGTTAATCAGCTGCTTGAACAGTATTGCGCAGTAGTAGAAAACAACCAGGACTAAAACATAATTCTGAGAAAAAAGCCGATTCCGATACAATTTTGTTGAAAAAGAGACGGTTTGCACATCGTCCCTTTATTGTTTTTCTCAAATTCATTTGAAGCGAGAGTAAAACCGCAGGATGGCATTCTTTGATAAGTCATCCTGCGGTTTTTGTTATACAATGTATTTCGTGATCGTATCGATTAATTCCTCTGTGTTAATCGGCTTGGAAATATGGTCATTCATGCCTGAATCCAGGGATTCCTGAATATCATCTATAAAAGCATTTGCAGACAAAGCTATAATTGGAATCG